>CEOK01193863.1_pt1 | contig 14518 bp, 11 predicted proteins | sample 427001 | NCBI WGS metagenome assembly CEOK01 (sample SAMEA2591108, study PRJEB7988) | marine metagenome | isolation source: saline water (ENVO:00002010), including | reverse complement strand
AGGGAATTTCTTGGAAGGTTGTTATTTTTGCGAATCCTTAGAACGCTTCATTGAGTATTGGGCAAATAACCCGAGCTTCCAATTTTCCTTAGTGGCAACTCAGCAAGGAGAAATGCTGGATTATCGGGGATTGGTTTATGGTGGTTCAGAATCTGAAAATCAAACATCTGGCGTACTTGAGCGTGCGAATGAGATTCGCTCACTAGAAGAGGAGATAGTCCTCGATCGAAAAGGACTTGATTCCATACGCCAGCAATTTGAGCAGGTTGAAGAAGAGCGGACGAAGTCGATCGCTCAATGCGAGACACTGCAAACTCAGTTGAATATCATGAATCAAGAATTAGCATCGTTGAAGTCAGATGCGAGGACTCATGAAGAAACCATTGAAAAGGCAGTAGAATCGAGAAAAGAAACTGAGTTGAAACGAGAGAGGCTTGATCAGGAGCATGCCAGCTTATTGAAAAAAGCCGAGCAATCAAAATCAGACCTTTCAAATGCAGAGGCCGCCTATTCGTCACTCAGAGAAGAAAATCGTGTTTTGGAAAAATCGATTCAGGAAATGCGCATGGTTTTGGAAAGTCAGCGTGAATCACTTGCCAATGTTCGGCTTGAATTAGCCGAGAAACGACAATTACTCTTGTCTGTTGATGAAACGATTGAGCGCGCCGAACTTGAGAAAAAGACCTTGGCAGAGCGCATTGCACGAAGAAACCAAGAGATTCATTCGGTTCATGAGCAAATCGAAAGTTATCGTCAAGATGCGGAAACTGCATTACAAAAAGCAAAAGAATTTGAGCAAATGCACGATGCTGGTATGGAAGAATTGCAAAAGAAGCAGACAGAACTCAAAACGATGGATTCGTCAATTCACAGCACAGAAGAAACACTCTCGACACAAAGGGTATCACTCAAAAAATCGGAACAAGCACTTTCTGACTTTGAATTAAAGCTAACAGAACGCAGAACAAAGATGAGCTTCTTGCAAGAACGAGTCATGACGGATTATCAAATCGAACTCGATGCGATTGACTGGAAGTCGGAGTATTGGGAATCAGGTAATGCGTTAAAAATCAAATTTTCAATTGAAGGACTTGAGGATTTAGATGTTGGGTCAAAGAAAAAAGAGGTGCGATCTGAAGAACCAAGTGAAGCGGATTTAGCAGAGATGGATACCTTGGATTGGAATCAAGTAGAAGCAGAGGTTTCTGAATTTAAAGGGCGGCTTGCAAGCATGGGGCCCGTTAATGTCGATGCCATTGGAGAGTACGCAGATTTAAAAGAGCGCTATGATTTTCTGCAAGAACAGAGTAATGACCTATGGGAATCAAAAAATTTGCTTGTACGAACTATTGATGAAATCAATGCGACGTCTTTGACGATGTTTAAAGAAACCTTCGATCAAGTTAGAGAGAACTTTATTTACACTTATGATAAATTATCAGGAGGTGGTGTTGCCGACTTGAAATTAATTGATTCTGAAGATCCGTTGGAATCAGGTATTGATATTATCGCACGACCTCCGGGGACTCGCCTAAAGAATGTGACACTGCTTTCAGGTGGTCAAAGAACAATGGCTGCAGTCGCACTCTTGTTTGCTATTTACCTAGTAAAACCAAGCCCGTTCTGTGTTTTAGACGAAATCGATGCGGCTTTAGATGATGCGAATATTGGTCGCTTTTGTGAAACACTTAGGGATTTTACAAAAAAATCTCAGTTCTTAATCATCACGCATAATAAGCGAACCATTTCTAATGCGGATACCGTCTTTGGTGTGACTATGCCCGAAAAAGGTGTTTCTAAACTCATTTCTATGCGTTTCAACAAGAGTGAAGACAATCAAATGGTTTCACTTTCTTAGTACGATTCAAACGGCACCTAGACTTTAATACCTGATTTTAAGTGATTACATTAAGCTTTGAGTTGTTTTCTTTGATATTAGTCACAGGTGGAATCGTGTGTCTCTTTTCCTTGTGGTATTTTTATGACCTAAGGCAAAGGCAGTTTTTTCAAGAAGAGCTCAAGCAGACGACCTTTCACTGTATTAAGTGCAATCATATTTATGTTGAACATGGGGAGCTTGATTCAAGCCCATGTCCGAAATGTGGGTTTGAAAATGGACAACTTAGATTTTAATGCCTTGCAAGACTTGCGCTTTGTTTTTGCATAACTATAACTTTTAAAAATTAACACACTTTCCTATGGCAGATACAATTGCAGTTTTAGATTTTGGTTCTCAGTATACACAAGTTATTGCACGTAGAATACGTGAACTTAAAGTGTTATCCAGGATTTATCCTTACACAACTAAGGCATCCGTTCTTAAAAAAGATGGAATCAAAGGCATTATTTTATCGGGTGGTCCCGCATCAGTCCTGTCAAAAGGAGCGCCAAAGCCTGACAAAAAGATTTTTGAACTCGGTCTGCCGATATTGGGGATTTGTTACGGTGAGCAATTACTGGCACACCTACTCGGAGGCACGGTTTCCAAAAGTACACATCGAGAGTTTGGTCACGGAACTTTGACGATCGCTAAAAAGGGCAAGTTGTTTGCAGGACTCCCTAAGAAGTTGAAAGTATGGAATTCCCACGGTGATCGCTTGACCGCCTTACCGAAGGGTTTCGAAGCAATAGCATCAACAGAAAATTCACCATTCGCAACGATACAGAATCCCCAAAAAGATTTTTATGGCATTCAATTTCACCCAGAAGTTGCCCATAGCGAAAAAGGTCTAGAGCTTTTGAGGAATTTCCTCATCAAGATATGTCGCTGTAAGGCCGAATGGTCGATGAGCAGTTACATTGAGCGATCCATCGAATTAGTTCGAGAGCAAGTTGGAGATAAGCGAGTGATTTTAGGATTGAGTGGTGGTGTGGATTCCTCCGTAGCGGCGGCACTAATCCACCGTGCGATAGGAAAACAACTCACTTGTGTTTTTGTGGATAATGGACTGCTTCGTCTCAATGAAAAAGAAAACGTTAAGAAATTATATCAAGACCACTTTGACTTAGATGTGCGAGTTGCCTCTAAAGCGAATTTATTCCTCAGTCGCCTGAAAGGCGTATCCGATCCTGAAAAGAAACGAAAGATTATCGGGAATACTTTTGTCGAAGTCTTTGATGAAGCAGTCGAGCGATTAAAACAAAAAGGGGATTATGCCTTTTTAGCTCAAGGCACTTTGTATCCAGATGTGATTGAATCGGTTGCTATTGACGGGAATCCAGCGGCACTGATTAAAAGCCACCATAATGTCGGCGGGCTTCCTAAAAAGATGCAACTTCAGTTGTTGGAACCATTAAGAGAACTTTTTAAAGATGAGGTCAGGGAGTTGGGCTCTCAACTCGGCTTGCCTAAAGAAGTTGTCTGGAGGCAACCATTCCCAGGACCCGGCTTGGGCGTTCGTGTCATGGGTCCGATTCGAAAAAAAGACTTAGATGTCTTGAGAAAGGCAGATGCTATTCTTCATGAAGAAATGATGAAAGCCAATTTGTATTACAAGGTATGGCAATCCTTCTGCGTCTTCCTTCCCGTTAAAACAGTTGGAGTTATGGGGGATGAGCGCACCTATGAGAATGTGGTTGCTTTGAGAATCGTAGAAAGCGTGGATGCAATGACAGCGGATTGGTCACGCGTACCTTACGATGTCTTGAGGACGGTTTCCAATCGAATCATCAATGAGGTATCAGGTTGTAATCGAGTAGTGCTCGATATCAGTTCAAAGCCACCTAGCACGATTGAGTGGGAGTAGCCAAGGCATTTTTTTACTGTTTCAGTTCTTGAGCTACCAGCTTTTTGATTTTTCTTATCGATCAAATTTATGATCCTAATCTTGTCTTAATGGGAAATTTCCTTTTCTGTATAGCCATAATCAATTATGGATTCACTCGTCTATTCAAAGGATCAATCATTTAAAACTAAGCTACAGCGCTTTTGTGAGAAAGCACAGGTGGCACATAACGTAACCGATGTCGTTAATGAGGTCTTGGGGGCGGTCAAAAAGCATGGTGATTCTGCGGTTATAACTTATACGGAAAAATTTGATGGCGCTTCTTTAAAAGCATCTGAATTACGGGTGAGTGAATCGGAACTGAAAGCTGCTGAAAAAGCACTCAGTGCTTCTGACAAAAAAGCCATTCGAGAGTCGATTCGTTTGGTGAAGGCGTTTCATAAAAAGACGCTTCCAAAAAATTGGTCGATGCTCAATGAGCAAGGAGGTCGAGTAGGAGAGCGCTTTTATCCGATTGACCGAGTCGGACTTTATATTCCTGGAGGAAATGTTCCTTTAGTCTCAACGGTGGTTATGACAGCGACTTTAGCAAAATTAGTAGGCTGTCCCGAAATTATGGTGTGTACCCCTCCGTCTAAGGATGGTTCGATCGCTCCTGCCATGTTGGCGACGCTTTCCATGATTGGAATCAGTGAGGTTTACAAGGTCGGAGGCGTTCAAGCGGTTGGCGCAATGGCATATGGAACAAAAACCGTTCGTCCTGTAGACAAAATTTATGGTCCAGGTAATGCTTATGTCATGGAGGCGAAGCGTCAGGTTTTGGGAACGGTCGGGATTGATCTTTTGCCTGGTCCTAGTGAATTAATGATCATTGCCGACGGGAAAGCAAAGCCTGAGCACCTGGCGGCGGATCTATTAGCACAAGCCGAGCACGGAAGCGGTAAAGAATTGTTGTATTTTGCCACGACCAGTAAAGTTTTGATCGATCGAGTGCAGCGAGCCCTTGAAAAAGCCCTGCCACTTGTGAGTCATTCTGAAAAGTGTGCGAAGGTTTTGAAAGAACGCACGCTCACTGTCTCTTGCAAGAGTATGGATGAGGCTGTGGCGCTTGCTAATTATATTGCACCTGAGCACTTGGAACTTCAGGTGAGTGATTCATTGATTGAGCCACTCACTAAAAAGATACGAACCGCTGGCGCTATATTGCAGGGCTATGCGACTCCAACCGTCTTGGGCGATTTCACCGCAGGACCGAGCCATACACTACCGACTGGGCGTGCCGGTCGCTTCTTTGGTGGGCTTCAAGCTATTGATTTTATGCGACGAACAAGCACAGTTCGCTACAATGCCAAGAGTCTTCAAAAAGCGGCACCCGTAGTTGAGGCCTTTGCTCGAATGGAGCAACTCGATGCACACGGACGTTCGTTAACGGTACGTTTACCTAAGTAGTCATGAGTGAGCCCTTTAATTTAGAAAAGATAACCGTGCCTGCGATTCAAGGACTATCGCCCTATGTGCCGGGTGAACAGCCCCAAGGAGATGGTTGGGTGAAATTGAATACGAATGAAAATCCGTATCCCGCATCTCGTAGTGTTAAAGAGGCAATCGAGCAGGCGGTCGATTCCTTGCGTCTGTATCCAGAGCCTACGAGCCATGCTTTAAGAAAAACACTAGGAGCGTATTATGATTTAAGTGACAAGCATGTTATTGTGGGTAATGGTTCGGATAATATATTGGATCTCATTACACGTAGTTTTGTTGGAAACAATAAAGCAGGGCATACCGTGCCGAGTTATTCGCTCTATCCAGTGGTTGTTGGTATGTCGGGTGGGCATTTAGTGGACATCCCTTTTGAGGCTTCGATGGAATTACCTATGGATGCGATCTTGAAGAGTGATGCTTCCGTTTTCTTCTTAACAAACCCGAATGCTCCAACTGGAGTCTGTTTCTCCTTGGATGCGATCGAGCAACTCTTAAAAGGTCTTTCTGGTATTTTAGTGGTGGATGAAGCTTATATTGATTTTGGGGGTCGTTCAGCAGCCCCTCTCGTTTCGAAGTATCAGAATTTGATTGTAATACAGACCTTTTCAAAATCTCGAAGTCTTGCTGGCTTGAGGGTTGGTTTTGCCCTTGCCCATCCCTCCATTATTGCGGTGTTGGATCGAGTTCGAGATGCTTATAATGTGGATGGCTTAGCTCAGGTGGGTGCCTTGGCTGCTTTAGAAGATCAAGCGACCTTTGAGGCAAATTGCCAGAGGGTGATCGCCACACGCGAACAATCGCTTAAGCAACTCCATGCACTCGATTGGTTTACCTATCCCTCCGCATCCAATTTCCTTTTCACGCAACCCAAAGATGCCACAGGGAGAGTCGGCCAGGATGTTGCGCAGTCTTTCTTTGAGTCATTAAAACAGCAAAAAATTTTAGTTCGTTACTTTGGAAAATATTCTTTAACTTGCTCTTTTATACGAGTCAGTATAGGAACAGACACACAAATGAAATCTTTCTTTAAAGGAGTTGAATCATGGCTACAGACCGAATCGCACAATTAACACGTAATACAAAAGAAACTCACATCGAAGCTGAGTTGAATATCGATGGTACCGGTGAGTATTCGATCGATACGGGTATCCCATTTTTTGATCACATGCTCATTCTGTTTGCTCGGCATGGTTTGTTTGATTTAAGCGTAAAGGCAAAAGGAGATATTGATGTCGACTATCACCACACTGTAGAAGATACCGGAATTGTCCTTGGGCAATTAGTGAAAAAAGCATTGGCAGATAAACGAGGAATCAATCGCTATGGATTCTTTTTGTTGCCGATGGATGAGTCTTTGGCTCGAGTGGCACTCGATCTATCGAACCGACAAGCCTTTGTCTATAAAGTGGATTATAAAGAAGCCATGGTTCGTGATTTCAACATCGGCCTAGTGAAAGAGTTTTTCCAAGCCTTTGCGAATGAAGCTGGTTGTAATTTACACATCAATTTGGAGTACGGAGAAGAACCACACCACATAGCCGAGTCGATTTTTAAATCCTTTGCTCGAGCTTTGGATCGTGCCACTCAAACCGATCCTCGATTAGGCGATAGTATTCCAACCACAAAAGGGACGCTCTCGAGTTAGAGTCTCTCTCAGAGCTTTTTAAAGTGAATGTCTGAAGACTCAAAAGCACGTAAATTCGCGGTCATTGATTATGGCATGGGCAATTTGCGTTCGGTGTTGCGGGCTTGGCATGCAGTGGGAGCAGATGCCTATTTAGTAAAGAAGCCAGAAGAAGCCGATTCCGCAGATGCACTGGTCTTTCCAGGGCAAGGAGCGATTGTCGATACGATGAAACTTTTAAAATCTACGCAGATGGATCAGCTCATTGTCGATTGGATTGCCGCCGATCGTCCATTTTTTGGAATATGTTTAGGGCTGCAGGCACTCTTTGAATTTTCTGAAGAAGGGGATACGGAAGGCTTGGGTATCTTTAAAGGGCAGGTGAAGCGTTTTCCGTCAGGCATGGGATTGAAAGTGCCACACATGGGGTGGAATGGGGTTTCCTTTGATCGGCCCTCTCAGTTAACGAAAGGCTTAGTCAGTGGCTCGGATCAATTTTATTTTGTGCATAGTTACTATGTGGAGCCCGAAGATGAAAGCATACAGTATTTTAAAACGAATTATGGCAAAGCGTTTTGTTCGGGGATTCAGTCAGGTAATTGTACTGCGGTTCAGTTTCACCCCGAAAAAAGTCAAGTTAAAGGGTTGCAACTCTACACAAACTTTTTAAAAACCCTTAGTTCCGTTTAATTTATTTTAAAAGTACGACATGGAATCCAATGGTATCATACGAATCGATGACGAAAATTTTGAATTTCCAATCATCGAAGGGACAGAGCAAGAAAAGGCTCTAGATTTGCGTACCCTCAGAGCCAAGACAGGCTTTGTCGCATTTGATGAAGGTTACGGAAATACAGGATCATGTGAAAGTGCGATCACTTTTATTAACGGAGAAAAGGGCATTTTAAGACACCGAGGTTACCCAATTGAGCAATTAGCCGAGCATTCGAATTTTGTAGAAACAGCGTATTTAATTATAAATGGTGAGCTGCCGACAGCCGCCTCTTTAAATGCGTTTGAGGGGAATGTCTTGAGGAGTGGTACACTCAATGCAAACATGATTTCACTCTTCAAAGGGTTCAACACTTCAGCACACCCGATGGCAATGCTGTCATCAATCGTCAATGCACTAGGAACCTATAATGCACAGTATGCTACGAATGTGCGAAAGATCGATTTGGAACACTTTGATACAGCGGCGACGCTCTTGATGTCTAAAGTGCGCTCCATCGCCGCACTGTCCTATCGATTGAAGGTCGGGCTACCTTTAGACATCGAGTCAGACAGCTCAAAATTCTACACCGAAGATTTCTTAACAATGATGTTTTCTAAACCTGAGATTGAGTACGAAGACACTTGTGGAGCAGCCAAAGCCCTAGACTTATTTTTCCTCCTACACGCTGACCATGAGCAAAATTGCTCAACCTCCACCGTTCGCATGGTCGCCTCAAGTGGAGCGAATTTATTTGCATCGATCTCCGCAGGAATTTCAGCGCTTTGGGGGCCTTCTCATGGAGGTGCTAATATGGCTGTTATTGAGATGCTCGAATCCATACATGCCTCTGGTGATGATGGTTCACGCTTTATTGAAGCGGCAAAATCTGGAAAAGCCAAGCTAATGGGCTTCGGTCACCGTGTGTATAAAAACTATGACCCACGAGCTAAGATTCTCGGTAAAAGTGCGATCAAAGTTTTAGAAAAAATTGGAGTGAATGATCCCTTATTGGACATTGCGAGCCGTTTAGAAAAAGCAGCACTTGAAGATGACTACTTTGTCTCGCGTAAACTCTATCCGAATGTCGATTTTTACAGTGGCATCATTTTAAAAGCCATTGGAATTCCCGTAGAGTTCTTCACGGTGATGTTTGCGATTGGACGGATCCCTGGATGGATGGCGAATTGGAAGGAAATCGCCAAAAATTCGAAAAGCAGAATCCATCGCCCTCGGCAAATTTACACCGGTTCGAATGAGCGTAATTTTGTGAAGCTTGAGAAGCGCGGGTAGAAGAAGGCGTTTACTTCTGCTTAATGATTTCCTCAAGTTTAAAACTAGTCAGTTCTTGGATACCCTTGATTAAAACCCAAAGGGCATAAAAGGTGATGATCAAAGACGGCACCGCAATCGCAGGCCAGCTCCATAGCATCATTTTGCTCACCTCAGCATTGTAGGCATCACTACCACTAGGACTGACGACGATCCAACGAGCTAAGACATAATTTAAGATCGCACTAAACAAAAACGATAAGCCGAAAAGGTATGTACATTTACTCAAGAGCTGATTGAACTCCTTTTGTCGATTATGCCTCGCTAAGGCTGAATCAATCTTATCAACATCCATCAATTCAGGGTTCATTAAAATAGAGCGTATGATCGGGAAGGGCGTACGCAAAGATGCAATCACGACAATCCCAATGATCGCGGGAATCGCTGCTTCTTTAATCGCAAACCACTCAGTTGGGATTTCTAAAATACCAATCCCACCCGTCAGCAAAACACTAATCAACCCAAGAATCGAAATGAAATTATACTTCTTTCGGGTGATTAAATCGTAAATAAAATAGAGGATCGGGAACGCAATAGCGATGAGGAGAATCGCCACCGCTGTATTCTCGAAGGTCGTGCTGAGAACATCACCAAACCAGTCATCACCTTTATTAAGAATTAAAATAGGGATAAGGATATTAAAGCCCAAGTTTAAGAAGGTATTTTCCTTCTTGATTGGCTTCGGACTGTGCGTATCGTTAGGAACGCTATTCTCTTGCGAATCATTCATCTTATCTTATAACTAGAATTTTCTTAAAAATGTCAAAGACTAGTTCTATCCGTTGCTTGATTACTGCTGGACCCACACGAGAGTTTTTAGATCCAGTTCGCTTCCTCAGTAACCCTTCTACAGGGAAAATGGGGTTTGCCCTCGCACAGTCAGCGCTCGATCAAGGGTGGACCGTCGACCTGGTGACCGGCCCCGTCTGTTTAACCGAACCCGACGGAGTCATCCTCTATCCCGTCGTCAGTGCCGAAGAAATGTACCATCAAGTGGATGCCCTCTTCGATGTCTGCGATGTCTTCATCATGTGTGCGGCAGTCAGCGATTTTCGACCCCTCGAATACATCCCCGAAAAAGTGAAAAAAGAGCAAGCAGAACGGAGCATCCAGCTCGCCAAGACCATCGACATACTCAAGGTGATGAGTCAGAGAAAAGACAAACAGTGCATCGTTGGATTTGCCGCCGAGACGAATAACCTATCCGAAAATGCAAAACACAAACTGCAGTCCAAAGCTTGCGACTGGATCATTGCGAACCAAATAGGAGAACCGGGAGCAGGCTTTGCCTCCGACACAAACAGCGTAACCCTCTTTCACAAATCAGGCACGGAGACGACCCTAGAACCCGATACCAAAGCCAACATCGCCGCCGCCCTCATTCAAACCATAGCCAAGGAGCTTAGCTATGAAAGCTAGTGGACTCGATAAAATTCTCGGACGCATCGAAGACTTAGACAGCGTCAACCTCAGCATCCTCGTACAGCGACTCGCACGAGAACGCAACCTGCAAGAAACCGTCTTTAATACCATACAAGACGGAATCATCGTCATGGATTCTGAAGGTGTCATCCAATACGCCAATGACACCGCCTGCCCACTTATCGGACTGAAGTCTAGCGACATCGGAACCATCAGCCTATGGAAAATGGTACCCGACTTAGCTCACTCAATCAGCCCAGAAGACGGAGACGAGGGCACCCAGAAAAATTCCGTCCTGACCCGAGAATTCGAAATCAACTATCCCGAAAAACGCTTCATCCGACTCTACATGGTACCCATCGACGCCCCCGTAAACTCAGAAGGCAGTGGCGGCTATGTCGTCGTCCTATCCGACATCACGGAAGCTCAAATTTCCCTAGAAGAACGCCTCGAAAATGAACGCACCAGCTCCATCATGAAACTAGCCGCCGGTGTAGCTCATGAATTAGGAAACCCATTGAACTCATTGACCATCCACCTAGAGCTCATGCAACGAAAATTAGAGGCTCTAGAAAAACAGCCCAAAGCAGACAAAATAAAAGACTCGATTGAAATTTGCCGAGGAGAAGTCAAGCGACTCGATGCCATTATTAGCAACTTCTTAGTAGCTATACGCCCAAGTAAACCCGAACTCAACGAGCTCAACCTAATTCAACTATTAGAAGAAGTCCTGCAAGTCCAAGAAGTCGAGCTAGCCGACCGAAACATCGAAGTGAAAATAGAAATCGAAGGCGACATCCCCAGTATTATATTAGGCGACTGCGGACAAATCAAACAAGTCTTCTTCAATCTCATCAAAAATGCCATGGAAGCGATGTCCGATTCAGGGCAATTAAAGATCCGAGCCCGTTCCGACAACGAACAAGTCTATTTGCAATTCATCGACAACGGCAGCGGTATCTCTCAAACCGACATGCCTAAAATATTTGATGCCTACTACACCACCAAAGACAGTGGACACGGACTCGGTATGATGATCGTTCAACGCATACTGCGAGACCACGGAGGACAGATCGCCGTCGAATCGCAAAGCGACGTCGGCACCATCATCACCCTCCAATTTCCCCAGCAACACATCCGCACCCGTATGCTCGAAAGCGGGGAGTGATAGGTTCAAATAGCCAATATTTATTTCATTTTCCACATTTTTATTTTTACTTTGGGTGTGGCTGTGTTTTCTTAGTGGCTATGCATGAAATTACTCCAGAGATGAGAACTGAGATCGATGCGATGGTGCAACGGGCGGGTCATATCTGGAGTTTTCTTTGACGGTGATGCGGAGCTGAAGGCGATTGCTGGTTTTGAGGCGAAGATGGCGGAGGCGAATTTTTGGGAGGATCAGGCGGTGGCTCAGTCGGTGATTGCGAGTGCGAATCGATCGAAGGCGAAGGTACTTCCGATCAAGGCGTTTAAGGGTGATCTTGAGGATTTGAAGACGATGCTGGAGTTGGTCGACGAGACCGAGAATGCGGGGGATAAGGCGTTGTATGTCTCAGAGGTGGTCGAGTCGGTCGCGGATTTGCGTAGGCGTTTGGATCAGCTTGAGTTGGCGTCTTTTTTGAGTGCTCCGAATGATGGGTGCAATGCCATTGTTTCGATTAATTCGGGTGCGGGTGGTACGGAGAGTTGTGATTGGGCTGAGATGTTACTGCGGATGTATTCGAGATGGGCTGAGCGTTCGGGTTTTAAGGTGGAGCTTTTAGAGGTGACTCAGGGTGAAGAGGCGGGAATTAGTTCTGCTACGTTGCGGGTCGAGGGGGTGAATGCCTATGGCTATGCAAAGGCGGAGCGGGGTGTGCATCGCTTGGTGCGGATCAGCCCGTTTGATTCCAATGCGCGTCGCCATACGTCGTTTTGTTCGGTGGATGTGATTGCTGAGTTGGATGATTCGGATTTGGCGATTGAGGTGAATGAGTCGGATTGTCGGATCGATGTCTACCGTGCGAGTGGCAAGGGGGGTCAGCATGTGAATCGTACGGAGAGTGCGGTGCGGATCACGCATTTGCCTTCGGGGATTGTGGTGACGTGTCAGAATGATCGCTCTCAAATCAAAAATAAGGCGACGGCGATGCGGACATTGAAGTCTAGGCTGTTTGAGAAACAGCAAGATGAGAAGCGGAGCGAGATGGAGAAATTTTATGGCGAGAAGGGGGAGATCGCTTGGGGGAATCAAATTCGCTCCTATGTGTTTCAACCGTACCAAATGGTTAAAGATTTGCGTACGGGGGTGGAAACGGGTAATGTGCAGGCGGTCATGGATGGTGATTTAGATGCGTTCATTCACGCTTGGTTGCGTGCGGGGGGTCCTATGGCTCGGCAGTAAATGGTTTTTGGGAGTATGAGTACGGGGGAAGCGAGTCAGGGTTTAGCGTTTGAGGATTTGAGGACGACGTTTGAGTCGCAGAAGTTGTTTGAGAATAAGACTTGGCGTTGGTCACCGTATGCTTTTGGGCTAACGCCTGAGCAGGGTCAGTTTATTGAGGGTTTGGGTATGGTGTGCTACGATTTTTATCGTGCGTTGGAGTTGTTGTACTTGCGTTCGTCTCAAGGGAAAAATCTTTTGAGGAATCGTGAGTTTTTGGCTCCTTGGGTGGCTGAGTATTTGAATCGGGGTAAGCCGGATGCGCTGGTTGAGTATGGTGTGTCTGAGAGGGTGCGTGGACAGATGCCGCCGGTTATTCGTCCTGATTTGTTGATTACGGAGGATGGGTTTGCGTTGACGGAGCTGGATTCGGTTCCGGGTGGGATTGGCTTAACGGCTTTCTTGAATGCACTCTATGAGCCGGTGCATGGGGATCGCCTTTTGGGGAGTGGTTTGGAGGATATGATCGATGCTTTTTACCGGGTCTTGGCCTCGCGGGCTCCTGCGAGCGTGCCGGTTCCGTACATTGTGATTTTAGTGAGTGATGAGGCGGCAACGTATCGTCCTGAGATGGAGTGGTTGGCAAAGGCGTTGCGGAATCGTGGTCGTCGTGTGCATGTGTTTCATCCTGATGATGTGATGCCTTTGGGGGATTCCATTTGTGTGGGGATCGACGGGGATCCTCAAGCGGTTGATGTGGTCTATCGCTTTTGGGAGTTGTTTGATTTATCGAATGTATCGATTGCGGATTATTTGATCGGTCAGAAGGCGACGAGTCCGCTTGCTGTGGTGCCTCCGATGCGTACTTTCCAGGAGGAAAAGTTGAGTATGGCGTTGTTCCATCATCGTATGTTAGAGGATTTTTGGAGGGAGCATTTACCTAAGCGTTCCCATGCGATTTTAAAGCAGTTGATCCCGTATACATGGGTGGTGGATCCGGTTGAGCTTCCGCCGAATGCGGTTTTGGATGCGCCTTTTGTAAATGGTAAACCGATTTCTCGTTGGGAGCAGTTGGTCGATGCGGGTAAAAAAGAGCGGAATCTCATTTTGAAAATTAGTGGCTTCCATGAGAGTGCTTGGGGGGCTCGTAGTGTGACCTTGGGGAGTGATTGCTCTCGTGAGGAGTGGGAGGAGGCGATTTGGAGGGCTGTGAATATGGCTTCAACATCCTTACATATTCTGCAGATTTATGAAAAACCGAAACGCGTGTCTCACCCAGTCTATGATGCGAAGGGTACTCAGTATTCCATGCAGGGGCGGGTGCGTTTATGTCCGTATTACTTTGTTGAGGAGCGTTCTCAAAGGGTTGATTTGAAGGGTATTTTGGCGACGATTTGCCCTGCTGATAAAAAAATTATTCATGGAATGAAAGATGCTTCTTTACTACCATGCACTTTAATGGAATGAATTTTATACTAATTTTAGAGAAAGAATAAAATGCTAACAGAAAGAAATAATACCTGTGGTTTAGAGGGTCCTGATGGGCGTTTTTGCTTGGATTCGAATGAGTCGGCCTTGAAACAATCGATCTTAGATCACTTACATTTTACTTTGGCTCGTCATGTTGAGGATGCTTCTACGGATGAGTGGTGGACGGCTACTTGTTATGCGATACGAGATCGTTTGCTCGATCGGTTTATGAAAACTCAGAGAGCACATGTGCGAAACAAGGCTCGGCGTGCCTATTATCTAAGTATGGAGTACCTTATGGGGCGTTTGCTCACCAACAACCTGCATAGCTCGGGTTATTATGAGTCGGTGCGCAAGGTCTTAGAGTCGCTCGGGAAGGATTTTGATGC
>CEOK01033904.1_pt1 | contig 14518 bp, 19 predicted proteins | sample 427001 | NCBI WGS metagenome assembly CEOK01 (sample SAMEA2591108, study PRJEB7988) | marine metagenome | isolation source: saline water (ENVO:00002010), including | reverse complement strand
AATGAATTCATTAGTTATTTTAATTGATAATATTATTTATCTTTACTCTATTATTTTAATTGTAAACATCGTTTTATCTTGGCTCACTACGTTTAATATTATTAATATTAGTAACAGATTTGTTTATGCAGTCTTAGAAGCTAGTTATAAACTTACAGACCCTTTACTAAATCCAATTCGTCGTGTGATGCCAAATATAGGTGGGCTAGACTTTTCTCCAGTAATATTATTTTTATTATTAGGATTTTTAAGAAACCTTTTAAGAGAATATGGGCTAGGACTGCTATGATTATTGATGGGAAAAAGGTTGCAGAAGAATTAAGAGCAAAAATTAAATCAGATATAAGCAAGTTAGCAGGCAATCAAAAACCTGGATTAACTGTAATACTCATAGGCGAAGATGCTGCGAGTCAAATATATGTAAAAAATAAAGAAAAGTTCGCAAATGAAGTAGGAATTAATTCCACTGTTATAAGATTTCAAAGTAGTATTTCCGAAGAAGATTTGAAAAATCAAATTAGAAAATTGAACAATGATAATAATGTTCACGGTATTTTAGTTCAGTTACCTTTGCCAAAACATATTAATCAAAGAGATATCATTGAAACCATTGATCCTCGAAAAGATGTAGATGGGTTTCATCCAATTAACGTTGGAAATTTGTCATCAGGTAACGATGCATTGGTACCGTGTACACCGCTTGGCTGTTATTATTTAATTAGGAAAGCCGTACCTAATCTTAGTGGTTTAAATGCTGTTGTTATTGGAAGGTCTAATATTAACGGAAAACCAATGACACAATTACTATTAAAGAAAAATTGTACAGTGACTATTGTTCATTCTAAAACTAAAAATATTGAAGAAATTTGCTGTAGAGCTGATCTAATCATTGCTGCCGTTGGAATACCAAAAATGGTTAAAAGTAATTGGATTAAAAAAGATGCTGTTATTATTGATGTAGGAATTAATAGAATTGAGGTTGATGGCAAAAATAAAATTGTAGGTGATGTTGATTTTGATGAAGTGCAAAATAAAGCAAAAGCTATAACACCAGTTCCTGGTGGAGTTGGACCTATGACTATTGCATGTTTATTAGAAAATACCTTGAAAGCTTTTAATAAAATTTCGGGGAACGCTCCTCAATAGAGGAGCCCCCTTTATTATATAGTCTTTCGACCGAATTCATTTAGAAAAATGAATTCATTTTAAGCATTTCAACTTAAAGTATTCGGTAAATAAAACCGTTTCTTTAAATTTCAGGTGGTGACATAAACACCTCCTCCAATAATTAATTAATCATCATTTTTTTTTAAAATCAAATTAGCCTAATTTTTTCTTTTCTAAAAAAAAATGAAATAAATTCATAAGCATAATAAATATTTGATACTCAACTATTTGTTGTACAGTGAGTTTATTAAGTATTTTTGCGGTTAATTTTTTAAACTCTAAAAACAAAATTAAAGATTTGAATTTTCAGTAACTTAAAATTCTTTTAATTAAATATTAAAGGTTTATTAAATTGTTAATTTTTTTTATAAATCTTCTTTACTCACATTAGTCTTTAACATTTTACTTTTTCTTAGCTTCAAGACTACGATTGCAATAGCAAGCAGTAATATTGCACCAGATTCAAAGATTAGTACTGAGGCATCAATATCTTTTTTTTGTAATATAATTAAACGGGCTAATGCAGTAATTGCTATGAATAGAGGATAAGTAAGTCTAATAGATTGATTGCTCCAGTAGTTACCAACCATTCCCATGACCTCTAAATAAATGAAAAGTAATAGTAAATCAGCTAACTGAATAGTTTGAACTTTATACATCTGAATAATTTCAAGAGTAAATGCTAAAGATGTAGCAACCAAAACTATGGCTGCACCTGCTAACTGAATTCTTCTTATGAAATTTTTCATTTATTTACTTAATAACTTACAGTGTTTCTTAATAAAATTCTCTACATTTTTTTTGTTAAAAGTTTTGTTTTCTTCAAAACTTACTTTTTTTAAAGAGTATAAAGGGCTTTTTGAAATTCTTGACATAATTGTAATATTGCCTTTGTAGAGCTTAAGTTTAATTTTTCCTTTTATCTTAGACCTTTTTTTGTCAATTATTTTTTGAATTTTGAATCTTTCTTTTGAATACCAATAACCATTATAAATTAATTCTGCATATCTTGGCATCAGTTCATCATTTTTGTGCATAGTTTCTTTATCGAGGTTTACTGATTGGATAGCTCTATTTGCAAACAATAATACTGTACCGCCTGGTGTCTCATAGACACCACGAGATTTGATGCCAATGAATCTATTTTCAACTAAATCAACTCTTCCAATCCCATTTTTTCCTGCAATATTATTTAGTTTATCCAAAAGTTTTGCCGGTGACATTTTTTTATTATTCAAACTTATTGGATCACCATTTTTATACTCTAGAGTAATAACAGTTGATCTGCCAGGTGCTTTTTCTGGAGATACTGTTCTTTGAAAAATATATTCAGGAGCTGCTTTTTTTGGATCTTCTAAAACTTTTCCTTCAGTGGATGTATGCAATAAATTATCGTCAACTGAAAAGGGTGGAGCACCTTTTTTATCCTTAGGAACAATAATCCCATTTTTTTTTGCGTATTTTATTAATGCTGTTCTTGAATTTAGATTCCAATCTCTCCATGGTGCTATAACTTTTATATTTGGACCAAAGTAATAGTAACCTAATTCAAATCTTACTTGATCATTCCCTTTTCCAGTTGCTCCATGAGAAACAGCCTGAGCACCAAATTTTTTGGCAATTTCTATCTGTCTTCTCGCAATTAATGGTCTGGCAATAGATGTGCCCAACAAATATATTCCTTCGTAAAGTGCATTGCCTCTTATCATCGGAAATACATAATTTTTTACAAATTTTTCTTTTAAATCTTCTATAATAATTTTTTTTACGCCTAATTTTTTAGCATTTGTATAAATTGCTTTTCGATTAATTTCTTGTCCAAGATCTGAGGTATAACAAATAACTTCTGCATTATATTTATCTTGTAACCATTTAAGAATTACTGAGGTGTCTAACCCACCAGAATATGCGAGTACTATCTTTTTTATTTTTTTCATTTATTGATTTTTGCAGTTTTTTTTTGCTGCATTATATGCGTCAGTAAAGCCTATCATAGAATATGTATCTCTAGTTTTATTACCTCGTGATGATACGCCTATGACTTGAGCTTTGTTTGCTTTTTTCATTGCTCTGATCATCTTTAGCTCATCATCTAAACTTGTCATCCATGCAAATTTTCCTTTTGTCTCAAACTTAAACTGGGCGTTACCAACATTAACATTAACACCACTCTTTTTTCTAAAAGGATATCCATTGGTAACACTAATCTCATTAGAAATACCATCGTTTGGTCTAAAAGTTACAAATATTCTACTTTCAGCTCGATTTAGATTTGCAGGAGACATCTTAGTCGGCATTGTCACTGCAAAACAAATTTTATTTTTTCCTTCTCCAGAAAATTGACTTTCCCACATTTTAAATTTTTTTTGAATTTTTATTTGAGCACCTAAGCTATTTGTAAACAAAAATAACAGCAATAAAGTTGATAAAATTTTTTTTATGGACATGGATTAGAATATATTAATTGCACCTCATTTATAGCTTGAATTACTTCATCATCAAGTTTGATTTCGTGGCTTTTTAAATTATTTTCTAATTGATCCATTTTTGTAGCTCCAATTATAACTGAAGTTACAAATGGTTGAATTTCACAAAATTTTATAGCCATCTGACATACATTTAGATTAAATTTTTTTGCAATTTTTATGTACTCTTTTATTGCTGGTTCAGAATTAGGTGTTCTATATCTTGGGTATCTATCTCCGAAAAGTTTTAATCTTGATCCGTCTGGTAATTTTCCATCTAAATATTTTCCACTTAGCGTTCCGCTTGCAAGAGGAGAATAAGCTAGCAAACCTACGTTTTCTCTGATTGAAATTTCAGAAATTCCAACTTCATAACTTCTATTTAAAAGATTAAAAGGATTTTGAACTGAAACTATTTTTTCTAAATTTTTCATTTCTGCTGTTTTAATAAATTCAAAAGTTCCCCAGGCAGTTTCATTAGAAAGGCCGATAGTTTTAATTTTTCCCTCTTTAACAAAATCGGTTAGACAATCCAATGTTTCAAGGGTTGGAGTGACATCATTTGAATCTTTATGATGATATTCTAAACCCGAAAAAACATTTAATGGTCGATCTGGCCAATGTAATTGATAGAGATCGATGTAATCTGTATCAAGATTTTTAAGAGATCTTTCTAAAGCAAATTGTATTTGTTTTTTATTCAACCTTGTTTCTTCTCCATTATCCCGAAACCAATCCATACTCGATCGTCCTACAATTTTATCTGCAATGACTAACTTATCTCTATTTTTCTTTTTATTAATCCACTTCGAAATAATTCTACTTGTCTCACCCTGGGTATTAGCACTGGGAGGAATTGGATATAATTCTGCAGTATCTAAAAAATTTACACCATGATCAAAAGCCATATCCATCTGTCTGAAAGCTTCATCTTGGTTATTTTGCTCTCCCCAAGTCATAGTTCCAAGACATATTGAGCTTACTTTGATATTAGAATGTCCTAATTTTTTATACAGCATTAAAAATGTTTACCCCATGATCAAACAATTATAAATAAAAATTCTAATGTCTGAGCAAATTGCCATTTTAATTCAAATAATTCTTATAGATTTAGTTTTGGCTGCAGATAACGCTATCATAATTGGTATGCTTGCATCTAAATTCGATGCAAATATTAGAAAAAAAATATTTTTTTGGGGGATTACTGCCGCTGTTGTTTTAAGAATAATTTTTACATTACTAACCGCTTATCTTTTGCAGATAAGTGGACTAAAATTAGTTGGAGGATTAGTTTTATTGTGGGTTGTCTATAAACTTTATAAAGATGTAATTCAGAAAGAAGAAAAAAAAGAAGTTAATATAAATCCAAAAAATAAATCTTTAATCAGTGCGATTGGCACAATCGCTTTGGCAGATGTTAGTTTAAGTCTGGATAATGTTCTTGGCGTAGCTGGTGCCGCCAAACATCATTATGATCTTTTGATATTTGGTTTAGTGTTATCTATTATCCTTATGGCAACAATGGCAAATGCAGTTTCAAAGCTCATAAATAAGTATGCTTGGATTGCTTGGCTTGGTTTGATTGCTATTTTATATGTTGCGGTAGATTTAATTTACTCTGACTTAAAAGCATTGATTTAAGGGGGGTTTTGACACCTTGAAATTGTCACAAAATTTTCTCATATATGTGTTAAGTTTATAAATAAAATCAAAAGGAGATTATGAATTTAAAAGATAGAATGGCCAGAGTTCAATCATCTGCAACAGTTGCGAATGATAGTGTTCATGAAGGTCTAAGAAGCTATATGCTTAAAGTTTACAACTTTATGGCATCAGGCGTATTATTAACCGGTTTTATTGCACTAGGTTTATTTAAGTTTTCTGTAGTGACTGATCAAGCTGGTAACATTGTAGAATTTACGTCTTTAGGAAATGCAATTTACTCATCAGCTTTAATGTGGGTTATAGCACTTGCGCCACTGGGCATTGTTTTTTACATGAGTTTTGGAATTAACAAAATGAGTGCGCAAAGAGCTCAAACAGTTTTTTGGATTTTTGCAGCTTTAATGGGAGCGTCTTTATCGTCAATATTTTTGCAATACACCGGCGCTAGTATCTCAAGAGTATTTTTTATTACAGCAGGTACTTTTGGAGCTATGAGTTTGTATGGTTACACAACTAAAAAAGATTTAACTGGTTGGGGCTCGTTTTTATTAATGGGATTAATAGGAATATTAATTGCTTCATTAGTAAATATTTTTTTAAAATCACCAGCTGTTTACTTTGTTGTTTCAGTTTTAGGTGTTTTAATTTTTGTCGGCTTAACTGCTTATGACACTCAAAAAATTAAAAATATGTATTTTGAGAGTGACAGTACAGAAGTTTCATCAAAAAAAGCCGTTATGGGCGCTTTAACGTTATATCTAGATTTCATTAATTTATTTATAATGTTGTTAAGGCTTTTCGGTCAGAGAAGATAAGTTTTTAAAAACCCTAGTTCTAATAATAATGTTAGACTAGGGTTTTTTATTTGAACATCTTTTTGAACAATACTTAACGGTCATCCAGTTTTTTTCCCATTTTTTTCTCCAAGTAAAAGCCCGATTGCAAGTTTTGCAAATTTTTTCCGGAAGGTATTCTTTCTTTTTCACTTAATTAAGCGAATATTTCTTTTATACAAAACTGATATGATATTCTTTATTTCATCAGAATATTTAATAACTTTGCCATACTGATCTTTTAATTGATATTTTTGTCCAACTTTACTTTTTGAACTTTTTATAATTTGGAATAAAGGTTTCTCAGTTGCTTTTCTGTAAATATCAAAACCTACAACATTTTTATTTATAAAAATCGCATAATCTTTCCATTCTCCTTTAGAGACCATGGCTCCATATATGTTTAAAATTTCACCCAATTCTTTTTTGTTAAAAAAAATTTCTTCTTTAAAATTTTTGTTTTTTATTAATTTAAACATTTATTTTATATTTTTTAATTAGATTGATTTGAAAGATCATAAATATAAATGTGATTGGAATTATACCAAATACCTTAAATTTAACCCAAAAGTCCTCTGTTTGGGTTCTCCAAACAATCTCATTTAGGAAAGCTAAAAAAATAAAGAAAATCATCCATCTTTTATTTAGCAACTCCCAACCCCTTTCTTCAAGCTGGATAGAACTTTCCAATAAAGATTTTAGTAAATTTTTTTTAAGAAAAAAACTTCCAAAAAATAAAACAAATGCAAAAAGCAAATTCACAATTGTTGGTTTCATATAAAAAAATATTTTATTATCAAAATAGAGAGTTAATCCACCAAACAAGGAGACTATCACTGCACTAATAATTGGAACTTTAGGAATTTTTTTTTCTACAAAATACAATATTCCAGTTGCTACTATTGTAGCTATTATTAGTGGCAGTATTGCCTCAGTCATTCCAAATTTTTTGTAATAAATAAAAAAAATTAATAACGGACCAAAGTCTGCTATAAACTTTAAGGTTGATTTATTCATGTATAAAAAAATTTTATTATTATTTATTATTCTATGTTTTCAGACTTCGCAGTCTATTTCAAGAGAATATAATTATGAGGCCTATGGTTTAAATTTAAATTTCTTAAATTTGAAGTTAAATATAAAGGATAGAAAGATTTACTCTATAATTCATAGCACAGGTCTAGCTGGTCACTTTTTTAGTTTCGAAAATATAATTCAGACAACATACGATAAAAATAATTTAGAATATTATTTTAATTTAAAAAAAAAAAATAAAGAAAAAATTTATCAATTTAAAATTAAAAATGGAAATATTGACCTAAGTAATATTAATCTTAATAAGGGTAAAAATTATAAATCAATCAAAAAAACAGATTTAAGAAATGTATTAGATCCATTAACAGCTGTAAGTGAAATTCTTTATAGTAATAAAATAGATACTAAATGTAATTTTAAAAAGAGAATTTATGATGGCGATGATGTGTATGAAATATTTTTAACACCTAAAGAAACAAACAAATTAAAAATTAAATTTAATAAAAAAGAATACAAAATTATTTTTGTTTGTAGATTAAATTATAAAGCAATTTCAGGACATAAATTTAAAAGGGAAAAAAAATTAAACTCAAGGTATTTAGATATTTATTTTTCAAAATTTAATAATAATGTATTGCCAACCTACTTTGAGGCAAAATCAAAAATTATTCCCGTGAAAATGTATTTATCAACAGTTTTAAACCCTTGATTTATGGGCAATGATAATTAACTATTAAATATTAATGAAAAATAAAATTCCTCAAAAAGCTAAATTTTCTATTGGAGAAGTTGTAAGACACCGTTTGTTTGAATTCAGAGGTATTATTTACGATGTAGACTTTGAGTTTAATAATTCTGAAGAATGGTATCAGTCGATACCAAAAGATGTGAGACCAAGAAAGGATCAGCCATTCTACCATATCTTGGCAGAAAATGATGAAATCACTTATGAAGCTTACGTATCTGAACAAAATTTAGTCTTAGACGATAGAAACGAGCCAGTTGGCCATCCGTTAGTGAAAGAGATCTTTAATGGACAAGGAAAAGACGGTTTGTATCTTAGATCCACAAATTAATATTCGCCTAAAATAAAACACTTTTTCTTCAGCAATCAGACATTTTCCTAATCTAAATCAATATTCATAGTCCAGTTTGAAGTTTTTCCCATTCTCCCTCTTCAAACTGGACAGACTAACACATACCAAAATAATTTATTTTCTTTAGTTTTTGCAAAATGTTTAAATATTTAAACACCAAAAACTTTAGAAGCTTTCATGACCATTATCTTTTTTGGGTAAAAATTTTTTTTCTCACTCTAGTAATATTTGGTTTGATACTATCCCTCTTCTTATCTCCTGCTGATTACTTACAAGGAGATACGGTAAGGATCATGTATGTCCATGTGCCAGCATCTTGGTTAGCTTTGCAAATTTATGCAGTGATGTGTATTTGCGGTTTTATTGCATTAATTTTTAAAAATAGAGTTTTTACACTAATAACAAAAAGTATTGCGCCCATTGGTTTTGCTTTTTCGTTAATATCTCTTTTTACCGGATCAATTTGGGGCCAGCCGACTTGGGGCACTTTTTGGACATGGGATGCAAGATTAACTTCAATGCTTTTTTTAGTAATATTTTATATTGCATATATTCTTTCTTGGAAAATAATTACAAATTTTCATTTAGCAGAAAAATTATCATCTATTATTGCATTAATTGGTTTAGCCAATCTACCAATTATTAAATTTTCTGTAGATTGGTGGAATACTCTGCATCAGCCTGCAACAATTAAACTTACAGAAAGTTCTACAATTCATTCATCAATGCTTACTCCTCTAATAGTGATGTTTTTGTCTTTTCTTGCATTCTCTGTAATTATTTTTTTAATTAGATTTAAACTTGAAAGTTTAAATCTTAGAATTCATTCAAAAAGATAATGAATAATAAAACAAAACAAAGATTAAGTTTTTTCTTAGTATCAGTTATTGCCTTCATAATAATTGGTAAATTTATTTATGAGTCATTATCAAAAAATACAGTTTATTTTTTTTCTCCAAGCGAGTTATATATTTCGACAGAGTTACCAAATGGATTAATTCGTATAGGTGGGATGGTAAAAAAGGGTTCTTTAATTAAAGAAGGTAACAAGTATTCTTTTATTATAACAGATTTTAAAAATGATATTTCAGTAAATTATATAGGTATCAAACCCAATCTATTTGAAGAGGGCCAGGGTGCAGTTGTTGAAGGAAAATTAAGCACAAGAAATAGCTTAATGGCATCAAAAATATTAGCTAAGCATGATGAAAATTATATGCCGAAAGAAGTTGCCGATGCATTAAAAAAATCTGGTGATTGGAACAAAAATTATGGCAAGTAATTTTGCTAATGGAGTATTAATATTAATTATTTTTTTTTCTTTTCTAAGTAATTTATTTTTTTTTCAAAAAAAATTTAATTTATCTATACGATTATTTAATTTTTCTTCAATTTTAATTATTTTTACTTTTCTTTTGCTAATTTATTTTTTTTACTCATCAAATTTTAGTATTGCAGCAGTTTATGAAAATTCACACACATTAAAGCCAATCTTTTATAAAATAGCTGGGACTTGGGGAAATCATGAAGGTAGTTTATTGCTTTTTATAGTTATTATTGCGGTTTACGGTTCTTTATTTTCTATTTTTTTTAACAAAGCAGAAAGTGAGAAATTCAAATCATGGGTAATTTTTTTTCAAAATAATCTATTTTTAATTTTTTTAATTTTTTTAATTACTACATCCAATCCTTTTGACATGATTGTTCCTAGACCCATAGAAGGATTGGGTTTAAACCCTATACTTCAAGACCCTTTATTAGTTATTCATCCTCCATTTTTGTATTTAGGCTACGTTGGTTTTTCTTTAACTCTTAGTTTGGTCTTATCTGGTTTAGTAAATAAAAATTTAAATTCAAATTGGGCAATTATTAGCTGGCCATGGGTAATGATAGCGTGGGTATTTTTAACTATTGGAATTACTTTAGGATCAGTATGGGCATATTATGAACTTGGTTGGGGTGGATATTGGTTTTGGGATCCTGTTGAGAATGCATCTTTAATGCCATGGTTAGCGGGCACAGCACTAATTCATTCTATGCTAGTTTTAAAACTAAAGAATCAAATGAAAAGTTGGACAAGTTTATTGGCCATAATTACTTTTTCTTTTAGTTTATTAGGTACGTTTCTAGTGAGGTCAGGAGTGCTCAATTCAGTACATGCATTTGCTAATGATCCAGATCGTGGTGTTTTTATATTGATGATAATCTTTATAATTACACTTTCGTCTTTAATAATTCACATTCTTTTTTCAGAAAAAAATAAACGAATTACTAATTATTTTTTATCAAAAGAAAGTTTCGTGAATTTAAATAATCTTTTTTTGTTATTTTTTCTTTTTGTAGTTTTGTTAGGTACAATTTATCCAATAATTTTATCTATTTCTGATCAAACAATCTCTGTTGGACCAGTATATTACAACACTATACTCGCACCATTTGTTTTTATCTTTTTAGTTCTTATGTCCATCGGGCCATTGTTAAAATGGTCTAATAAAATCAAACTACAAGCTCTATACATTTATATTTATATTTTTATTTTATGTTTAGTTTTATCTATAATCATAATTGTACTATCCAATAGCTATGATTTGATTTTATTTTTAGGGATAGCGTCATCATTATTCTTAATATTTTCGATTTTGGGCGAAATTTATAAAGGCAGTATTAGAATTAAGCCTTTTAATTTGCCGAGGCTTTTGTCACACATGGGCGTGGGTATATTTTTCTTATCTATTTTTCTTAATTCTTATTATTCTTACACAAAAGACTTTGAAATAAAAATTAATGAAACAAAAAGTTTTGATAATTTATCTTTAAAGTTTGTTGATCATAGTATTAGCAAAATAGAAAATTATTTAGAAATGAAAACTAAATTTGAAATCAGAAGCGGAAAAGAAGTATTTAATTTAGAACCCTCTGTTAGAAAGTATTTTCAACCAAATCAAATTACATCTGAGACAAGTATAAAGCCAACTTTTTTTTCTAATTATTATTTAGCTATTAATTTTCCAGATTCTCAAAGTATAATTTTAGGTGCAAGATATTATTATAATTATTTAATTCATGGTATTTGGCTTGGCTTATTGTTAATTATTTTTGGAGGTTTTTTAAGTGTATTTAAAAAAAGGATTTAAAATATTAAGCTTAATATTAGCTTCAATAATTATTTTTTATTTTTTTTATTATTCTTTATTTCAAGAAAAAAAATTTAATCCAAAAGTTATGATCGGAAGTCAAATGCCAAATTTGCAATCTAAAACATTGTACAAAAATAAAGTTTTGTCGCTTTCCAATATTGTTAGTAATGAAAAGTTTATTGTTAATATTTTTGCATCCTGGTGTGCACCTTGCAAAATTGAGCATCCTGTTTTGATGCAATTAAAAAATAGTAAAATTAAGATTATTGGTATTAATTACAAGGATAATCAAAAAAATGCCAAAGCATTTATCGAAAAGTATCAAAACCCTTTTGAAAAAGTTTTAATTGATAGCGATGGCGCTTTATCAATTCAACTTGGTGCGTTTGGAGTTCCAGAAACATTTTTAGTTGATAAAAATTTTACAATTATTGCAAAGCATATTGGTCCAATTGATAATAATTTTGTTAAAAAGGTTATAAATTTAAAATGAAGTTTTTTTTAGTTTTTATTATTTCTTGGTTTAGTATTGCATATGCTAATGAGGTTCAGGATAGAACAAATTCTATTACTAAAAATTTACGTTGTCTTGTGTGCGAAGGGCAGTCCGTTTATGAATCTAATTCAGATTTTGCAAAAGATATAAAAACCTTTGTTTCAAAAAAGATAAAAGAAAAGAATACTGATGAAGATATTTATGAATTTTTGATATCAAAATATGGAGAAGAAATAATATTAAATCCTGATTTTTCTAATAAATTTATATTTCTTTGGATAGCTCCTATCTTATTCTTTTTAATAGGTATTTTTTTTATTTTTAGGAGATCAGATGAAATTAGATAAATGTTGTCATATTTATATTTACAAAAAAATTGATTTAGAGCAAAAAAAAAGAAAAGTTTGTAAAAAGTGTGGTTTTATTGATTATAAGAATCCTAAAATTGTAGCTGGATCCTTAGTTGTTAAAAATAAAAAAATTTTATTATGTAGAAGAGCAATAGAGCCCAGTTATGGAAAATGGACTTTTCCATCTGGATATTTAGATGCCAACGAAACCCTAGAAGAAGGAGCAATTAGAGAAGCAAAAGAAGAGGTAAATATAAAAATAAAATTAAAAAAATTATTTATTATTTTTACTGTTAGAGAAAAAAATTTAATTCAATTTGTATTTTTAGCTGACCATATAAACAAAACCTATAAACCTGGTATTGAAACTCTCGAGGCAAAATATTTTAGTTTTAATGAGATACCTTGGAAACATTTAGCTTTTTCAAGCGTAAGTTATGCTATTAAAAAATATAAAAAATTACCAAAAAACTTGCCAATTTTTCACACATTTAGCAAAGATTAGGCCTTTAATTTTTTTTTACGATATATATAAGCGGATTAATGAAAATTATTAAAGTAATTTTATTAGCATTAATATTAACCTCTTCAAATTCATATGCTGGGGAATTGTATCAGAAATTTGGGGTTTTTGATTATAAGCATGATACGGATGCTTTTGCTTTAACTACTAAATACATTCAAGATAAAAATATAAATATTAGGCTTTTTGGCAATCTAAAGCCAATTCACGAAATTTCTTTTTATTATGATAATCATAATGGAACATCTTCAAGCCAAGGCTTTTCGACTTATCTATCGTCAGGTTTGACTAAAGAAATTAATTTAAGTAAAAAAATATTCTTTGCACCAAGTTTTAGTGCAGGTCTGTACCAAGAGTATGATGATGCAAAAGATATGGGTAATATTTTAGAATTTAAAAGCGAAATAGAATTAAATTATAATATATTTAAAAACTCTGTTATTGGGGTAAGCTGGAGTCATATTTCTAATGCTGATTTAAGTACTACAAATCCAGGTGCTGATAACCTTTTATTTAATCTAAAAATTAAAGAAAATTTCTAAAAAAATGCGATTGCAGGATTGTCATAACGTTGATGACTTTCGTAAACTTGCTAAAAAAAAACTTCCCGCACCAATTTTTCATTATATAGACGGAGGAGCTGACGATGAGAGCACCTTAAAGAGAAATACAGATTCTTTTAATAAATGTGACTTAGTTCCAAGTGTTTTAACTGATGTAAGTAATGTTGATACTTCGACAACAGTACTAGGCCAGAAAATTGATTTTCCATTATTTCTTTCACCAACAGCTATGCATCAAATGTACCATCATGAAGGAGAACAAGCGACTGCAAGAGCTGCAGAAAAATTTGGAACTTTCTTTAGTTTGTCAACAATGGGTACAAAAAGTATTGAAGAAGTTTCAAATATTTCAAGTGGCCCAAAAATGTTTCAATTATATATTCATAAGGACCAAGGTCTTACAGATAATTTGATAGAACGTTGTCAACGATCTGGGTTTAAAGCTATGTGTTTAACCGTTGATACTATTGTAGCGGGCAATAGAGAAAGAGATCATCGTACTGGATTTACAACACCACCAAAACTTACTTTAGAAAGCTTGTTTAGTTTTGCTATTCATCCAGAATGGAGCTTAAGATATTTGATGGGTCCAAAGTTTAAGTTAGCAAATATTTCTCACTTAACAAAAAAAGGATCAAGTATTGAGATATCAATTATGGATTATATTAATTCTCAATTTGATACGACAATGAACTGGAAGCATGCTGAATATGCTGCAAAAAAATGGAATGGACCATTTGCTTTAAAAGGAGTTATGTCTGTTGAAGATGCTAAAAGAGCAATTGATATTGGAGCATCCGCAATTATGATTTCAAATCATGGAGGTAGACAGTTAGACGGTTCGCGTGCACCATTTGATCAACTAGAGACTTTAGTTGATGCTGTTGGAGATAAAATCGAGATAATTCTAGATGGTGGAATTAGAAGAGGTACTCATGTTTTAAAAGCTCTGGCTCTCGGAGCAAAAGCATGCTCTATGGGTAAAGCATATTTATATGCATTAGGCGCTGGAGGTCAGCCAGGTGTCGAGAGAGTTTTGCAAAAAATGAAAGATGAAATTACTAGAGGGATGACGTTAATGGGAACACGTAATGTTAATGAATTAACCAAAGATAAGATTGCATATAGATAATGAAGATAGCTGATAATTTTTCAAGATTAGGTACTGAGAATGCTTTTGTTATCTT
>CEOK01026759.1_pt1 | contig 14541 bp, 12 predicted proteins | sample 427001 | NCBI WGS metagenome assembly CEOK01 (sample SAMEA2591108, study PRJEB7988) | marine metagenome | isolation source: saline water (ENVO:00002010), including | reverse complement strand
TTCCCATCCTGTATATTTTAAAATTTGTTCTAGCTGATATGGAGAAACACTTTTATGAGTTCTATTTGGACCAAATCCATATGCATTTACAAGAGCTCCAACTGTGGGATCAAAATAACCTTTAGTTTTTTTCCAAACTTCAGTTGCTTTATTATAGACTTTTATAAAATGAGTATCAACTTCAAGTAAACTATCACCTTTATTAATTTTTGAAATATCTGAATCTTTGTCATAAGTAGACATTGAAACATTTATGACATTAATAATTGAATCAACTTTGTGTGACAATAAATTCTTTCTTAGCTTGGAGCTTGAATAAGATATTGAGTAAGTTGTACCTAATGCATAACCTTTTAATTGATTGAAATCATCTTTTTGATTGTTTTTACAATTGACGAGTAGTAAAAAAATAAAAACACTACAAAATTTTCTCAAGACCATTAAAATTGACAACATAAGGGTTATTTTTTTTTAAAGGCATATCATAATCTTTTGCATTTGCAAATCCTACACCACCATAATAAAGTTTAGCATTATTTTTCTTCGCATGTGTTTTTACTTTTTCCATTGATTCAATATCATAGTGTTTTGGAGATTGTGGGTATAAAGATCCCTTTACAACAATAAAGAACAGCAATTTATCTTTAACACATACAAATTGTGGTGATCGATTTCTTTTAGAATTAACTGCTAAAAATTCATACCCATTTTCTTCCAAAAAGTTTCCTACTTCTTGCATTGCAAGCTGATGAATTTCTTCTTTATTAAGAGGTTGCATTATTTTAACAAAATTAAATGAAAAGCTTAATTTGTTGCTATATCACCTTTAAAATAATTAATTTGCGAACTTAAAAAAAACTTATGCATTATAGAAAATTTTTCTTTGTTCTTACTTTTATATTCTTATCTGAAGGTTGCTCAACAAAACCATTTCAAACTCTAACCAATTCTTCGGGAAAATACAGCTATGAATATGTTAACTCTGACCCAACAAAAACAAGAATATATACCTTAGATAACGGTTTGAAGGTTTATTTAAGCAAATTTGAAAATGCCCCAAGAATACATGTTTTCACTGCTGTAAAAGCGGGCGGAAAAGATGACCCAGAAAATAATACAGGTTTGGCTCACTATCTAGAACATATAATGTTTAAGGGCAATAAATTTTTTGGCACAAAAGACTATGAAAAAGAAAAGCCACTTCTGGATTCTATAGAAAATTTATTTAATAAGTATGCTGAAATTTCAAACAATGAGGAGCGTAAAAGATTTTATAAAAAAATTGACGCTACATCAAATAAAGCAGCGTCGTACGCCATTCCAAATGAATATGACAAAATGATATCATTAATTGGCGGTAAGTCATTAAATGCATATACAACAGAGGACAGAACAGTTTATACTGTTGATATACCCTCGAACGAATTAGGGCGCTTTTTAACAATAGAGGGTTTGAGATTTAAGCAAATTGTTAATCGTCTTTTTCATACTGAACTTGAAGCAGTTTATGAGGAAAAAAATAGGGCTTTGGATAATGACTTGAGAAAACAGTATAGGGCTCTATTCGAAAGCCTTTTCCCCTCTCATCCATATGGAAAACAATCAGTTTTAGGTACTGTTGACCATTTAAAAAATCCTTCAATAACGGAAATTCGTAAATATTTCAATAAGTATTATAAGCCTAACAACGTTGCGATATGTATGAGTGGTGAATTAGATTTTGATAAAACTATATCATTAATCGATAAGCATTTTGGGGATTGGAAACCAAACTTAGAACTTAAAAAAACAAAATATGATCCCTTGAGAGAAATTGAAAGTCCAATTAGAAGAGAAGTTACGGGTCCAGAAAAAGAATCTGTTCTTTTGGGTTTCAGATTTAATGGCAAAGATAAAGGGGGGTTAATGCATGTTGAGTTAATAGACATGCTTCTGTCAAACAGTGCTGCAGGACTAATAGATTTAAATTTAGTTCAGAAACAAAAAGTTTTAGGGGCATTTGCCACAATTGAAGAAATGAATGATTATTCAATTCATATTTTAAGTGGAACTCCAAAGGAAGGACAAAGTCTAAAAGAAGTTGAAAATTTACTTTTAGCAGAAATAGATAATATTAAAAAAGGATTGTTTGACGATGAACTTTTGATAGCTGTATTAAATGACTTGAAAAAAACAGTGATGCAAAAAGATGATTCAGACGCTGCAAATTATTACAGAGCTGATGCGATGGTTCAAGCTTTTACTAGAGAAGAGGACTGGAGTGAGAAAGTTTCATACTTTGAAAGACTTTCTGAAATAAATAAAAAGGATATCGTAGAATTTACAAACAAATATTACAAAAGTAATTATGCTGTAGTTTACAAAAATACTGGAAAAGACAATTCTGTTAAAAAAATTGAAAAACCATCAATCACTAAAGTCCCATTAAATAGAGAGGTTCGATCAAAAACTCATGAAGCTCTTGCAAATACTGCTATTAAAAAATTAAATCCAAAATTTATTGACTTTAAAACTGACTTAGATTTTTATAATATTGGTCCTATGGAAGTTATTGCTAAAGAAAACAGAGAAAACGATTTATTTAAATTGACTTATCAATTTGATTTTGGTAAAAATCTAAATCCTAAAATTGGATTGGCTGCGGGATTAATGAATTATATTGGAGTTGATAGCTTAAGTCCTGAAAATTTAAAAAAGGCATTTTATAACCTTGGTGCTGAATATAGTTTTCAAACATCCTCTGATGGTGAAGAGACTTCAGTTACTCTAAGTGGACTGAGTGAAAATATGGAAGCTTCCATTAAGCTTTTTGAAAATTTATTAATCAATCCTATTACAACACAAGAGGTTGTGGATAAATTGGTGGAACGTTTAATTAAATCTCGATTAGATGCAAAAAAGGATAAAAATATAATTCATAGGAGACAATTGTTGTCTTATAGTATTTATGGTGAAAAAAATCCGGCTTCTGATATTTTAAAACCTTCTGAGTTAAAAAAAATCAAACAAGAAGAATTAATAGAATTGATCAAGTCATTACCAAGTTATTCCCATCGTATTATATATTACGGTGATAAGGATAGAAACTCACTAACATCTCTTCTTAAAAAGTACCATAAAATACCAACCGAATTTTTGGAGGTAAAAAATAAAATCAAAAAATACCAGGAAAAAGATTACAAAAAAAATTACGTTTTCTGGACAAATTTTGACATGGTACAAACTGAAATAATACTTCTCTCTAGGCTAGACCCTTTAGATAATGATAAAACAGCAGCAATTAATTTATTCAATCAGTACTTTGGTGGTGGTATGAACTCTATTGTTTTTCAGGAAATTAGAGAAGCTCAAGGCTTAGCTTATGCTGTTTTTTCTAATTACAGTCAGGCGAGTAAAACTGACCGATCAGATTATCTATTATCGTACGTGGGTGTTCAAAATGATAAGCAAAGCGAAGCTTTATCCTCAATGTTTGGTTTGATTAATGAACTACCTAAATCAGAGCAAGCCTTTGAAATAGCAAAAAAAGCTATTTTAAATAAAATAGAAAGTGAGCGTATTACTAAATCATCCGTTTTATCATACTATTTAAGTGCAGAAAAAAAAGGTGTTGATTATGATATAAGAGAAAAAATTTATAATGAGGTCAAAACTATGACACTTGAGAAATTAAAACGATTTCATGAAAAATATATAAAAGAAAAGCGTCACAATATATTGTTGATTGGAAATCGTGATAATATAAATTTTAAAAATTTGAAAAAATACGGTATAATCAGGGAAATTTCTCTTGAAACCCTCTTTGGATTTTGATTAAAGTAAGACAACTAGATTATAATTAACCACCAAAATCGTCGAATCTTACATTTTCTGGTGGAACACCAAAATCTTCAGCCATTTTTTCTACAGCTTGATTCATCAGTGGTGGTCCGCAAAAGTAAACTTCAATATCCTCGGGCGAATCATGATTAGAAAGATATTGATCAATCACCACTTGGTGAACAAACCCCGTAAACCCGTCACCTTTAGAATCTAAAGAGGATTTTTCTGTCCAATTGTCTTCCTCTAAGGGTTCAGAAAGGGCTATGTAGAACTTAAAATTCGAGAAGTCTTTCTCCAAAGCTTTAAAATGATCTATATAAAATAACTCTCTTTTAGATCGCCCTCCATACCAAAAAGTGACTTTTCTTCCAGTTTTTAATGTCCTAAAAAGTTCATAAAGGTGTGACCGCATTGGCGCCATCCCGGCTCCCCCACCCACATAGAGCATTTCTGAGTCTGATTCATTTATGAAAAACTCACCATAAGGGCCTGATATTGTAACTTTATCTCCAGGTTTTTTTGAAAATATATATGATGAAGCTACTCCAGGATTAAGATCACTCCAGGTGTTTTTTGCTCTATCAAAAGGTGGTGTTGCAATACGTACGTTTAACATTATCTCTTTGCCTTCAGCTGGGTATGAAGCCATTGAATAAGCACGTTCGACTATATCTGGGTTCTTCATCACTAATGGCCACAAACCAAATTTATCCCATTCTAACTTGAATTTATTTGGGTCTTCAGGGTGCTCGTCAGGGTGAGCAGAAATATCAATGTCCTCATATTTGATTTCACACTGTGGGATTTCTATTTGAATGTAGCCTCCAGCCTTATAGTCCATCTCTTCAGGGATTTCAACGACAAATTCTTTTATAAATGAGGCTACATTCCAATTTCTCACGACAGTTGCTTCATACTTTTTAATTCCAAAGATTTCTTCCGGTACTTTGATTACCATGTCTTGTTTGACTTTGACTTGACAGCCCAAACGCCAACCATCCGCAACCTCTTTTCTTGAAAAATGCGGTGATTCAGTCGGAAGGATTTCTCCACCTCCATCTAAAACTTGACATTTGCATTGAATACATGTACCGCCGCCTCCACAAGCTGATGGTAAAAATATTTTGTTATTCCCCAAAGTACTCAGGAGTGTACTCCCTGATGAAACTTCCACTTTATTTTCTCCATTAATCAAAAGTGATACAGGACCAGATGGTAGCAATTTTGCTTTGACACCTAAAAGCATACCAACCAGCATAAAAGTAACTATTAGAAAAACTATAACACTCGCAAAAACAACTGTAAATTCCATTTTTTAATTATATTTTAATTCCCATAAAACTCATAAATCCCAAAGCCATCAATCCTGTAATAATAAAAGTAATACCTAAACCCCTTAAGGGAGCAGGTACATTTGAATAAGTAATTTTTTCTCGAATAGCAGCTATAGCTAAAATTGCAAGCAACCACCCTACACCAGAACCTAAACCATAAATTGCAGATTCTGTTATTCCTGAAAAGTCTTTTTGTTGCATAAATAATGACCCTCCAAGTATAGCACAATTAACTGCAATAAGCGGCAGAAAAATTCCTAAAGCACCATATAGGGCAGGAGCAAATTTTTCAACTACCATTTCGACTAACTGAACCATAGAAGCAATAACTGCTATAAACATAATAAAACTTAAAAAGCTTAAATCCAAATTAGCATAGCTAGTATCAAACCAAGAAAGTGCACCTGGCCTTAAAAGATATGTGTCAAGTAAAAAATTGATGGGTACTGTTATAGCTAAAACAAATATGACTGCAAAGCCCAAACCTACAGCCGTCTTTACAGTTTTAGAAACAGCTAAATAAGAACACATTCCCAAGAAATAAGCAAAGATCATGTTTTCAACAAAAATGCTTTTAACAAATAGATTTAAATATGATTCCATTTTTCTCTAGTTCTTTTCAATAAGTATTCTGTTACGATATCTTTGAATCCAAATAATTAGACCCACAGTTATTAATGCCATAGGTGAGAGTAACATTAAACCATTATTTACATATCCCATTTCATAAAACGAATCTGGAATGACTTGATAACCAAATAGTTTTCCTGAACCAAATAGCTCCCTGAAAAAGGCTACAAGTATTAAAATAAAACCATATCCAGCTGCATTACCGATGCCATCGAGAAATGATTTCCAGACTCCATTACCTAAAGCAAATGCTTCAAGTCTTCCCATTACAATGCAATTGGTTATTATTAAACCAATAAAGATAGAAAGCTCTTTACTGACATCATAAGCGTAAGCTCTCAAAATTTGATCTACTAAAATAACCATAGAAGCAACCACAACTAACTGAACGATTATTCTAATTCTATTAGGTATAAGATTCCTCAGTAAGGATATAATTACATTGCTTGCGGCCATAACCGCCATAACTGAAATACTCATTACTAATGCTGGCTTTAACTGAACTGTTATAGCAAGTGCAGAACAGATACCTAATACCTGAACGGTTATGGGGTTGTTGTCATCCATAGGATCAGATAGTAACTTCTGGTTTTTTTTTGATAAAAGAGGCTCTTTCTCTTCGCTAACAAAAAAAATGTTTGTCGTTTCTGTCTTTAATCTTTTTTTATTTTTCATTTTTTCAATTGAACAATGCGACGATGTTTTTTTCCTGTTTCAAATAGGGTAGATAGTGTGACAACCTTTCCATGATCATAGCTGTAACACCATCACCTGTTATTGTTGCTCCAGATATTGCATCTACTTCATGGTCATTTTTATCTAAGTCCTTTGGGTCATTGTTTGTCTTAGATACATTTATTCCAACCAAATTACCTTGAGTGTCAAAAACCTTTTCACCCAAAAAACGGTTTTGAAACCATTGTTGGGTAATTTCAGCACCTAGACCTGCAGTTTCAGCTTTATGATCAAATACTGCACCCTTTATCGTATTTTTATCATCCTCTAAAGCTATATATCCCCATATTGCATCCCAAAGTCCTTTTCCACGCAAAGGAATGACATAATATTTTTTTTCTTCAACCACAGCTACATAAATAGGAAAACGTTGATCTGAATTACTCTTTCTCAATTCATTATTTAATTTGATGTCAAATGCATTTACGTCTGGATCAACACTCCCATCTTTTTTTAGGGTAAGTTCTTTCGTAATATATTCATTATATAGTCCTTCGGCTGCTTCTCTTTCTGATTCAATTCCAATTGTAGCTAAGATATTTTGCATTTTTTCTTTACGCACATTTGATATTTGTCGTTCTTTAAGTGAGCTCGCAGTAAAAGCTAATGAAGAGGCTACAACAAAAACCATTAATGTTGCAAATAAAAAAGTGTAAACATTACTATCCCTATTCATCTATATAGTTTTAAGTTGATTTACAGAACTTTTCCAGCGTTTCTTTCGCTTTTTGATATTTCCATTTATTACATAATGATCAATAGTTGGTGCGAATACATTCATTAACAAAATTGCGAGCATCACACCCTCTGGATATGCAGGGTTAAAAACGCGAATCATAATACAAAAAATCCCTACCAAAACTCCATATATCCATTTTCCTTGATTTGTTTGGGCAGCTGACACCGGATCTGTGGCCATAAAAACAATCCCAAAAGCAAAACCTCCGACTACAAGGTGATTAACCCAAGAAAAACTCATAAGTTCGTTTGCTGCCCAAAGATTAAACAACAAGCCCATAAGTGATGCACCCAAAATACCCCCAACGATAATTCGCCAACTTCCTACACCTGTCAGAATTAGGATTAATGCACCAACAGCTACGCACAGTGTCGAAGTCTCAGCTATAGAGCCTGGTATTGAACCTTGAAACATTTCCATAACAGAATAATTTACTTGTCCACCTGCAGCTAGAGTTCCCAAAATAGTTTCACCTGAAATCGCATCTATTTTAGAAGCTTCTGAAACCCAAACTTTATTACCTGACATGTATGTGGGATAAGCAAAAAATGCAAATGCTCTAGCTGTAAGAGCGGGGTTAAGTATATTCATACCTGTTCCCCCAAAGGCCTCCTTAGCGACTAAAACGGCAAAAGCAGTCGACAAACCAACCATCCAAAGTGGTATGTCAACAGGCATAATCATTGGTATTAAAAGCCCTGTAACTAAATAACCTTCATTCACTTCATGACCCCTGTAAATTGCAAAGCCAAATTCTATTGATAAACCCACTATGTAAGAAACAACTATCATTGGCATAATTTTCCAACTTCCATGGATGAAAGCTTCTATAAATGTAAAAGGACTGCCGGTTTGAATCAAATATTGGTATCCTGTATTATATATACCATATAACAATGCAGGTAAAAGTGCTATTATAACTGTAACCATAGTTCTTTTGAGATCAATGGCATCGCGTATATGGGCACCTTTTTTTGTTGTATGGTTAGGAACAAATAAAAATGTGTCAAAAGCATTTATTGCAGGGGCAAGCTTTTCTAACTTTTGTCCTTTACCAAATGGTTTTTTTATTCTATCTAAACTTTTTCTTATAAAATTCATATATAACTTTTAACCTACTTCATTAATCATCAACTCAATTCCTTCCCTAATAATTTCTTGGGCTTCAATCTTTGAAGTATTTGAATAATCCACTAGCCCAAAATCTTCAGGAACTACTTCGTAAATTCCCAAAGCTTCCATTTTTTCAATGTCACCAACCATACATGCTTTTAAAAGTTGCATTGGATAGACTTCTAAAGGAAATATTTTTTCCATTTCTCCAGTAACAACTAAAGCCCTTTCCTCTCCGTTTAAATTAGTATCAACATCAAATCCTTTTCTGTTGAAAACCCTTGAAAATGAGGTATTAGACAAACTTAAAATATTATTATCTACAAAAGGTAACCATCCAAACATTCTAAATTTATCTCCCTCTGGTATAACAGTCACTAGATTGTTAAAATATCCTAGAAAGGGTGTAGAAGCCTCTCCCGTTAGAACATCTCCGTTAATCACTCTTATTTTTTGGTTTTTTGTACCAACATTTCGTAGAAATGGTTGCAACTCGGCTCCTATTAATGTTTGAAAGTATTTCGGATTTTCAACTGCATTACCACATATTGCTATGGTTCGCCTAGGACAAAAAATTCCTGAACCTAAAAACCTACCTAAATTAGCGACGTCTTCCGCATTTACAGTCCAGACTCGCTCACCAATATTTAGAGGGCTTAATTCTTGGATGTGCAAACTTAAATTACCTGCAGGATGGGGGCCCTGAACAGTATAATGCTGAACACCCTCTATTGATTCAAAATAATCTGAAAATTCTTTTTCTACCCCTAAAAATACTGGTTGATCCACTAGTTTATTTAATAAGTTAATACCCATCTGAAAATCATTTTTTTGATCTTTCAAAATAAACTGTAAATCACCGTATAGCGGATCTGTTTTAACAGTTGAAACAAAAATAGCCTTTGGTGTGTCTATTGGATTAGCAATAATACCATAAGGTCTTTGATGAATAAATGGCCAATTACCACTACTGGTGAGGAGAAATTTTAAATCATCTCGGTTTTTTTTATCCCATCCTGAGACAGAATATTTAACCGAATCTTGATTACTTGAAGCTTTAATTTTAATGATTTCTATTTTTCGTTTAGGCCCTCTTATGATGTTGGTTATGGTTCCAGCCACAGGCGAAACAAATTTTATTTCAGGATTTTTTTTACTGAAGAAAATTGGAGAACCTATTTTGACGGTAGCTCCTTCCCTTAAAATAAGTTTTGGCGTTGTTCCAAAAAAATCGTCAGGCCTTATAGCAAAGTTAGAAGGAGAAATCGTTTTTTCTAAAATTTTTTCTGCACCGCCTTTTAAGTTGAGATTCGCACCTTTACGCGTTCGAATATCCTTTATCACTTCCATTAAATCTAATTCACAAAATCATATCAAATTTAAGAACTAAACGCTTTTACAAAAAACAAATAACAGGGGAAATATCTTATTTATATTAATTCTAAATAAGTGTTCAATCTTTTTTTAAATAACACGCTATTTGGTGGTCAGAGAATGAACATATAATTTTACTAATAATGAAAAAAACCCTTTTTTTTTATTTTAGTTCATTTATATTCAGTCAAGGTATTTCCCAAATTATTTATGAGACACCCGAACCTGATAATATAAAAACAGTAAAATTTTATGGATCTAAAATTACTGATAACTTCCCTTTGGTCAAATTAGGAGAGAAAATAACTCTGATGTTTGACGATTTGAACGGAAACGAAAATGACTATTATTATAAAATAGTACATTTCAATCATGACTGGACTACTTCAGATCTTTTAAAAAATCAGTATTTGAATGGATACGATAACGTTAGAATAGATAACTATATTAATTCTTTTAACACTTTACAAAGCTACACTCATTATCACTTAGAAATTCCTAATAATAATGTTAGTTTAATTGTTAGTGGAAACTATCTTATTAAAGTTTTTGATATACATGATGAGCTAGTATTTTCAAGAAGGTTTTGCATTTATGAGGAATTAGCAAGGGTAAGTTCATCCGTAAATCGGCCACAAAACATGGATCGATTTAATACACACCAATCAATTCATTTTTCAATAACTCCAATAAAAGGGATTTTTAGAAATCCAGAAAAAAACTTGTTTATTCATTTAATTCAAAATAGACAATGGAATAATGAAATTAAAGACTTACAACCACAATATTTGTCAGGTAGGACTCTTGAATATTTTTATGAACAACCTTCACAATTTGAAGGAGGTAATGAATTTTATTTTTTTGACTCTAAAGACTTAAGAATATCTACACCAAATATTAGCCACACAAATAAGTCGGAGCTTTATGAAACATATCTTAATATTGATATACCTCAGATTTATAAGAATTACTCCTACAGTCAGGACTTAAACGGAAGCTATGAAATTAGAAATATTATGATGTCAGGTAATCCAAATAATGAGTCAGATTATAGTTTTGTTTATTTTAGTTTAGCGAGTGATAAAAAAATTAGTGATGGTGAAATATATGTTTATGGAGGGTTTAATAATTATGGTATAAGCGACCTAAATCGTATGTACTATAATCCCTCTTTAGGAATTTATGAGGGTGTAATTTTGCTAAAACAAGGGTTTTATAATTATAAATATGTAATACGAGAGAGAGAAATAATTAATCATAATGGCATTAGCGGTTCACATGCTTTGACTGAGAATGACTATTTAGTATTTGCATATTATAGAGATATCGGCGCAGAATATGACTCTTTAATTGGTGTTGGTAAGTGCAATTCTTTTAACCTTCAAAATTGATATTTTTTAACAGAGTTTTTGTTACCTTTATAATTATAATTTTACAATAAATAATTGTGATACAACAAATTACAGCTGGTATCAAGATTTCAGTTGAGACTAAATTTGAGGGTAGTTTCTTAAAAGAAAACATCCTAAATTATGCATTTAAATATTTCATCACTATTGAGAATCAAAGTAAAAACGTTGTTCAACTTCTGACAAGACATTGGAAAATAAGTGAAGCAATAGCTATGCCTTCTTATATTAATGGGGTAGGTATCGTTGGCAAAAAACCTATTCTTAAACCTGGAGATTCTCACAAATACCAATCAGGAAGTTTACTTACATCACCCATGGCTATTATGTCTGGAACTTTTATTATGATTAATTTTAGTACTGCGAAAAAATTTAATGTTCTCGTACCATGCTTTAAATTAAATGCCCCACATATATTAAACTGATTATATTTTTTCGAATTTATTTTTAAAATAAGCTTTTCAAAAAAAAAATTGTATGTCAAATATTATTTCAAAAGTTCCGGTAGCTAAAAATGAACCTATTTTATCTTACAGACCTGGAAGTAAAGAGAAAAAAGAAGTTTTAGAACAATATGAATCTCTTATCAAAAATCCAATAGAAATAAAAATGAGAATTGGAGATAAAGATGTCAAAACTGCTAATACCTCATCGATGCATCCTCCGCACGATCATCAACATAAACTGGGTTTTTATCATAAAGCAAATAAAAAAAATATTAAAACTGCTATTGATTGTGCATTGGAAGCAAAGAAAAAGTGGAATAAAATGCCCTGGGAATCTAGAGCTGCCATTTTTTTAAAAGCAGCTAATTTGGTAGCAGGACCTTATCGCTCTAAAATTAATGCTGCTACTATGATCGCGCAATCAAAAACTATTTATCAAGCTGAGATAGACGCTGCCTGCGAATTTATTGACTTTCTAAGATTTAATGTTCAGTTTATGCGAGAAATCTATGAAAAACAACCTGAAAATACATCTGAGATATGGAATCGGTTAGAATACCGTCCTTTAGAAGGTTTTGTCTATGCAATAAGTCCATTTAATTTTACAGCCATTGCTGGTAATTTACCTGCTAGTGCAGCATTGATGGGTAATGTAGTTATATGGAAACCAAGTGATTATCAAATTTTTTCAGCAAAAATTCTAATGGACATTTTTAGAGAATCAGGTCTACCAGATGGAGTAATTAATATGGTATTCGGAGACCCTGAGATGATAACTGATACTATACTTGAAAGTAAAGATTTTTCTGGCCTTCACTTCACAGGATCGACAAAAATCTTTAGAGGAATCTGGAAAAAAATAGGTGAAAATATTAATAGATATAGTTCATATCCAAGAATCGTTGGTGAGACAGGTGGAAAGGATTTTATAGTAGCTCACCCTACAGCTGATCCAAGAGAAGTTGCTACCAGTATAGTTAGAGGTGCTTTTGAATTTCAAGGTCAAAAATGTTCAGCCGCATCACGAATCTATATTCCAAAATCAATTGCTGATGAAATAATCAGACTAATTAAATCTGATTTAAAAACTATTTCGATGGGCTCGCCTGAAAACTTTAAAAACTTTATTACTGCAGTAATTCACAAAGAGGCATTTGACCGAATAGTTGGAACTATACAAAAGATAAAAAGTGGCACAAAAGCTAAAATTATAATTGGAGGTAATTATGATGATACTAAAGGTTTTTTTGTTGAGCCTACTGTGGTATTAACAGAAGATCATCAATATGAAACAATGACCAAGGAATTGTTTGGACCTCTTGTTACAATTTACTGTTTTGATGATGAAAATTGGATTCAAATTCTTAAAATTATTGATCAAACCTCAGAATATGCGTTAACTGGAGCTATATATTCAAAAGACAGGTATGCCTTAAATGAGGCTTTATTTATTTTAGAAAACAGCGCTGGTAATATTTATATAAACGACAAACCAACTGGAGCTGTTGTTGGACAACAACCTTTTGGAGGTGCACGTGGATCAGGAACCAATGATAAGGCAGGTTCAATTTTTAATCTTATCAAATGGGTTTCACCAAGACTTATAAAAGAAACATTTATTCCGGCATCAGATTATAGATACCCGTTTCTTGAATAATTGATAATTATTATTTTTTCAAACGGGTAAGTAAATAAGTTTTTTAGTGTCAAAAAATGAATTTTCAAAATAGGTGTTTAAACTATAAACAACTGATCTTGGAAACATTACTAATTCGTCCTTTAAGTCACCTCCCTTTAAATATAATATGCCATTATTAATTTTATTTTTACTTTCCAAGTTTATTTTATTTTTCACCCATGGTACAAAGATATCCATTCTTGAAACCGCACGGCTTATTATAAAATCTGCTTTTTTTGAAAATTGCTCTCCCCGTATATTTTGCACATGGACATTTTTCAATCCAATTTCATCTGATATTTTTTGAACAACTCTCATTTTTTTTCCAACACTATCAACTAAATAAAATATCACATCAGGAAAAAGAATTGCTAAAGGAATTCCTGGAAATCCACCTCCAGTACCAAAATCCAAAATTTTAGTTTGTGGTTTAAAAGAAATAACCTTTGAAATTCCTAATGAGTGAAGTACATGACGTGTGTAAAAATGATCCATATCTTTTCTTGATATTAGGTTTATTTTTGAATTCCATTTCGAATATAATGGTAAAAGAGCTCTGAATTGAAAAAGCTGTTTCTCAGATAAATCTGGAAAGTAATTAATAATATTTTCCACAACTTTTTTTATTTATGCTTATTAAAAAATTAAATTTTAATTTAATTTGTATTAAACTAAAAAATATATGAAACCTACGCAAAGTCTTCGTTTTTCCCGCGAAGATCCCAAAAAATTTTTTAAAACTTTAAATCGTAGAGTTAATGATTATTTTAAAAAAAAGAAAATAAGGAAAACTGGGAATTGGAAACTGCATTTAAAAACATCAATTATGTTTTCAATACTTTTTGCACCATATGTTTTATTTTATCTAATCGATTTTAGTTTGTGGATAAAATTTTTTATGTGTGTTTTGATGGGTGTTGGAATGGCAGGTGTTGGTATGAACGTCATGCATGACGGAAACCATGGTTGCTATTCAAGATATAAATGGGTTAATAAAATTATGGGTGGTAGTATTTATGTTTTAGCTGGAAATGTATTTAATTGGAAGGTGCAACATAACATTTTACACCATACATTTACAAATATTCAAGGCCATGATGAGGATATTGATACTGGTGGTATTTTAAGGTTTTCACAATACTCTAAGTGGTTTCCTTTTCATAGATTCCAACAATTTTATTTCATTTTTTTATACGGGCTTTTAACACTCAAATGGGCAGTTTACGATGATTTTAATCAATTAAAGAATTACACTTCAAGA
>CEOK01025429.1_pt1 | contig 14547 bp, 15 predicted proteins | sample 427001 | NCBI WGS metagenome assembly CEOK01 (sample SAMEA2591108, study PRJEB7988) | marine metagenome | isolation source: saline water (ENVO:00002010), including | reverse complement strand
TTACAAAATAACATAATGGCAGAAATGAAAGTGGCCATGAAAAATAAAAATAAGACCACTTTAGAAGCTTTAAGAGCCATTAAGGCAGCTATTTTATTGGCTCAAACAGATACTGGAGCTAAAAAAAACTTATCTGAAGCTGAGGAAAATAAAATTCTTCAAAAACTTGCTAAACAAAGAAAAGAGTCTATTGAAATATTTACCAAAGAGCATAGATCTGATTTGGCAGAAAAAGAAATAGCGCAACTTGATGTAATTGAAAAATTTCTTCCCAAACAAATGAGTCAAGAAGACTTAGAAAAAATAATCAATCAAACATTAAGCGAAACTGGCGCAACTTCAATGAAAGACATGGGCAAAGTAATGCCTGTAATTTTAGCAAAAACCGCGGGTGCTGCAGATGGAAAAACAATCAGTTCTATACTTAAGTCTAAATTGACTTAAATTATAATCATCAAATTATTCAATTTTTAGAATCTCACAAGCTTTATCAGATGCAAGTTGCTCTGCTTTTTTTTTGGTCGGTTGAATAGCTTGTGCAATCTCCTCTCCGTCAATGCAAACTTTGGACAGAAATTGTTTTCTTCGATTTGTTTCATCAATCATCTGTGAATCAAATTCTAGTTGTTTTTTATGACGTTGTGCCCATTCAAAAAGTGTGCCTTTGCTGTTGATTCTCTCTTGCATGAGACCATCGACATCTATAAACTGCTCAATTAGTTTGGTTACCACAAAACGGTAGGTTTTTTTATACCCTACATCCAAATAAATGGCCCCAACCAAAGCCTCAAGTGCATTGCCTCCTGCATTTCTAGCAGCGGCTTTGTTACGCGTTATATGCGTATTCATATTGATTAATTCCGTTAAACCCATTTGTGCGGAAATCTTGGATAAAATCTCCCTATTTACCATTTTCGACCTCATTTCGGTAAGAAACCCTTCATCCTTAAACGGATATTTTTTAAATAGATAGTCTGCTATAACAATATCTAATACCGCATCGCCCAAAAATTCTAGTCGTTCATTGCTGTTGGTCAGCGCTTTTTTAAGTACTTGCTTTGCCCTTGACTGGTGGGTAAAAGCTTGCTCGTAGAGAGAGAGGTTCCATGGTTTGAAACCTATAATATTCTTTATTTTTTTTTTGAAGGATACTTCGCCCATCAATCCCCAAATTTTTGGAAAGCAACAGTGACATTGTGCCCACCAAAACCAAAAGTATTGCTCAAAGCAACTCGAACGTCTTTCTTTTGCGCTTTATTTAATGTAAGATTCAGCTTTGGATCTATCCCTTCATCAAAGGTACTGTGGTTAATCGTTGGAGGAACTATACCATTTTTAATCGCCAATATACTGGCTATGCCTTCAACTGCACCTGCAGCGCCTAGCAAATGACCCGTCATAGATTTGGTACTTGAAATGTTTAAATTATATACATCTTCACTAAATACTTCTGCAATGGCCTCCAATTCGTGGATATCACCCAGGGGTGTTGAAGTCCCATGAACATTTATATAATCTACCTGAGCGGTACTTAGCCCTGTATTTTCAAGCAAATTAATCAAAGCAAGCTTTACGCCTTCACCTTCTGGGTGTGGGGCAGTTATATGATAGGCGTCTGCGGTCATGGCTCCGCCAATTACTTCTGCATAAATTTTAGCTCCACGACTCAAAGCATGGTCTAGCTCTTCCAATATTAAAGCACCCGACCCCTCACCTAAAACAAAACCATCCCGGGAACCATCAAAGGGTCTAGAAGCAGTTTCTGGAGATTCATTTCTTTCAGAAAGCGCTTTCATTGCATTGAAACCACCTAAGGCAGTTTCGACAATGCTCGCCTCGGAACCTCCCGTAATCATCACATCCGCTTTGCCTAGCTGGATATTTGTAAAGGCCTCCAAAATGGCATGATTTGAAGAAGCACAAGCACTTACTGTTGCCATATTTGGCCCTCTAAATCCATATTCTATAGAAATATAACCAGCAGCTATGTTGCCAATCATCTTTGGAATAAAAAAGGGATTGAATCTAGCTGTTCTACCACGTTCTACAAAATCGATAATTTCATTTTGGAAACTAATTTGACCGCCTATTCCCGTACCCCAAATTACACCAGAACGATTTTTATTTAAATGCTCAATTGGCAGGTTTGAATCCTCCATAGCCTGCTTGGTTGTTGCCATGGCATACTGAGTATAAGGATCCATTTTCCTAGCCGTTTTTCTGTCTATAAAAACTGTGGGATCAAAATCCTTTACCTCACAAGCAAACTTTGTTCTAAATTCTGAGGTATCAAATTTGGTGATTTCCTTGGCGCCACTTTTACCATTTATTATGGACTCCCAAAAGGAAGACACATCATTGCCGAGCGGTGTAACGGCTCCCATGCCCGTTACTACCACTCTTTTGAGTTCTAAGGTACGGGCCATTGGCGCTTAACTATTTTCTTGTATAAAGCTGATTGCGTCTCCTACAGTGGCTATCTTTTCTGCTTGCTCATCAGGGATAGCAAGGTTGAATTCTTTTTCGAATTCCATAATTAGCTCTACTGTATCTAAAGAGTCTGCTCCCAAATCATTTGTGAAGCTTGCTTCATTGGTTACTTCAGATTCTTCTACACCGAGTTTGTCCACAATGATTTCTTTTACTTTAGCTGAGATGTCTGACATTTTGTTTTCGAATGTATTTTTGTTGACGCAAATAACAGATATTTAAAACGAATTGCCAAATATCAATTTTCCAACGGGTGTACACTTTTTTAGATTAAAACTTTGGGACAGACACTAAACTTTCAAGATTTCTTTTCTCCAGAAAACAACCAATACTTTTTAATCTCTACCAATGAGGCGGGTTACAAGATCGCATGGTCTTTAAACAAAAATTTGCAGATGCATTTCTGCAGAGCTGCCGACCATGAATTGACCATCAAAAATACGACACATTATTTTGAACTTTTTGAATACGAAGATAGCTCTGAACAGATTTGGAAACTTGTAAAGACAAAATCTATAAAAGGTGCGCCAATTGCCATTCGAGAAATATCCATTTTCGATTTCATTATTATTCTTCAAAATCCTTTAGACAAAAAAAACAAAATCGATTTTATTAGAAAGATTAAATCAATTTCCATGATAAGATTGATTCAAGAACTTAAATTTGAAAAATTCTCTGGAAAAACAGTTTATAATCTACCAATATGATAAAACTTGCCAAATACAACAAAACCAAAATGGTTGCCACAATTGGTCCTGCCTCTTCTGATTATAAAATGCTTAAATCTATGGTCTTAAGCGGCGTAGACGTATGCAGAATTAATTTTTCTCACGGAACACATCAACAACATGCAGAAGTAATAAATACCGTAAACCGAATCAATAAAGAACTCAATAGCAATGTTTGTATCTTGGCCGATTTACAAGGTCCTAAGTTGAGGATTGGAGAAATGGAAAATAATGGGGTAGAATTTAAAGAAGGTCAAACCTTAATCATAAGCACAGAACCTGTTGTTGGCACCGCAGAAAAAATAAGCGTTTCATACAAATTTCTGGCTAAAGATGTTAGATTGGGTGAAAATGTTTTGCTTGATGATGGCAAAATAGAAATGGAATTTATTGAAGTTTTGGATGAAAAGAATGTTAAAGCCATGGTGAAAGTTGGTGGAACGCTCAGTTCAAACAAAGGATTTAACCTCCCAAAAACTGACCTTACCGTTCCATGTCTTACAAAAAAAGACTTGAAAGATTTAGAATTTATCTTAACCCAGGAAGTTCAATGGATAGGCCTAAGTTTTGTGCGCCACCAAGACGACATAAAAATCTTACGCCATTATATTGATGGAAAAGAAAGCGATGCAAGAATCATTGCAAAAATTGAAAAACCTCAAGCTGTTGAAAACCTTGATGCTATAATAAAAGCGGCTGACGGGCTTATGGTGGCAAGAGGTGACTTAGGCGTTGAAATGCCTATGGAACATGTTCCAATTATTCAAAAAGAGGTGGTGCGAAAATGTATCGTTGCTGCAAAGCCTGTTATAATAGCAACGCAAATGATGGAAAGTATGATTTCTAGTCCAACACCCACTAGGGCTGAGGCAAATGATGTAGCCAATGCAGTTATCGATGGCGCTGATGCCGTAATGCTTAGTGGGGAAACCTCCGTTGGAAAATATCCTTTAAAAGCAGTTCAAGCCGTTCAGCGAATTGTTTCTTCTACAGAAGAAAATTCAAGAGAGGTCTACTACAAAGGGAAAAAACCAAAAGACGACTCCGAAAAGTTTTTGTCGGACGAAATATGTTTTACTGCAGTCCGAGTAAGTGATCATGTCAAAGCCAAAGCAATTGTAACCATGACACACTCCGGCTACGCAGCACAAAAAATCTCTAGCTACAGGCCAAGTGCAGACCTTTTTTATTTTTCTTCGAACAAAAAAATACTAAAAACATTAAACCTCGTCTGGAACTTAAGGGGTTTCCACTATAATAAGATGGTAAGCACAGACCAAAGCATTGATGATGTTGTTGACATCCTGTACAAGGAGAAACAATTGATTAAAAAAGGTGATTTGGTGATCAATACAGCGAGTATGCCAATCAAAAAGAAACCGCGAACAAACACACTCAAGATTACGGAGGTTAAATAATTATGGATATAGTCAACAAAGTTGCCCAAAGCGGAATCATTACCTTAGAGTTGGACAAACAAATTGACGACAAACAAATTATTTTGTTTGACCTAAAAGACTATTTATTTCAAGGCCTCGTGCTAAGAGAAAAAGTATTCAGACAGAACCTCAAAGACTTAGATACTCAAGCTTTCCGGAATAAACACGTTGGGGTGCACTGCTCAAACGACGCAATCATTCCTTTGTGGGCTTACATGCTCATTTCTAGCAAATTACACAACATTTGCGCTTCCATCACTTTTGGTGATAAATCAAATGTTGAAGAGCAAATAATTAGCAACTGGATTGCCGAATTGAAGCCCAAAGATTTTGAAAACAAAAGGATTGTTATCAAAGGGTGTTTTGACAAAGCCATTCCTACATCGGCTTACATAAAAATCACCCAAAAACTTCAACCTGTCGTTAAAAGCATTATGTACGGAGAACCCTGTAGCACGGTGCCGGTTTACAAACAGAAAAAATAAAAAATCAACGCACCAATTTCTTCGATAGCCCCTATTTTTGACCAATGGAATTTCGTGTAGAAAGAGACAGTATTGGTGGAATTGAGGTAGAAGCGTCAAAATATTGGGGCGCACAAACACAAAGATCATTGAAAAATTTTGTGATTGGAGACAACAAAATGCCAATTGAAATAATTAGGGCATTTGGTGTACTAAAGAAATGTGCCGCACAAACAAATTTTGAATTGGGGGTTCTAGCAAAAGAAAAAATGGAACTTATCTGCCAGGTTTGTGATGAAATCATCGAGGGCAAATTAGACGATCAATTCCCTTTAGTGGTTTGGCAAACTGGTTCTGGCACGCAATCAAACATGAATGTAAACGAGGTCATCGCCAATAGGGCGCACATCATTTCTGGTGGTAAACTCACCGATACAAATAAAGTGCTTCACCCAAATGATGATGTAAATAAATCGCAAAGTTCTAATGACACTTTTCCTACGGCTATGACCATTGCCGTTTACAAACAAATGGTTGACTTTGCTATTCCTGGTTTACAAGTCCTAAAAAATTCCTTTAAGAAAAAAGCGAGGGAATTTAAAGATGTTGTAAAGATTGGCAGAACACACTTTATGGACGCTACACCAATTACCTTAGGGCAAGAACTTTCTGGCTATCGAAGACAATTGGAACTTAGCATAAACGCCATAGAAAAAGCAATGGACACTGCTTCAGAACTGGCTTTGGGTGGAACTGCTGTTGGTACTGGATTAAACACCCCCGAAGGATATACGGAATTGGTGGCAGAAAAAATTGCCAAAGAAACCGCTTTGCCGCTTAAAACTGCAGAAAATAAATTCGAAGCCCTTGCTGCCCATGATGCCATGGTAGAGCTCCATGGTGCCTTGAAAAGAACGGCTGTTTCTCTCATGAAAATTGGAAACGATATCAGGATGCTCGCTTCGGGGCCTAGAAGTGGAATTGGAGAAATAATTATCCCTGCAAATGAACCAGGTTCGAGTATTATGCCGGGCAAAGTAAACCCCACACAAGCCGAAGCCTTAACCATGGTTTGTGCGCAAATCATGGGAAATGATGTGGCCGTCTCTGTGGGTGGAAGCAATGGCCATTTCGAACTCAACGTTTTCAAACCCATGATTGCAGCCAACTTATTGCAATCAGCCAAAATATTGGGCCAAGCTTGTTTGTCTTTCAACAACAATTGTATTCAAGGTCTTCAACCAAATTTTCAAGTAATCAAAGAAAAACTAGAAAACTCCCTCATGCTGGTAACCGCATTAAATACCCATATTGGTTACGACAATGCCGCCAAAATTGCCAAAAAAGCTTATGCAGACGGCACCAGCCTAAAAACAGCCGCCATTGCCATGGATATGCTTACAGAAAGTGAATTTGACCAATGGGTAAAACCAGAAAACATGGTAGGTAAAATTAACATCGACTGATGGAAAAAGCGCAAAAGTTGTTTGATGAACAAAAGTTTGATACTTGCTTAGTAGAGCTAAAAAATGCCAAGTCATTTGCTGCTTTAGAACTCAAGGCTAGGTGCCATTCTAAACTGGAGCAATACAAAAATGCCCAGCAAATTTGGGAACACCTTGTGGATATAGATGAAAATAATGCCGCTTATTGGAACGAATTGGGTGTAGCCCTTTTCAACTTAAGAAATAAAGGTGCCATGATGGCATTTGACAAAGCCATTTCACTAGAAAAAGAAAATCCTTATTTCTACTCTTGCAGAGCTTTTGCCAAAGAAAAATTGGGATTTTTTGATCAAGCATTAAAGGATTATCAAAAAGCTAAGCAACTAGATCCCGATGATGAAATTATTGACAACAATCTTGAGATTTTGGGCTACAAAATGAACAGCAATCAAGAAAAAAAGTGGAGTGCTGAAGCTCAAATGGCTGTAGAAAATCTAAAAAATGAATTGGCAATGAATGAAACGCAAGCCAAACAAAAAACTGAACAATCGCTGGTGGGTGAATTTATGCAAATGTTTACACTAAAAGGATTTAAACAATTCTTGAAAGAAGTGAAATACCTCTGGAAAAAACAATAAACTTTGTTTTGTTTCACATAGAATTTATTCCCTTGCCATTTTGCGGCTGGCGCGCTTGCCTGATTCGCTGAGTAAATGAATGATGTACACCCCAGGTGATGCACCGTAATTAACCTTTGTATCGCTGTTGGCTTCCACAAATACTTGCTTAACTAAGCGGCCTGTTGCCTCGTAAATGCTTATGGCTACCGTTTCGTCTTCGCCATTGTGAATATGCACCAGCCCTTGGTTGGGGTTGGGATACAAATCTACTTTTTGTAAAACGTCTTCTGCTTCTACTATCGATACTTTGGATGGAAATGTATCAAATACTGCGACAATGACATCCTCTGAATATTCTGCTTTTTACTCTACCCAATTGGTTAGGTCAGTAAACATATGAAAAGTCCAAAATACTTGTCGGTTAGGCAATACACTTATTTCTCGTCGACCTGATTGATTGGCATAAGCACGATCAAAGTGGCTTGTTTGTGCATTCCAATGTATTATTCTACTCGGGTATTTGCGGATGCTGTCAAATCCTATCTGGTCAAAAGAATCCAATAAGCCCTCTACATATAAGTACGCATATACTTCATCGTTTTTGTCATTTTCTAACCAAACCACTTGGCGCACCTCGTTTAAGCTATGCGCTGTTTCTGGGTCATAGTGTGCGCTAAGCAGCTTGCCATCTGCTGCATCCAAGCGAAGGATGGCCGTCTTTTGCTTACCCACTGGCCCCGACGCATAGGCTACCAAAAGATTGCCATCCACTTCAAAATCCACCATAAAAGGCAATGCTACAAATAGCTCATTTCGCTTGTTTATACGCAACATTTTGTTGTCGTTGATTTCAAAGCCCTTGCCCGTATTAAAACGCTTATACCATTGCAATTGGTTTTGTGCATTGTATTTGAATAGAAGCCAAGCTGCGGTGTCTGTGTCATTTGTATAGGTTTTACCTTTTACCTTTTCGCTGCGTTTGGCACCAATATCCACCAAGAAATAGCAATTGCCTGCTGCATCCAAAATGACCGAAGCATAATCTGCCCTTACCTTGTGGTGGTGCAATACATTCAAATCGCAATCGTACATGGTTACGGTTTCATCATAATATGAAGCACTCACCAAATTGCCTTGAAAGGGAAATGAACCACTACCCAAACCTAATTTTTCCTCTAACTCGTACAATTTTATTTTGTCTATGTTGCCCATAGAATCGTAATGTACAAGCCCATCTTTAGTTCCAGATGGAAAATTAATACGTTTATGACCTGGTAGATGCAAGAAATCTGAAAAAGCCACACCATAGTAAGTAACAACACCATTATCTCCACACGCACCCAATATTAGTGTTGGGCCTCCTCCTACCGATGAATCAGTATAGTGATGCCATCGTTTTTTGCCTTTGTTGTCAAAAGCAATTAGAATGCTTCCTGAAACACTATCTTCCTCGCCTTGTATATTGATGTCTTCAAATTGAAAAGCTCCTCTCACTGGACTGAGTAAAAACATCCATCCATTTTCATTGACAAAGGCCTTATGCCACCCAAAAGAGCCATTGGGCAAATCCCCTCGTTCTCTTTTGATGTGTTTGAAATATTATAGTTGCAATGCGTCTTGCCCGAGAATAGGAAAAGACAGCATAACGATTAGCATGGTGCTGAGTATGGTTTTTTTTATTGACATGTTATATTATTTTTTAGGTTAGGGTTTGGGTGGTGGACAAGGAGGGTATTGTGGCTTATATGCCCCCAAAAAATCTACTTTTTTGTTTTCCCAATCTATTCTGGGTGCTGAGTAATTGTTGATTACACAATTGGTTGGGGCAATGTTTCGAACACAACCAAATACATCGGGTAAATTTATGATTTGATTTTGAGATTTTGTTTTTAGTTTGTCAAGCTGTTTCCAATCGTATGCCCGCTGAACAGATAAAGGGGAAAACTCCGTAATGGCCTCAAAATAATAGAAAGGGTCAAGGGGATTGGAGGTGCTATTGAAAAATACATCGAGGATAGAATCCGATAAGCCACAAAAAGCACAATTAAATTCCATTGTATCGGCATTGGGTCTTTTCCATCCCCCAGGCACCCAATTACGCAAATATGCTGGTTCTTGGTGGTTCATAAAATGGGAAATGTTGTTGTTTCCTACTGTATCCATAGAAAAACCTACTTCTACAGTAAATGCACAGTCAATTTCATTTGTATAAAGCCAAATGCAATTGTATTGTGGAAGGAGTTGAGCACTTAATTTGCTGAAAATAAAAGATATAAATAGACCTAGGATGAGTAATTTTTTCATCAAAAGGTACATCGAACCTAGACAAAGGATTTGGATTTACCAAGAAATACCTGAATTACTTTTTTTTAAAGCAGTCGGAAAACTAGCCGTCCAAGGCAGCAGCGCCCCCAACAATTTCCAATATTTCATTGGTAATGGCGGCTTGTCGTGCTTGGTTGTATTGCAGTTTTAAATTGTTGAGCAATTCGCCTGCATTTTCGGTTGCTTTGTCCATGGCCACCATTCTTGCACCGTGCTCACCAGCATGAGAGTCCAACAGTGCTTTGAAAAACTGTGTTTTGATGGTTCTAGGAATAAGGTCACCTAAAATACCCACTTTGTCTGGCTCAAAAATGTATTCAATTTGCCCTTTTTGGTTTTCATTTTCTAGGATTTGTATGGGCAGCAATGTCTCGGTTTTCACCACTTGGGTGGCCGCGTTTTTGAAACTGTTGTATACCATGCACACCTCATCTACCTCTTTGCTCAAGAACTTTTGAATCAGCAAATCTGTCAGCGCAAATGCTTGCTCTGCCCCCAAATGGGCAAAAAGGTTCATGTGCGCTGTATTGTGCGGATTTTGAAAGACATTTTTCAAAATTTCATAGGCTTTTTTACCTACATAGAGGATTTCTACATCGGTTTCTACATCAAGGTGCTTGTACGTATCTCCAAGCAGTCGTTTGGTGGTTTTGATAACATTGGCATTAAACGCACCCGCCAAACCTCTATCTGAGCTTATGGCCACCAGCAAAACTTTTCGTACTTCTCGTTTTTCGAAATACCTAAGTAATTCTTCATTTTCCTTCACGCTGTCTTTCAAATTGGCCAAAATTTGGCTCAATTTTTCGGCATAGGGCCGCATTTTGGTAATGGCTTCTTGTGCCTTCCGCAATTTGGTAGCGGAAACCAATTTCATGGCCTTGGTAATTTGCCTGGTACTCTGGGTAGAGCTGATTCTATTTCTTACCTCTTTTAGGTTGGGCATTTTATGCTACTTCAAAACTTTTGGCCACTTCATTGCCAAATTTTCTCAATGATTCTTTAAGCTCGTCATTTATTTTTCCTGCCTTCAACTGCTCCAAGGTTTTGGCACCTTTGGTACGCATTATGCTGAGGAAGTTGTCTTCAAAATCTGCCACTTTGTTGATTGGAATTTTGCTCAAAAGGCCTTCTGTGCCTAAGAATATAATGGCAACTTGCTCTTCTACAGGATAAGGGCTGTATTGTTTTTGTTTTAGAATTTCCACGTTTCTTGCACCTTTATCTAAAATTCTTTTGGTGGCGGCATCAAGGTCAGAACCAAATTTTGCAAATGCTTCCAATTCTCGGTATTGCGCTTGGTCTAATTTAAGCGTACCAGCTGTTTTTTTCATGGATTTAATTTGAGCAGATCCCCCTACACGCGATACGGAAATCCCTACGTTGATTGCTGGTCTGATTCCGGAGTTGAATAAATCACTTTCCAAAAATATCTGGCCATCGGTAATAGAAATTACATTGGTAGGAATGTAAGCAGAAACGTCGCCAGCTTGTGTTTCAATAATCGGCAAAGCAGTTAAACTTCCGCCACCTTTAACCAAGGGTTTCATAGCCTCGGGCAAGTCGTTCATGCCTTTTACAATGTCATCGTTGTTGATGAGCTTACAAGCTCTTTCCAGCAATCTGCTGTGTAAGTAAAATACATCTCCTGGATAGGCTTCTCTACCTGGAGGTCTTCTCAACAATAGCGAAACTTCTCTATAGGCGACCGCTTGCTTAGACAGGTCATCATAAATTACCAAGGCGGGATGGCCTTGATCTCTAAAAAACTCTCCAATTGCTGCGCCAGCCATTGGTGCATAAAACTGCATTGGTGCAGGGTCTGCAGCGTTTGATGCAACAATTACGGTATATTCTAGGGCACCAGCATCTTCCAAAGCTTTGGTGATTTGCTTAACAGTAGATGCTTTTTGGCCAATGGCAACATAAATACAAAAAACGGTTTCCCCTCTTTCATGAAATTCTTTTTGATTGATAATGGTATCAATGGCAATGGCGGTTTTACCTGTTTGTCGGTCGCCAATAATTAATTCTCTCTGACCCCTACCAATGGGTATCATCGAGTCGATGGCTTTGATACCTGTTTGCAAAGGTTCGCTTACTGGCTGTCTGAAGATAACACCTGGTGCTTTGCGCTCGATAGGCAGCTCATATACATCTCCTTTGATATTTCCTTTACCATCGATGGGCTTACCAAGGGTATCAACCACTCTACCCAACATGCCCTCTCCTACGTTGATGGATGCAATTCTTTTGGTTCTTTTTACAGAATCGCCTTCTTTAATAGAAAGAGACGAACCTAAAAGTACAGCGCCTACATTGTCTTCTTCAAGGTTTAAGACAATACCATTTACGCCTGATTCAAATTCTATCAATTCGCCTGATTGAACGGAGCTAAGACCATAAATTCGGGCAATTCCGTCGCCCACTTCAAGAACGGTGCCCACTTCTTCAATTTGCGTGGCGTTTTGAACACCTGCTAATTCTTCTTTGATGATTGAAGATACTTCGTCGGGTCTGATTTGTGACATATTAGTTGTTGGTTATAGTTTGTTTAATAAGTGATAATTGTTTTTTCAAACTCTGATCAAGGAGTTTGTCTTGAAATTTAACCAAAAACCCGCCAATAAGAGAAGGGTTGATGGTGTTGGAAAGTTGCATTTTTTTCCCCTCGGCAAAAGAAGCTAATTGCTTTTCGATCCTTGAAACTACTTTTTTATCTAAGGGAACCACAGATTGTATTTCTCCCATAATTATGCCTTTTTCATGAAGATGCAAATCAGCGAATGCATGGCAAATTCCTTGCAATTGGCTTGTTCGACCTTTGACAACAATCATATGCAGAAAGTTTTGTGTTTCTTGGTGTAGCTTTTGACCTATTTTTTGAAAAATGGCTTTTTTCTTTTCTACAGAAATAACCGGGTTTGAAAGTACATTTTTGAACTCCTTGACTTGGTTAATGGTTTGGCTTAGCATTTGGATATCGGCAAAAACGTTATCCAATACATTTTTATCCTTAGCATGTTGATAAAGGGATTTGGCGTACCGTATTGCAACTTTGCTAGACGTCATTAATTTAAGTTTACTGATTGAATTTCTTGTTCGATAAGTTTCTCGTGTTCACCTTTCTTTTCAAGTTTTTGCTTGATTACTTTTTCAGCAATCTCTAAAGAAAGTTCAGCCAATTGGTTTTTGACCTCGGTAAGTGCATTGGCCTTTTCCCTTAAAATTTCTTCTTTGGCTTGTTTAACCATTTTGGCTTTTTCTGCACCCGCTTCACCTTTGGCTTCTTGAACAATCTGTTCTTTCATGGCCCTGGCTTCTTTCAAAATCGTTTCTCGCTCAACCCTCGCTTCTTGCAAAATTTTGTCGTTTTCTGCTTTTAATGAGGCCATTTCACGTTTGGCTTCTTCTGCTTTTTGTAAAGATTTTGCTATGAAGTCATCCCTTTCTTCAATAGATGTCAAGATTGGAGACCAAGCAAATTTTTTGAGCAAAAAAGCAACAATTAAAAAAGCAAGACTGGTCCAAAAAATGGTTCCTACGCCTACATTTAGTAGTGCATTTAAATAAATCATTGGTTATAGACGATTAAAGAACGACCAATAAGGCAACGATTACCGCAAAAAGCGCAACTCCTTCGATCAAAGCAGCAGCAACAATCATATTGGAACGAATGTCACCAATGGCTTCGGGCTGACGGGCGATAGATTCTACAGCAGAACCACCAATACGACCGATTCCCATACCGGCTCCAATAGCTGCTAAACCTGCTCCGATAGCTGCAAAACCTTTAACGTTACCAGCTACTTCTTGAAGAATAATACTTAAAAATTCCATGTTATATTTTGTTTTATTTTAGACATATTTAGTGATGACCTTCCTGTGTTGCATCGGCAAAATAAAGTGAGGCCAATAAAGTAAAAACATATGCTTGCAAAAAAGCAACCAATAGCTCAATGGCAAACATAAATATCATAAATAAGGTGGCACCTATTCCAGTGCCAAAACCTGCTATCTGCGAGTTCTGCCCCATCATAATAACCAAACCAGTAAAAGCAAGTATAATAATGTGTCCCGCTGTGATGTTTGCGGTTAATCGAATCATCAATACCACAGGTTTGATGAAAATGCCCAATATTTCAATAGGGACCAAGATAAACTTCACAAAGGTTGGAACACCTGAAGGCCACAGAATGTGCATCCAATAGTGCTTATTCCCTTTGATGGTGGTAATGATGAAGACCAATGTGGCGAGTACGATTGTTACACCCATGGTGCCCATAATGTTGAAACCTCCTATAAATGGAACCAATCCTAAGAGGTTAGCAAGCCAAATAATAAAAAAGACAGATAATAAGAAAGGTAAAAATCTTTTGGCACGTTTTTCACCCATGGAAGGAATAACGATTTGGTCCCTTACCAAAAGGATTAAGGGTTCCATAAAACTTTGGATGCCCGAAGGTGCTTTTCCTTTGTTCTCCTTCTCTCTTTTAGCCACGCTAGAAAATATGAGCAAAACCAACAAGCCTGAAAGAACAAATCCTAAGCCACTTTTGGTCATAGATAAATCCATAGGTACTATGTTGGAGCTCGCTATTGAACCATCTTCGTTGAGGTTAAGCTCGCCATGTTCGTTGGCTTTGAATATTTTTTCATCCGCCATAATATAATCTTCATGTTTGAATCCGTGGGCATCTAAATGGTGTTGGTGGTAAGGGTGGTGATAAAGATGTTTGCTTGAAAAAAATTGAAATCCATTGTCCCACAATAAAATAGGCAAGTTGATTGCAAGGTGCTTTTCATTTTCCTTGTGCTCGTTTAAAGTCAAAAAGTGTATTTGATGTGCATCAGAAATGTGGTGCATGATCATTTCACCAATATTGAATGTATTGGTATTTTTTGATGTATGGGTTGAATGCTTCTCTTCATGTCCATGGTCCGCGCCTGCGAAAAGCGGTGTTGACGACAGAGAAAATGCACACAAAAGGCTAATAATCAATAAATTATATGAAAATTTTCTTTTCAATTTTTGA
>CEOK01186073.1_pt1 | contig 14578 bp, 15 predicted proteins | sample 427001 | NCBI WGS metagenome assembly CEOK01 (sample SAMEA2591108, study PRJEB7988) | marine metagenome | isolation source: saline water (ENVO:00002010), including | reverse complement strand
AAAATACAGTCACTAAACTTTCTTCAAAAGAGAGCAAAATAATTATTGGTAAAGGAGAAACCAAAATGGAATATCAATTAGCCAAATGTTGTTCTCCAATACCTGGAGATGAGATTATAGGTTTTGTAACGGTAAGTGAAGGGATTAAAATTCATAGGATAAATTGTAAAAATGCAATCAGATTAATGTCTCAGTTTGGCTACCGAATTATTCAAGCTAATTGGGCTTATCAGCCAAGTTTAGACGGAAATTATGAAGTGGTTATTAATTTAGAAGGATTAGATAGTGCTGGAATTGTTGCTCAGTTGATGACAAAGTTGTCTGCAAAACTGCATGTAAATGTAAAATCAATTAACTTTACATCTAATAATGGAACCTTTAATGGTGAACTCGTTATTGAAGTGAATAGCACTATAGATGTGGATAAGATAATAAAAGAAATACGCAGCGTAAATAACGTAGTAAATGTTTCAAGATTAAACTTTGAAGAAAATATAAACCTAAAAAAATAGAATCTATTTTGAATATTGAAATAAAAGAAAAAGTCAAAGAAATTTTCACCGCCTATTTGGAAGAAAGAGGACAAAGAAAAACGCCAGAAAGGTATGCAATACTTGATGAAATATATTCCAAAAAGAGCCATTTTGATGTAGATACGCTATACATTCAAATGAAAAATAGAAATTATCAAGTAAGCAGAGCAACAGTCTATAATACGCTAGATTTATTATTGGACTGTAGCCTTGTGATCAAGCACCAATTTGGGCAAAATGTAGCCCAATTCGAACAGGCATATGGTTATAAACAACATGACCACCTAATTTGTACGGCTTGCGGAAAGGTAAGCGAATTTTGTGATCCCCGAATTCAGCAAACCTCTTCTATGGTGGGCGATTTACTGAAATACGAAGTGAAAAGTCATTCTTTAAGTTTGTATGGTAAGCCAAAGGTAGATAAAGATGGGTTGTGTGAAGTTTGTGATAACGAAGTAATGATTGATTAGTATATGGTTGATGTATTGTTGGGACTTCAGTGGGGTGATGAAGGAAAAGGGAAAATTGCAGACTACATAACTCCAGATTATGATATCGTTGCAAGATTTCAAGGTGGGCCAAATGCAGGACATACCATTGCTTTTGGAGAAAAAAAATATATTCTAAATACAATCCCATCTGGAATATTTAGAGAGGGTTGCTTAAATCTAATCGGAAATGGAGTAGTGGTTGATCCTGTAAGACTTCTTGAAGAAATCAAGCGCACCGAAATATCAGGAGTTTCTGTAAAAGAAAAACTAATATTTAGTTACCGGGCAAATCTTATTCTGCCCACCCATAAATTACTGGACGAAGCTTCCGAAAATGCTAAAGGCAAGAGTAAAATAGGAAGCACATTAAGAGGAATAGGTCCTACTTATAGAGATAAAACAGGACGCTCTGGATTAAAGATGTATCATCTTTTTAGTAATGACTTTAAGCAAGTTTATAAAAAAGTGGTGAATAGACATTTAGCACTTCTTGAGCATTACAAATTTACCGATTTTGACCTTGTTAAGGAGGAAACCGCATTCTTTGAGGCATGTGAGATACTTAAACAATATCAATTTGCAAACATTGAATACCTTGTTCATAATGCAATAAGGGAAGGTAAGAAAATATTGGCAGAAGGTGCACAAGGTACGTTGTTAGATGTAGATTTTGGGTCTTATCCATATGTAACTTCTAGTAACACAATTTCCGGTGCTGTCTGCACAGGATTAGGCGTGGCGCCAAAACACATTAATAAAGTTAAGGGTATTTTCAAAGCATATTGTACAAGGGTAGGTTCAGGGCCATTTCCTACAGAACTGAATGATGAAATGGGCGAAAGGCTCCGAATGGTAGGGAATGAATTTGGAGCTACAACAGGTAGACCTAGACGATGTGGATGGCTAGACCTAGTGGCTTTACAATATGCAGTAATGATTAACGGTGTAGACGAGCTTTATATGATGAAAACTGATGTTTTGTCGGGAATTGACAAATTACATGTTGGAACGGCATATGATTTGGGCAATAAAATTGTTGATCATTTCCATTCAACTTCTCTAGAAACGAATAAAGTAATATACTCAGAGATGGAAGGTTGGAATGAAGATATTACCCAATTAGTAGCTTTTGAAAAGCTGCCTAAAAGCTTGCACAACTACATTGATTTTTTAGAAGAAAAAACAGAAACACAAGTAAAATTGGTGTCTGTTGGTCCGGATAGAAGTCAAACAATAGTAAGGTAGTTGATTTGATTCATTTGTATGAAAAAACAGAAGGTCAGTTGGTTCATAAAAAACCACTAAAATTGGCTGGACGTAAGCAAGGGATACTATACCAACACAGAATTAAGGTAAAAAAAATTAATCAACATTCGTTTTACTTAAAAGTAAATAAGCTCTTTCCAAAAACAAGTAAAGTTGTATTATGCCCGCTACCATCAACTGTTAGTGAGCAATTATTTTTTGAACTAGACGAATTATATGGTTATTCTTATCATGGAAATATTTATTTGATGTTGGTATTTTATTTCTTAGATAAAGGCAGTCAAAATAAAAACATTTCTTCAAGTAGAGGTGATATGCATTTTTCAAATCTAAAAATCGAAGGTAAATTTATAGATGATCGTTGGGAGGGAAGCTTAAATTATATTGACCCTTCACCAGTATACTACCAAACTTTTGACCAAGAGGTTGCAGCTTTTTACCAAAAAGTTCTTTCCAAAAGAATAAAAAAATCAAATAAAAATTATTTCCTCAGTGGGTTTCCAAATTTTCGAAATATTTCCAATAAAAAAATATTAAGTAAGAGTAAATCATACAAATAAAATGCGTCATCAAGAGGTATTGAGCCCATTCTAATATTCATATTTTCAAGATCATTGTACCAAACTACAGGAAGTTTTGTAAGGACCCCATTAACAAGAAAAAAAGGAATTAAACTAAAAAAATATCCGTAGTAGAAATGGGGAAGCTTGATTTTTTTGAATAAAACCATTGTCGATACGGTTAGAACAAGTTGAAGGATAGCAGTAACGTTAGTGTATAATTGGTCTTGAAAATAAGTATAATTATATAATGCAATTAAGAAAAATGCTAGATGCAATGAAAAGGTAATATGCTTATTGAGCCCATTTGGGAAATAAAACTTACAAACTTCATAAATGAATATGCAAGCTAAAGGAATGACAAAAAAGAATAAAATTTCTTCAATCGGAAGCAGCCAGATTCTTATACCCAAAAAATAGTTGTTATTAAAGCCCCAAATACCCTCCTCTGTAAACCAAATATCCCAAAGGATAAAAATGATGGCTGTAATTAAGGTAGACAATAAAAAATCTTTCCACTTTTTGTCCAACTTTACCCGAGAATCATACCATTTTCTGAGTGGATAATATAAAGTGAATATTAATAATCCTAGATAGACGAACTGATTCATCAATTTTTTTCCTTTAACCCATAATCATGGGCATAGGAACGAAGATGCTTTCGTAATTTTCTTTTTGCAACAAAAATTCGAGTTTTGACTGTACCAATAGGAATATTTAGTATATCCGCTATCTCGTGGTATTTGAATCCCTGCCTGTTGTAGTTAAAAGTTACTTGTAAATCTTCTGGCAGTTGTTCTATGGCATATTCCATATCTCTTCGAAGAAAATTATTGGTACCTTTATTTTCGGTATAATAACCTTCAATGTCCATATGATAAGTACTGTCTGTTGTGTCGATGAAGGTATTTCGCTTTACTATTCTTCTATAATTATTAATGAAACTATTTTTCATAATTGTGTATAGCCAACCCTTTAAATTGGTGCCCTCTTTAAATTTACTCTTATAAGTAAACGCTTTTAACATAGTTTCCTGAACCAAATCTTTTGCATCTTCAAAATCTTTAGTTAACTGAAGGGCATAATTCATTAGCGGTCTTTCTTGCTGCTGAACTTGTTTATCAAAATCTACGGATGTCATTTTATTTGATTCAAATCTATGAACAAATATTTTCTTTACCTATATTTTGTTTAAACTTTTTTTTATTTAGTTAAACAAAAATTTAATGGATAAAAAAGGAATCACGCATAATTATTATTATATATCACTGATTTACAATTAGTTGTAAAATTAAAATGAAAATGATGAGGGATAAGATTTGTTTATCTTGTTATATTTACTGTTTAAACAAAGACAAATAAACTAAAACTTTTCGGCTTAGGATTGTTTGCTATATACGTGATAGTTACAGTTTGTAGAAAAGCGCACTTTAATGCGGCGCATCGTTTACATGTTTCTTCTTGGGATGAAGAACAGAACAAAGACTTCTTTGGTCTCTGTAACAACGAAAATTATCATGGACACAATTACCAATTGATTGTAAAAGTAAAGGGGAAGGTGGACGAAACCTCTGGTTATCTTATTGATATGAAAGAATTGAGTAAAATTATCAAAGAAGAAGTAGAAAACCCTTTTGACCACAAAAATCTAAATTTAGACACTGAGGAATTTAAACATCTTAACCCAACCGCAGAAAATATTGCGGGTGTGATCTACCGGAAAATAAAAACAAGACTAAACCCAGACTTCCAACTAAGTATAACACTTTATGAAACAGAACGAAACTTTATTGAATATCATGGAGAATGATGAATTGATGCAAGACGATAGTCATTTCTCAACCTCCCTAGAAACACCTCTTCGACCAGATGCATTTAAACTCACAGAAGAGCAAAAAATTGAAAAAATTGAACATCATTTTAGAGAGATTTTGACCACTTTAGGCATGGATTTGAATGATGATAGCCTAAATAAAACCCCCTACAGAGTGGCTAAAATGTATGTGAAAGAAATATTCTCAGGTCTCGATCCCAACAATAAACCAAAAGTTTCTCTTTTTGAGAATAAATTTGGTTACAACCAAATGTTGGTTGAAAAAGATATAAATGTTAACTCTCAGTGTGAGCACCATTTGGTTCCAATATTTGGCAAAGCACATGTTGCCTATATTGCAAATGGGGAAGTAATTGGCTTATCAAAAATCAATAGAATTGTTGACTATTACTGCAAAAGACCTCAAGTTCAGGAAAGACTTACCAGACAAATTGCAGAGGAATTGAAGCAGGTTTTAAAAACAGAGGATGTTGCTGTTGTACTAGACGCGAAGCATATGTGTGTTAGTTCAAGGGGTATCAAAGATGTAAATAGCAGTACAATTACAGCGGCAATTTCTGGTCAGTTTCAAAATGAAGCGACCCGTTTGGAATTTTTAAGGTATATAGGAATGAATTCTTCCTTTTAAGTTCTAAATAAGATATTTGTTCCCATGGATAACATAAGCGTTATTGGCTCTGGAACTATGGGAAATGGGATTGCCCACGTATTCGCGCAGAATAATTACAATGTTTCACTTATTGACATAAATGAGAAGGCCCTTGAAAAGGGCTTATCTATTATTTCGAAAAATCTTGATAGACTTATTGCCAAGGATAAAATTAACATAGTTGATAAAGAGAGAACCTTGGCTAATATACATACGTTCAGCAATATTGAAGATGGGGTAAAAAATGCTGATTTAGTAATTGAAGCTGCAACAGAAAATCTTTCATTAAAAGAAAGAATATTTGAAAATATGGATAATTTTTCCCCTGAAAATGCCATTTTAGCTTCCAATACATCTTCAATTTCTATAACCCAATTGGCTTCAAAAACAAAAAGACCCTCAAAAGTGATAGGAATGCATTTTATGAATCCTGTTCCCATTATGAAGTTGGTTGAGGTAATTAACGGCTTTCAAACAGACAAACAAACTACTGAAAAAATAGTGAGCCTATCTAAAAAAATTGGTAAAATTCCAGCAATGGCCAATGACTATCCTGGTTTTATTGCCAATAGAATTTTAATGCCTATGATTAATGAAGCAATTTATACCCTTTATGAAGGTGTAGGCAAGGTAGAAGAGATTGATATAGTAATGAAATTGGGTATGGCACACCCTATGGGTCCTCTTCAATTAGCTGATTTTATAGGCTTAGATGTATGCCAAGCAATTCTACAAGTACTTTATAGAGGTTTTGGCAATTCAAAGTATGCACCATGTCCTTTATTGGTAAATATGGTAGAAGCTGGTCAATTGGGAGTGAAATCAGGAGAAGGATTTTATCAATACGAAAAGGGTCGAAAGGAATTGGTGGTTTCTAATTCTTTTAGTTAAAAAATGAGTCCACCTGTTTTTGCCACTCCATTAGATCGGAGTTATAAAAAGCATGTTTTTTACTTATATTATACTGTTTCCATTTTTTGTAAAAAGTATCCCATTTAATAAGGTAAACCGTACTAATTCTGCCTATGATTAGCAGAACTGGCAGCAGTATTAGATACTTACTTCCAAAAATTATTGCAAAGACTACACCAACAATAACATACCAAAACAAATTTAAAAATAAGCCCAACGCTATTATCATTGAGCCCTTAAAGCTTGGTTTTGTTTTTATTTTTTTTCTAATCGGTCTGATTAAGGATATCGGCACAAAATGAAACAATCTTCCAACCAAGAATACTGGAAACAGAAGAACAAATCCAACCAGAAGTATGTATTTTAAGCTTGAAAATTCTGTCTCAATTTTATTTATTTTATTAATGCCAAGACTTAAGAGCTTTTTCTCCAAATATTCAGCTTGCGTACTTAATTTTTTAAATTCTTGGTTGTCATCGTTCGATAGATCATTTAGCATATCTGCTATAGATTTTTGATGCGAAAATGTTTTCTCATCATTTTCAAAAAATCTCCAAGAGGGCAAAAGTCGGAAAAATCTCCAGTAGTTTATTTCTGCTGTTTCATTTTCAAGATGTATGACAGTCTTTTTCATTTCATCTTCTATTTTTTCTGTTAAGGTTTTAATATTATCTGAAGTATTTTCTGAATGCTCTAAAAAAAATCCAGCATTTATTTTTATATGAACATCGCTAAATGCTTGGTGATGATTTGTAAAATTTAATCCTATAGGAATTATTTTGATTGGTAGTTGCGGATATTTCTGTTTTGTGCCAATGGCTATTCTGGCCAAACCAGTTTTTAACGGTTGTATCTTCAATCTTTTTACACTAACACCTTCGGGGTGAACCAATAACATTTTTGAATCTTTCAACAAATCAGAGCATTCTTTGAACATATCGCTATTTCCTTTTGTGTCAGCAAAAACACTAGGTCTATATACAGGAACCATATGGAATTCTTTTCGCATAAACCAATTTTTAATCCCTTTTCCCATATATTCAGCTGCGGTCAAATAATATAAATTGCCAAAAAGTATACTAGTTACTAGTAAAGGATCAATGAAAGAGTTTGGATGATTAACGGCAAGTAATGTGGCTCCTTCTGAGTCATAATTGTCTTTTCCTTCAACACTTATCTTTTTAAAATAAGTACGTAAAGCTAGAGGAAGCAAAAAATATTGAAGAAGTCTCCGTATCAAGTCGCAGTAAAACATCAAAAATATATAGATACTAGCTACTTATCGTAATTATTCGCTTTTTCATATAATCTCGCTCAACTATTGTGCTCTAAATTGGTTTTTTAGTTAGACCACAAATGAATAAAGTAGGTATAGACGATATGGCAGTTTATGTACCAAAAATATTTTTGGACATTGGTGAATTGGCAAAAAATCGCGGAATCGAAAAAGAAAAACTTCAGAGGGGATTGGGCTTAGAAAAAATGGCATTACCTGATACCTACGAAGACGCAGCAACCATGGGTGCAAATGCCGTGCTTAGTTTGATGCAAAAAAACAGCTTAAAGCCTCAAGATTTAGGCAGAATATATTTGGGGACTGAAAGTGCGCTAGATGGAGCAAAGCCAACATCCACTTATATTTTACACATGCTAATTGATTTTTATGCACCTGAATTTGGCGAAGACTGTTTCAATCAGTGCGATGTTGTAGATATGACTTTTGCTTGTATTGGGGGTGTAGACGCATTGCACAATACTTTGGACTGGGTGGGTAGTGAAAGTGGAAAGGTTGGTATTGTAGTGACCGCGGATTTTGCAAAATACGACTTGCATTCTTCAGGAGAATATACCCAAGGAGCTGGCGCTATAGCGTTGCTTATTAAACAAAATCCAAGATTAATTTCTATAGACGAAACGTGGGGTATCGCTACAAAACCAGTTCATGATTTTTTCAAACCGAGGAGAGTCAAAAGTAAATTTAAACTGTTTAAAGAGTCATTAGAACTTGCAGGAATCGAAAGCCAAAAGATTGATGAAATATGGAATTATTTAGATAACTTAAGTAAACAAAAATATCTTGGTGTAGATGAAGACAACATAGCAATTTTTAAGGAAACACCTGTTTTTGATGGACAGTATTCTAATGACTGTTATAAAAATAGAATTAACGAAGCGTATAAAAATTTCCAAAAGAAAAACCCAAAATTTTCTCTAGAAAATTGGGATTTTTTGGCATTTCACTTGCCATATGCTTTTCATGGAAAGAGAATTTTTACAGAAATTTTCATTCAATATTTATTAGGTACAAACCAGATGATACCCTTTTTAAAGGAAAACCATCTCCCGGTGGATGTGCATGATTATGATAGCCCCGAATTTGTAAAGAGTATTTATAAATCAAAGGGGTATAAAGCTTTCACAGATGAAAAAATGAGGTATGCATCAAAGGCCTCCTCAGAAGTTGGCAATATGTATGCTTGTTCTATTTTCCTTTCACTGGCTAGCATAATTGTTTGTAGTGAAGAAAGTGGTATGGATTTACAAGGAAAAAAAATAGGCTTTATCGCTTATGGAAGTGGCTCAAAGTCAAAAGTTTTTTCTGGGACCATTGGTAAGAACTGGCGACAAGTATCTAGAAATATTCAGCTTTTTGAGCAATTGCAAAAAAGAAAAGGCCTTTCTTACGAAACTTATGAAGCCTTACATAGAGAACAATTCAATACAGTGGTAAATAAACCGGTCAATTGTTTTGTCAGAAAAGAAATTTTTACAGAGAAAGGTGTTAGGGAAGGCATGCGTGTTTATGGATTTGAGGAATGATGTTTTCTACTTTTTATAATGCTAAAAGCCATAGGATTATGACTTGATTATCTTATTATAGGTACTTGCGCCAAGCGGTAGTTTTAGTCCGGTTTTACTTATAAAATAGAGTTCGGAAGAATGAGGTTTGCTTTCCTGAAAAACTTGTTGAAATATATTTTCACAAACCATTGTTGAAAGACCTAAAGAATAAGTGTTTAGGATGACAAGACCATTTGGTTTGAGTATTTCTGAAACGTTAGACATAATTTCAAAAAGGGAATCCTCTAATTTCCAACGTTCACCTTTACTTCCAATACCGTATGCTGGTGGGTCTAAAATAATAAGGTGGTAGGCATTCTTTCTTTTCGCTTCTCTTTTTACAAATTTCAGTGCGTCTTCAATTACCCAACGAATGTTGTCTAATTTACTCAATTGCATATTTTCAGCTGCCCATGAAATTACTTGTTTCACTGAGTCAACGTGCACAACATCAGATCCAGCTGCCTTTGCAGAAAGTGAAGCTCCGCCAGTGTAGGCAAATAAATTTAGTGTTTTAGCATTTTCAATTTTAGTTAAATATCTAAAAATTATATCCCAATTGTGCGCTTGCTCAGGAAAGATCCCAATATGTTTAAAACGGGTGAAGTTGAGTTTAAATTTTATCAAATGCTTTTGATCAATCTTGTAATTTATATTCCAAGGATTCTGTATGTGGTCAAAAAAATCCCATTTCCCTTGGTGACTCTCAGTTTGCACAAAGTGTGCATTGCAAATTTTCCCCCAATCTTTTTCCTGCAGTTCTTTTTTCCATAAGGCTTGTGGCTCGGGTCTTCTTAATATAAATCTTCCAAATCTTTCGAGTTTCTCTTTATCACCACAGTCAATCAACTCATAATCTTTCCAATATTCTTTGATATTTTTTTTATTTACACTCACTTGTAAATTATTTGATGGTCCTTAAGCCAATTTTCTTCTACAAATCTAAAGTATACCTGAACTAAAGTTCTGACGTCTTGTTGGCAATAATTTTTTATTCTTTCTACATCATTTTGTTTATAATAAACGTTATAAATATCCGAGCCGCTGATATCACTTTTTGGTGAAGGAATATCGAATAAAGTTGCCAATGTATCTAAAGATGTAAAATTTTTATAATCTCCAAATTTCCAAAATTCTAAGGTGTCAATATGCTGTACTTCCCAGGGTTTTTTCCCTTGAATATTTAAAATTTTTGGTAGTGGGATTCTATGAACAAGCATTCTTCGGCAGAGATAGGGGAAATCAAATTCTTTGCCGTTGTGTGCGCAAAGTCTATGAAAAGCTTCGTCAAATGATTTGTTAAGAAGTGAAGAAAATTCTTCTAATATCTTTTTTTCGTCATTACCATAAAAAGATGTTATTCTCAATTGGCGTTCCACACCGCTTCTAGTAAGAAAACCGCAAGAGATACAAATTATTTTTCCAAACTCCGCATATATTCCTGCTCTTTCATAAAGCGTATTAAAATCATCTTTGGGGTTATATTTATTAAGTAGTTCAGCTTTTTTAGACCAAAGTTCTTGCCATTTTTCGCTAAGGTCTTCAAAATGTTCTTGCTGTGGTGCTGTTTCAATGTCAAGAAATAAAATATCTTCTAGCACAAAAGGCAAAATACATTAATTTTTCTTGATTTTATGCTTTGCAAAGCTATAAGAAAAATGCTCTAAGAAGCTTTCAATAAATAGTTGTAAAAATGTAATTTCATTTACACTTGATTGAATTTCTTTTTGAAGACTGGTAACTTCCATGTCATCTAAACCACAAGGATTAATGTAATTGTAATGGTCTAAATTGGTGTTAAGATTAATGGCAGCTCCGTGAAGGGTAATCCCTTGTGAAATTTTTATTCCTAAAGCGGCAATTTTGCGCCATGGATCTCTGAGCCAAACTCCAGGATTTATTTCATTAGTTTGCGTTTTTATTTGGTAGGAATTTAAACATTTAATGATGCTTTTTTCTAATAGGTTAACGTATTTCTTTGGGCCGATTTGAAGTTGTGTTAGGTCAAGTATGGGATATACAACCAATTGGCCTGGACCATGGTAGGTAATATCACCTCCTCTATTAATTTGTACAACTTCAAAACCCAATTTTTTAAGATGGTTTTCATTTTCGTACAAATTTTTCGTATTCGCATTTTTCCCTAGCGTAAATACAGGTTTATGAACACAGGTTATAAGAGTATGGACAGGATGCTTTATTTTTTCTTTTAGTTGGTTGTGGTAATATAATTGCTTTTCAAGAATGTTTTGATAAGGCAAATTTTCAAGATGCAAATGATTTAGCAGAGGCTTTTTCAAAGAGTTTCTTTTATTAGGTATTTATTCCTTTCAACAGAATTTCGAGCAATTAATTCACCTACAAAACCAGCTAAAAATAGTTGAACACCAATAATCATGCTTGTCAAAGCCACATAAAACCAAGAAATATCAGCAATATTTTTGGCGGGGGTATTTTTGATTAGGTGCCAAAGTTTATCTATTGAAATCGACAAGAACAAGCCAAAGCCTATAACGAACATTAGTGTACCAATGGTACCAAAAAAATGCATAGGCTTTTTCCCAAATCTGCCTACAAAATTGATTGTTAATAAATCTAAAAAGCCATTTACGAAACGATTTAATCCAAATTTAGTGACACCATATTTTCTAGCTTGGTGGCTGACAACTTTTTCTCCTATTTTATTAAACCCAGCATTTTTGGCAAGTATGGGTATATATCGGTGCATTTCTCCGTATACTTCAATACTTTTAACTACCTCTTGTTTGTATGCTTTAAGACCGCAATTGAAATCGTTTAGCTTAATACCACTTGTTTTTCGAGTCGCCCAATTAAATAGTTTAGTAGGAATGGTTTTTGATAAGGGGTCGTAACGTTTTTTCTTCCAGCCTGAAACCAAGTCATAATTATTTTCAGTGATCATCTTATACATTTCAGGAAGTTCCTCGGGACTATCTTGTAAGTCAGCATCCATTGTAAAAATTACTCCACCTTGGGCAATTTTGAAGCCTTCATTAAGGGCAGCTGATTTCCCATAATTTCTTTGGAATCGAATGCACTTTATTATGGAAAATTTTCTTTTAAGTTCAAGAATGACATTCCAGCTTTTGTCTGAACTTCCATCATCAACAAGTATAATTTCATAAGAATGTTTTTGACCAAGTACTTTATTAATCCATTCTATTAATTCCGGCAATGATTCTTCCTCATTGTATAAGGGTATGACTATAGAAATATCCATTAGCATTGAAAGAATTGAGCTTTATTGGCGGTAAATTTAATTTCGCCCCGTAAACTTTTCTCAAAATACGGGTGGTTATAGGATTTTGATTTAAGACTTTCAAAATTGTAAAGCCATTCACTATCTAAATCAAACCCAACCAAATTTGATTTTTCCCCTTGCTCAATAGTAGACTTTTCAAGTCCAAAGATTTTATGTGGTTTTTGGGTAATAGCTTCAATAAATTTTTCGAGGGAAATATGGGTTGACAAATGTCTTACATACATAGGTAAAAAGGTTTGTAGTCCTAACAAGCCTTCTTCAGCATACTCTATTTCAACAGCTTTATTTTCACTATTAACCGGTTGATGGTAAGAGGAAATACAATCAATAGTTCCATCATTTATTCCTTCAATGAGGGCAATTCTATCCTCTTCTGTTCTAAGTGGAGGGTTGGTTTTATAAAGGCTATTGTACGAGGCAACGTCTTTTTCGGTAAAGCATAAGTTGTTTATCGAAATATCGCAGGTAAGATTTATGTTTTCATTTTTTGCTTTGCGAATTAATTCTACGCCTTCACTTGTAGAGATACCTGTAAAATGAAGATGACCACCTGTATATTTTAGTATTTCAATTTGTTGAGCTATCACAGATGTTTCTGCTATGTGTGCTTGTCCCTTAAAGCCGAGGTGGAGATTTTTTTCACTTTCGTTAATAAAAGAATTCGCCAGAGACTTTTCTAACGGTGAGCTAACAATAGGAAGGTCCAAACTTTTTGCTGACCGCAGGGCACGCACCAATATGTCCATATTGCTGTAAGGTATTTTCCCTTGAGAAAAGCCCGCACAACCTGCTTCTTTGTTTAGGAAAAATTCTGTTAGAGATAGGTTATTAAAACCTTTAGATGTTGCTGCTAGTGGAATAATTTGTGTTTGAAACTTTTGACATTTTTCAACAATCAAAGAAATATCCGAAGGTTTTTCAAGTATTGGGATTGTATTTGGTTGTCCCAAGATTTTGGTGAATCCAGAGTTTATTGCCACCTCATTTAGCGTCTGCAAGTCTTCTTGTATTTCTTTTCCTGGTTCTCGTAACTCACAATAACAATCTACCCAGCCTAAAGATGTATAAGGTGCGTTTTTTATAACAATCTCTTGATTGTCAGTTATTTGAATATTTTTTGCAATTCTATTTATTTTTCCATTAAGAATTTCAATATCTACAACTTGTTGGTGGTGAGGACCGTTGGGGTCAATCACTTTAGTTTGTCTAATTAGAATTTTTTGGTTCAATATTCTTAGCCGCCAAGTCGCAAAGTTAAACTTTCAAAAATTAAAAATAAGACTGCTACTAAGACAAACCATTTCCAAAGAACTTTTCTACCTAAAATATTTGCTTGTAGGTATTTTTGATTGGCCTTTTCATTCTTTATGAATTGGGCGTTTTTTTGCGCTGAAATTTCATTTATTAACTGGTTATTTTTCCTTATCACTGACTCTCTTCTTGAATGGTTATAAGAAATAATTTGGAAGGAAGTATCATTTTTAAATAATGCTCCATGGCCAGCTTGATTTATCGTTTTATAATCATATAAACTACTTAGTCCAGAAATAGAGTAACTTGGACTAAGATGATAACTTTGGTTTACAAATTTTGCTTCAATCCCCTCACTGATGTCAATTTTAGGATTAAATATGGGTATGATATTATTTTGTCCAACTGTGTAATAATTTTTTAGGTAGGTTTTAGAATTTTCGGCTATTCTACTCATAATGGGGGCAAAAAGTTCTAGTTTATGAAAGTTGGACGAAGATGGATCTAAGGAACTAGAAAGAAGATAAAGCCATCCCTGGCCAAAATTTTTTCTAGCCAATAAACATTCCCCATTGGCTAATACAATGAGAGGTTCTAGCTCAAATGGGGCAGCAATTTTTCTACGTATGTATATCTCAGGCAAATGAATGTTATTGGGTTCCCGCAGAAACATGCGCTCAAAAAAAGGTGAAGAAAAGTTTAATTTTTTGCCTTCAATTTTTTTAATCAAGGGTCTGCTATTTTCAAATAGTGTCTGATTTGAGATCTCTTTTACAAATTGTTTGTTGCCCTCCATATGAGGGATAAATAGTCCTTTTCCACCATTTTTAAGGTAAATAGAAAGTTTATCCTCTTCCTTAAGAGATAAAGTTTTTAATTCATTGGCAATTATTAATGCATATTTTTCTAGGTTTACTTTCAAGAGTTCTGAAGGAGCCTTGAATTGAATGTTATGACT
>CEOK01159258.1_pt1 | contig 14629 bp, 4 predicted proteins | sample 427001 | NCBI WGS metagenome assembly CEOK01 (sample SAMEA2591108, study PRJEB7988) | marine metagenome | isolation source: saline water (ENVO:00002010), including | reverse complement strand
ATTCGTAAAAAAGGAACAACAGGAATTTTAACAGGTGGAACTATTAATCACGACGGAAGTCTATCTACTCTTACCTCTGGAATTATTGTGTTTGGACTCGGTAGTTTTTTACAAGAAAGCACAACTGTTGCAGGTTATTATGAGGGCGAGATTACAATGGATTTAGGCCCGGGTACTCAGACAGTTTTTCAAACTATTGACTTTCGAGTACGAGAAGATTTTGATTAGTGAAAAAAATAATCCAGTTTATAACTAATCCTGTATTAGTAAATGGACCAAAATTAACCACTATAGTATTACTTTCAAAAGCAAAAATAAGTAATGTAAGTGTTGTTAATACTCCAAAAATACAGAATATTTCTCAGCGTAACGTTCCAAAGCTGAAAAGTGTAGTTGTACTTGTTAATAAGCCAAAAGTTTCAAATATATCATTACTTTTACCAAAACTTAAAGCAGCAATACTACAAGAATATCCTGTAGTTTTAAAAGTAAAACAATTACAAGAAACAAAACCAACTACAGCATTACAATCAGCTATAAATATATTGAGTACTTTGAAAGTAAACTACCCAATATTACAAAAGTATACTCTCATTGATACAGCTAGAGTTTCTTCCTATAAATTTTTACCCTTGCCACACTTGTACCATCCTGTAAAACAACGTTTACTGGTAAAGCAAAATATAGAATTTTATTTACAAAGAGTTGAGGCAAGTAAAGGAGTAAATAGAGATACTGTTGAAAAATTTATTCCAAAAGGATTTACAGATCAAGTAATTGGAATAGATCCTCCTTTATTTTTTAATCAAAAAAATCCTTTAAGGCTTATAAATTTATTGAGGTCAAAAAATAAGTCTGATGTAGAAAAATTTCCTTTTACAAATAAATTAATTACTACTAACACACAGTCAAAATTTTTTGAAAAACCAAGACATAATTTAAATACTTTACTGAGAAACAGTAAGGTTGATATACTTCAAACCCTAAAAGATAAGAAGTCTATCGCAAGTTTTGATACAAAAATTCATAATTTTTATATCAATATTGAACAGATAAATCGACAAGCATTTAAAAATATTGGAAAAAGTTCTGTATCAAACCTTGTACGAATACCAGATAAATTTAAAACTAGAGTAAGTTTATCACAACCAGACAGAACTAAAGTAATACTTAATACATTAAAAAGAACACGATCTGCTATTAATGTTAATCTGGATCTGTCTCTTTTTAATGATAGCACAAGTTTTGCTCGAGCAAGACAGAAAGTTACTACAAATTCAATATCGAGACACAGCTCTCGTGCACTTTTTTCGGAAGCTGATGTATTAAAAGGAACTACACCTAGATTTCCAACAAAATATTCTATAAGTTCCGACTTTAGTATAAAAGCAAGAAGAGTAGTCGCACAAAGATTAGCAGGTAGCGAGGATGCAACAATTATTCCGCGCCTCAGACCTTTTACTAAAAGTTTGTTAAATCAAACAAAACCTGTTATTAATTTTGAAACAGCAATTTCAAATACTACAGGAGTAAGAGAATTATTTTCTGGACGATTTTTTCAAGTAAAGAGAAGCAGATTACTTATAAAAACAACACCAGAAATTTCTGCAAATGTAGCTCCCATAGCAAGAAGTTTATTGGGTTCAAAACCAGAAAGACCAGAAATGTTTCTGCAGAAAAAGTCTATAACTAGATTTGATAGTAGACCTCTAAAAGGCAGATTTGAAGCACATAAAACAGGAATGTCCTCCTCAATTTATGCACTTGATCGGCAAAAAGTATTTACTGCAAAAACTATAACTAATGCAGATCCTGAAATTAGGCCCATACACGAGCCTCGACATAAAATAAGTTTCGATAGTAGACCTATAAAAGGTAGATTTGAAGCACATAAAGTTAGCTTTAATCAAAGAATAACTCGAGAACAAAACAGAGTATTATCTTCAAGACTGTCTTTAAGTTTTAATACTAAAAATAAAGATTTTTTATTAACTTTTTTAAAGACAGTTGGGGAAGTCTCACTTCCAGTTCGAACTTTCATAGATAGTCGTCCTATAAAAGGCAGATTTGAAGCGCATAAATTAGTAAAGCGATCCTCCGCTTTCAGATCACTAACAAAGGGACTTTCGAGTAGAGGAAATGTTAGTAACCAAGAGGTTGGTCTTAAGCCTTTTAAAACTGTAGTTCCTCATATATCTTTCATAGATAGTCGTCCTATAAAAGGCAGGTTTGAGGCACATAAAACAGCATCTGCTAGTGATAACTTTAAAACTATTGGAAAGAAACCTGTGGGCACAACGGTTTCTTTGTCAATGAATCAGAATCCAGATATAAGAAGATTTTTTAAACATGTAGAAAAAGCGCCGAATAAGAATATTATAAGCCATCGATCTTTAGTTATAAAGGGAGTATTAGTACCCACACTACTAAAAACACAACAGAATATTACTGTTTTTCCAAAGCTAGGTAAGTCCTCTACTACGTCTGGAGATACAGGAAAAATAACAAAAGTTATTGGAAAAGTTAGGAACAGCAAGGGACAATTAAGAGACGTACAAATAAAAGGAATAGTATTTCCTACTCTTACGCAAATCAATAGTGTTGTTCCAGAAAAATATATGAATGTAGTAAACCATAGTACTAATACTGGTTTACTTGATATTATTTCTACGGGCCCGCATATTCTACAGGAGAGTGCAGGAACGTTTAAAAGCTCTTCAATTAGTAAAGGATTTTGGAGAGCTATAAGAGCAAGAATATCAGAGAACATAGATCGAAAAGATTCAACACTAACTACTAAGCCTTCTGCTGTTGGATTGAGAAACCCAGAGAGAAATAAATCTGGTATACTTTTTGGTTTTGATTTTAATGTACCAAAAGATGCACAAGTTGGAAGAAATGCTATTCTTCCAGCAAGAGCATTTTTTCCATACCAAAAATTTATTTCAAAAAGTTCCAGACTTGATATAGCTTATAAACTACATAGGCTAGATACTATAACTGGAGTTAAAACTCCTTTTTCAGTTTTTATAACTAAATCAGGATTTTTTACAACAAATAGAACTAAAAATGTTCTTCTTCCTGCAAGAGCAGTCTTACCTGTATCTAGGGCAGTAAGTAAGACCCCAATACTAGATATTATTTATATCTTAAGAATGTTAACAACAACCGGAAGAGGGCACAATCGATTAGAAAGATTCTTAAATAAAGATGCATTAAACTCACGACTTGCTTCAAAGAATCTAGTACGACCAGCATATGCAGTTTTAAGAAATATTAAAGCAAGCACAGCTACAACCTATAAAAGTACATCTGGTTTAATTCTTAAGCCAAGCAAATTAATTCAAAAATCTAAAAATATTACAAAAATTAGTACTTTAGTACCGCATAAAGTGAATTTATCGCAAGACGTATTTAAAGGAATACTTTTTGCTTTGAGAGGAGCACTTGCAACTAAAGCAACGCCTTTTTTAGAGTCAAGAATTAATGATATTCTAAGGTTTAAGTCTGAAGAGGCTCGAACTTTATCACAATCCGCACATAATTCAAATACTTCTTCTTTGACCGACGGATATTTGTTTAACCAAAATTATGTAGAGGATTATCTTTTGGAACCATATGTCGGTCAAGAGGAATTCTTTGGAACTATTCGGTTCCCAAGCGTATAGGAGATAATTATGTATCAAGAACACGGACAACTACAGGGCACTGTAAATATTGTTTTGAGAGGTGATGATGGAAGGGTTAAGCACCATAAAACAATACGTAATAAGCTGATGAAGCACGGCCTTGCTCACATTGTTGGAAGAATGATAGATACCAATGGTAACGGGTCAGGTGCTTCGGGAGGAAATATCAATCATACCACGCCAAAAATGATGAGATTCATGGGTATTGGAACTGGTAAATATGATATGACCACTAGCACTGATGAATTTAAAGGCCGTTTTACTAAGAATATTGGTTACGGTATCCGTCAAAATGCTAATGGCACTTTTACAGAAACAACTCAACAAAGCGATGGCGACACATGGCAAGAAGGTGTAAATACTACAGCGGTTACAACTTTCCCTGTTGCTAACTTAGATCATGTTGATATTAGTCTTGGACTTCCTGCAGATAGCAGTGCTGGCCTTTCAGCTAACTCTGCCACAGGTAAGTTTGGAGGAACAGTAAGAGAAGGAGCAGAATGGCGGTTAGAAAATGAAGTCACAATTGGAGCTTTTGCTTTTGTTCCTGAAGATGGAGCATATGGTGCAGGCACAACAAAAGCTTCCGGAGCAGATCAAACATTCTCAACAACAGGATCTTCACGAGCCAGATTTTATAATGGCCGTATTGACATGGGAAATACTCAGCCTTCTGATACAGTTGCCCCAGATGGAGAAACTGTATATTATCCTGCAACTTTTGCTAAGTCAGATGAAGCAGGAGTTAGACCAGGAGGAGGAAGAAACTGTCAAGGATATGATGGTGGAGATCCAGCACAAATAGCCGCATATGTCGCAGGAACAAACTATGCATTTGGAGACTATGCTACAGAAGGCACAGGAGCCTCTAAAGTTTGGTATAGATCAATAAATGTAGGAACAAATACAGGCAATCTTCCTTCAGCTAGCCCTACTCATTGGCAAAAAGTTGGAGATGTTACAAATCCTCCCGCTGGAACTGGTGCAAGTAATCCAGGTAGAGGTGGAGCACGATCTTCTGTAACTGATTTATTCCAAGGATCAATTCCAAGTGAAATTTCTACTATCGGACAAGGTAGTAATACTTTGACAAACGATGTAAATAATTCACTCTTTGGAAGCGATGTACGATTTGCAGAAGGAAGAGGAACTACTGCTGCATCAATTGCAGGTATGGGTAGAGCAACTGCTGCTGGTAGCACAACAACAACCAATGAAGGTGCGGGAACAGTAACATATATGTTTGGTAATTCATCATCTTCAGGTGCTGATACCGCAAACAAGCAATATGTATCGACATATGACGGTATTGGCTTAGCTTCTGGTTGGCCAGCACAAGCACAGTCTGGTTCTGCAAATGGTATCCCTAATGCACAAACTTATACTGGTGTAACTACAAAAACAGGAAACTATGCGGAACAGGGTCAAACACATTTCGTAAAAGAACATACTGCATCTGGAGTTACTACTGAAGTGCCTACTTTTGTGAATAAGAAAAGAGGAGATCGACTTGTATTCATTGCTCTCTTTCCCAAAAATTCACCGAGTAAAGATAGTGCAATTCCTGTTGTAGAAGCAGGAATATTTAATCACTGGGACGGAAGACCAGCAAATGCGCAAATTCAAAGAGCTGGTACAAATTATATACAGGATTGGACAAAAGGATGGCATTATCCGCAAACAATGTTGTGCAGAACTACTTTTGCAATTGTAACAAAACAGCCTGCAGATAGCCTGCAAATTACTTGGTCGATCCAGTTTGCAGATGCTACACCAGATTTCTGGAAGCAGTACGAACTATAAATCATGCCAATTACTCTTCGCGTTAATACCGCACAAAGTGGTCTTGATATACCAGAAACGCTAAAAAGCTCGGCATTAAGCAATGTCGAGCTTGATAGCAATTTTCAGGTTATTAATACTACTATTTTTACGAAAGCTCCTAAACAAAGTCCTACGTTAACAGGTACTATTAGTTTAGAGGGTAATATTACGCGATCTGGTAATGCAAATATACAAACAGAAGTAGGTTTTCAGCCTGCTTCTGCTGCAATAATAAACACTAGAACAGATCCAAGCGATGCAACAACAGGAACAACATCGTCTTTAGCTTTTACAAGACATGCTGGTGAAACAACATATCAGCAGTCTAAACTTACAAAACAAGGCGGTGCATTTTTCTCGGGAAATGATTTAGGAGCGCCTGAGAAACCTTTTGCAAACTTATATGTTGGAGATATTTTTACAGGCCCTGGCTCTATTCAGATGGGATCAGGGGAAGCTGGAGAGCCTCAAACAGTTATAAGTGCAGAACCTTCAACAGGTGGTATAGTTCTTCCTGATAATACTGCAATAGGAGAAGCAGTAAATGTTATTCCTCCTAATCTTGCATCTACTATCTTGGACAGAGGATTTGCAGCAAGAGGAACACAAAAAACTCTAAGTCATACTTTCGAGCTAGAAGGATTGGATATTGGTAGTGCTCCTGCTGCTGTACAATTAAATAGTAATGGAAAAGTTCAAAGTTTACAGGATGCGAAAAGATTTGTAGGTTTTGTTACTTCATTAGCAACAGCAGGAAGTTTTGTAACTGTTATTATTTCTGGAGCTGCTACTGGCTTCAGCGGACTGCAAGCAGGCGATGAATATTTTGTAGACCCAAATGGAACACTATCTACTACAAATACTGCTACGAATACAAAAGCAGGTGTAGGTTTAAGTGCAACGAGTCTTTTTATTTATTCATCAACAACTGTTGATACTTACGTACAAAATCTAAAGAAAATTGAACTTACAGACATATCTGTTACAAGTAACTCTGCAGGAGTAAGTGCTCTTACGTATAATAATACAACAGGAAGTTTTACTTTTACTCCAACAGACTTAACAGCAAAAGCAGATATTGCAAGCCCTACATTTACAGGAACACCCAGTGCTCCTACAGCTGCTGCGGCAACAAACACGACGCAAGTCGCAACTACAGAGTTTGTACAAGCAGCAGTTTCAGATCTTATTGATTCTGCGCCTGGAACACTAGATACATTAAATGAAATAGCAGCAGCAATAGCAAATGATGGTAGTTTTGCTACAACTATTAACAACTCTATTGCAACAAAAGCTCCGTTAGCGAGTCCAGCTCTTACAGGTAGTCCGACAGCTCCAACTGTTAGTTCTTCTGATGATAGCACAGCGATAGCAACGACTGCATTTGTTAATTCAGTTTTTTCTGGCACAGCACAACTAAATTCGCCAGCAATGACAGGTATTCCAACTGCACCAACAGCAGCAGCGTCTGTAAATAATACTCAAATAGCAACCACAGCATACGTAACAACTGCTGTAGCACAAGGAGGCGGTGCATCAAATTTAGACGGAGGACTTGCAAATACAACTAGAACTCTTGCAACTCATCATTTTGACGGAGGCAATGCATAATGGCAGTTCAAATTCAGATAAGAAGAGATACACTTGCTAATTGGACAAGTGCAAATCCTATTCTTGCTGTTGGCGAACTAGGATATGTAACTGATACCGATGCATTTAAAGTTGGAGATGGAAATACAGTTTTCACATCTTTAGCGTACTCAAATGTTGGTCCAACAGGGCCTCAAGGTTTACCGTTTAAAGGCGTTACTGTTTCAGCTTCTAGTACAGTAGTTAACTATGATAAAGATGGATTAAATCCTTCTCCTTCTGGTGTTATTACTTTATCTGCCGAGTCAGATAATTTTACAGATGCATATTTTAAATTTACAGGAGGAGGCAGTGCTTTTACTGATGAAACAAGTTTTACTGACGGTATTGGAGCAAACTCTGATACAGCCAGTCTTTCTATTCCAAGTAATTTTTTTGCACAACCTCTAACAATAACTGTACAAGTAGTCGAAGCATCTGATACAGGTACAATATTAGCTACAGATATAGTTAGTATTGCAGCTGTTAGAATAGGAGATACAGGTGCAGTTGGACCAGTTGGTCCTACTGGAGCTACAGGACCAACGGGTCCAACAGGTCAAGGATTTATTATAGCAAAGACTTATTCTTCTGTATCTGCACTTAATGCGGATACGAGTCCATCAGGAATTAATGCTGGTGAATTTGCAATAATTGAAACTGGAAACGTACAAAATGCAGAAAATGCGAGACTATACAAATGGAGCGGATCTTCTTATAGTTTTATTAGTGATTTATCTGGTGGAGTAGGATTTACGGGTCCAACAGGTCCTACAGGTCCTCAGGGTCCTCAAGGTATACAAGGATTAACAGGCTCAATTGGTCCAACAGGTCCAACAGGTCCAACAGGTGCAAATAGCACAGTAGCAGGTCCAACTGGACCTACAGGACCTACAGGTCCAACGGGTCCAACAGGATCTACAGGTCCAACAGGTCCTACAGGATCTACTGGCCCTCAAGGTCCTCAAGGTATACAAGGTCCTCAAGGTATACAAGGAACTTCTGGCAGTAATGGAGTTACAGTTACTGTCTCTGAAACGGCTCCAAGTAATCCTGTTTCAGGAGATTTTTGGTTTGATAGTTCAAACTTAAAAACTTATGTGTACTATGCTGATGGGGATAGTAATCAATGGGTACAAGCAAACCCTCCAGGAGTTGGAGCAGAAGTATTTGTACAAACTAGTACTCCATCGGCTCCAAGTACGGGAGACTTACACTTCAATCCAACAACAAGTACGACAAAAGTATTTGATGGTAGTAATTTTGTAGATTTTTCTTCCCCAGTTGATTTGAGTTCATATCTACAAACTGCTACAGCAAATTCTACATTTGCTACATTATTAGATGCGGCTTTGACCGGTACTCCAACAGCTCCTACTGCAGCGTCTAGTACAAATACAACTCAAATTGCCACAACAGCTTTTGTAAAAACAGCAGTAGATGATTTAATTGATACTGCCCCAGGAACTTTAGATACACTTAATGAGTTAGCAGCAGCGTTAAATGACGATGCTAATTTTGGTACAACTGTAACAAGTACTTTGAACGGAAAAGCACCATTAGCAAGTCCAGCTCTTACAGGTACTCCAACAGCTCCTACTGCCGTATCTAGTACAAACAGTACTCAACTAGCAACTACAGCTTTTGTACAGGCGGTTGTATCGAGTGGAGGAGCAAATGTTAGTATTTCTGAAACAGCCCCTGGCTCTCCAAGTGCAGGAGATCTATGGTGGGATTCTAGTAAAGCAACTCCTTATATTTATTATACAGATTCGGACTCTTCTCAATGGGTATTATTTAGTCCACTTAATGAAGGTCCCACAGGTCCAACAGGTTCAATTGGCCCAGCAGGCCCAACAGGTCCACAAGGATCAGCAGGCCCAACAGGAGTAGTAGGTCCTACAGGTCCAACAGGTCCAACAGGTCCACAAGGAGCAACAGGACCTGCAGGTTCTTCTGGCTCAACAGTTACAATGTCAGAAACTGCACCAGGAACTCCAAATTCTGGCAATTTATGGTTTGATACATCAAACTTACAAACATTTATCTACTATCAAGATGGCACTTCGAATCAATGGGTTTCAGCAATGCCATCAGGATCAGGAGGTCCAAAAGTAACAATTTCAGAGACAGCTCCATCAGGACCAAGTTCTGGGGATCTTTGGTTAGATTCTGAAGTATTAAAGACATTTATCTACTATACAGATGCTAATTCTTCTCAATGGATAAGACTCACTCGAGTATTATAAAAGGAAACTAAAATGGCAGCAGTAAATTTTCCAAACAGTCCTTCCAATGGTGATACGCATACCGTTGGAAATACCACATATACATATAATTCTACAAAAGGATATTGGGACGCTTCTCCAACAGGATCTTCCATTGATTTATCCTCTGTAGGTCAAAACATACTACCTAGTGCAGATGTAACCTATGATCTTGGTAGTACGTCTAAAAAATGGAGAGATTTATATCTTTCCGGCTCTTCTATAAAGTTAGGAGGCCAAGATATAACAGCTACAGCGAGCGGTATCCAATTGCCAGAGGTTACAATTGGTACAGGAAATACTACAATTAAATTAGGAGTAGACGCTAGTGGTAATCTTAAACAAACTCCAACTGTAAGTGGTAGTACTGGCTCAGAAGTTCAAACAGTTGCTTTAACAGATCTTTCTGCTACAACCGCTTCTGCAGGAACAGCAGGTCTTGCATATAATAATACTACTGGAGCATTTACTTATACTCCTACGGATATATCTGCAAAAGCAGATCTTGCAAGTCCAACTCTTACAGGCACTCCAGCTGCCCCTACTGCTGCAGCTTCTACAAATACTACACAGATTGCAACAACTGCATTTGTTCAAACAGAACTTTCAGGACTTGTTGATTCCGCACCAGGTGCATTAAATACGTTGAATGAGCTAGCTGCTGCAATTAATGATGATGCTAGTTTTAGTACCACAATTACAAATAGTTTGGCAGCAAAAGCTCCTCTTGCAAGTCCAACATTTACTGGAACTCCTGCTGCACCAACAGCAACTGGAGGAACTTCAACAACTCAAATTGCTACTACTGCGTTTGTAGCTGCTGCCCTTTCGAGTAGTTCTTCAGGATTTTTTGAAATTATTGTTACAGTTGCAGGGGGAAAATTTGTAATTGATGGAACATCCCAGCAAGTTCTTTCTCTTATAAAAAGTGGAACATATAGATTTAATCAAGCCGATTCTACAAATGGAACTCATCCTTTAAAATTTTCTACTACATCAAATGGAACACATGGGGGAGGTTCAGAATATACTACAAATGTAAGTTATGTTGGTACTCCTGGCTCGTCTGGTGCATACACTCAAATAATTGTGGAGCAGGATACTCCGCAGTTATACTACTACTGTGCAAATCACTCAGGAATGGGAGCAGCTGCAAATATTGGTGCAACAGTAACAGCAGCAATTAATGATCTAACTGATGTTGACACCACAGGTGTAGCAAATACAAACGTTCTTGCTTATAATTCTTCAAGCTCACAATGGGAGGTAGCATCTGCTTCATCTGGTCCAGCAGGTCCAACAGGTCCAGCAGGTCCACAAGGTCCAACAGGTCCAACAGGTGCACAAGGTCCAGCAGGTCCAGCAGGTGCAGGCGGCCCCGCAGGTCCGACAGGTGCAGGAGGCCCAACAGGTCCAGCAGGTCCAGCAGGCCCAACAGGTCCAGCAGGTCCAACAGGTGCAACAAACGTTTCTCTTGTTGCTGATGGTGCAATTACCGCAGGTAAAGCAGTTACTCTAAAAGCAAGCAATGGAAAGGCTTTTGCTGTACAAGCACCTATAAGTACTTACACTATGCACGGGCATAAACTTGCTGTAGGTTATCCTATAAGTACCATTTTTGGAAGCACAGACCAGTATGTAAGTGATGCTCATGGAGTATGGTATGATCCTAATATTGATCGAATGATATGGGCTCCGTCTTCGAGCGCTGGTGATGTAGGTATTGGAGAAGTTAATACTTCAAATGGTAGCGTTACGTTTACAAGTCCTCAAGCTCAAACAGGTTATGCTACCTATAACTATAAAAAGACCGGATTTTATGATCCTGATTTATCACGAACAGTGGTATTTGGTTATGACTCGAGTAATGATAAAATAATGGGTTGGCAAGATACTTATACAACTTCTAGTATAACAAATAATGTTGCACCAACTGATGTTACGGGAGGAGATACAACAGATTGGGAAGATGCTCATACCTATCGTGTAGTCCAGCTTCCAAATTCAAAGTATTTATTATCATACAGGGATCCTGCAACCACAAAGAAACTTCGTATTAATATTGTAGAGGCTACTGCAAGTGGATTTACCGTAGGTACACCAATTACAGTTACAACAGATGAGCAAGGCAATCAGGGCAATGCTTATACTTCAAGTTATGATGTTGCATATTCTACTCATTCTGGTAAAGGATATGTTTACTATCTTCGTGCTTCAGACAGTACTTGGGTATATGACTATGTTGACATTTCAGGAAGTAGTCCAACAATTACTGGTAGCCCTGTATCAACCGGACTTACAAGTAGTAACTATATATATTATAATAGAGGCAGGTTTAGAGTAGAAGGAAAATATGTATTAAATGTTAAAACGGACTCTTCACATAGAACTGTTATAATTGGTGGTGAAATTAATGCTACTACAGGAGCTATAACTTTTGGTACTGCAATTACTGGATCACATACTCAAGGAAATCACGCAAAACCCGATGGTGTTTTTGTAGGACCTGTTGGAGATGGCTATTTTTCTGTTGGACATTCGCAACAATATAATGCAACACAATACTTAAATTATTATGGAGGAAAGATTGGAACTGCTGGAGCGATTACTCAAACTACTTCGTTTCAAACAATAGGAACAAATGCTGGGCAGGTAGGTCAGCAAGTATATCCAATTGTTCAGAATCAAGGACTAATGATGTATAATATTGGATCTAGAACAGGATCAACAGGTAAAGTTGGTCTATTTGCTTCCACTTCAGCAAACATAAGCTATGGAGGTACTAGCTGGCATACAAATGTATGGATATTTACTCCTTACTATGTGGGTGCTTCCAATTTTTCAGAGTGGATAGGTATTGCAGATAGCACAGTATCTGATGGCGCTAATGTAACTATTACTCTTCCTGGAGGAGTAAATGATCAACAATCTGGAATGACAGTTGAAGGTACTTATTATGTACAAGCATCAGACGGTTCAATTACTACTTCTGTAACAACTGAACAAGCAGGTGTTGCTTTATCTGCAACAGAAATTCTTGTTGCAGACAATACAGAAAATGCAAGTAGATTCTTAACTACAGCAGGAGCAAGCTCTTCTTATCTAACAACAACAAATGCGGCGGGAACATACGCTCCTCTTGCAAACGCGGCTCTTACAGGAACTCCGACAGCTCCGACAGCTGCATCTGGAACTAATAGTACTCAAATAGCTACTACAGCGTTTGTTGCTGCTGCTTCTGGTGGAGGCTCTGGAGGCTCAGTTGAGCTTGTAGCAGATGGTGCAATTGCTGCCGGTAAAGCTGTCACATTAGAAGCAGCCACCGGAAAAGCAAAACAAGTGCAAGCAACTCTTGGAACATTCACATATGATAGTACAGCTCAAGGTGCATTATATAGTATAGGTCAAGTTCGACAAAATTTTAATTATTTAGGAAATGATAAGTTTTTCCTCTATAGAAATACAACTGATGGAAAAATTGGTAGTTTTAACAGCAGTGCAAATACTATATCTTATGGAACAAATTTACATTCCTCGGGTATGGGTGGAGCAGTTAATTCACAAGGTGCAGGTGGCGGTTTCAGTAATGTTGTTAATAATCATTATTTTTATGTTGGAAGCAGTACGCCCCCTCTTTACGGAATTAGTAGTACAAATCAGTATGCAAATTTATATCTTGCAGAATTGAATCCTACAGGTAATTCATCAAGTCTTCAAGTTAATACACATAGATTAGCTAGCAATTTAGGAGCAGGTTCTTCTAACTCTCACGCGGGTACTCATGCTACATATACTTCTCCAAATCATCATGCATTTGCTATACATCCAACTGCAAATTCAACAGATACATATGCTTGGGCGGGAGCAATTTCAGAGAACAGATGGAATAGTTATGGTAGTTCTAATGCAGGTTCTGGTTTACAATTAGCTGGTGGACAAGTTGATACTGCTGCAAGTACAATTGATGGTGGAACAATGGCAAGCCAAGGAGGACCACCAAGTGGATACTCTTCTCCTGGACAACCTGTAGTAGTTCCTATTCCTGGTCAAGCAGGTTGTTTTATTGTAGGAAAGTACAATGGATCAACATTTAATGCTTCTTCATCATATGATACGAAGCTTTATACTTATAAAGTTACTGGAAATAGTAATGGAACAAGAGGAACTGAGTATAATTTACCAAATGCTGCAGGAACTAGACCGGGTGGAGGTTGTAGCTTTATCTGGGATAGTACAAATAATAAACTCTTAGCAGTTCAACAAAATGGAGAAAGTACAGAAAATCATTGTATTAGTGCTTTGACTCTAGATTTTACTGGGGGGACCATTACAGGTAGTGCTCCTGTAAATAAAACTGATCTAAACGTTTACTATGATGTCGGAACAGGGGGCGGTTTTGGTCCTAACGGACATTCGGCAGAGGGAATCTGGGTAGCTTCTCAAGGATACTTTGCCTTTTGGTATGATGATGCTGATAATAGTAATTATTTAACATATAGAACAATTACTCCTGATTATGGTAACAATACATTTACTCTCGGAGCAAAAACTGTATTAAGTTCTACAAATATTACAAGTAGTTCGGGAGGTAGACAGCGAGGAGTTATATATGATTATGATAGAGACCGAATGGTTGCAACTTTTGGTTCTTCAGATCGTGGTACTCTTGCTTGGGAATTATTTCCAATTAGTACTGTTTCTCAATGGATTGGTATAAATACTACTGCAAAAAATGACGGAGACACTGCAACTATTACTCTTCCTGGAGGAGTAAACGAGCAACAGTCGGGAATGACAATTGAAGGTACTTACTATGTACAGCCAAATGATGGTAGTATAACAACAAGTGCATCGACAGAGAAAGCAGGTGTAGCACTTTCTGCAACAAAACTTTTAGTTCACGATAATATTAATGATCAAGCAAGTAGTTTAGGAGCAAGTCCAGCACTTACTGGAACTCCTACAGCACCAACAGCCGCAGTTGGAACTAATACTACTCAGATAGCTACTACAGCTTTTGTACTTGCAAATGCTGGAGATACTACTTATAGTGAAATAACAAGTGCAACAACAGCAGTTGCAGGAAATGTCTATATCATCAACACTGGATCAGCAGTTACATTAACGCTTCCAGCAAGTGCAAGTATTGGCGACAGGGTTGGAGTCATCGATGGTACGGGTCAAGCTGCAACAAATAATATTACGATTGGCAGAAATAGC
>CEOK01066295.1_pt1 | contig 14634 bp, 6 predicted proteins | sample 427001 | NCBI WGS metagenome assembly CEOK01 (sample SAMEA2591108, study PRJEB7988) | marine metagenome | isolation source: saline water (ENVO:00002010), including | reverse complement strand
GCCAGTTTTGGCGTTATGAGTCTCGGAGCGGATGTATTTCTGCATCGTACTATGCAGGGTAAAGGGGGCGACGAGTAAGTTCTTAAAGCTTGGAGTGAGGGAGAAGCCAGTCAGTGTATTAAAGAGTCCAGCGACTTCTTTGGTGATATCTTTTTTAGATGTAAAGAAGCTGAGGTCGGTGTAGAGGCGGGCGGTTTTTGGGTTATAATTGCCGGTGCCAAGGTGGACGTAGCGTCGCAGTTTAGTCCCTTCTCTGCGCACAACCATGCAGGTTTTACAGTGAGTCTTTAGACCGACGATTCCATAGACTACGTGCACACCTTCGTCTTCGAGTTGGCGTGCCCATTGAATGTTGTTGGCCTCGTCAAAGCGCGCTTTGATTTCCACAAGCACAGTGACTTGTTTACCTCGGCGAGATCCTTCGATCAGCGCTTTGATGATCGGGGAGTCACCGGATGTGCGGTAGAGAGTCTGTTTGATAGCAAATACTTGACGGTCATGCGCCGCTTGATTGAGAAAGTCGATGATGGGCTGGAAGCTTTCGTATGGGTGGTGCAGGAGGATGTCTTTGGTAGCGATCAGTTCAAAGATGCGTTGAGGGTTTTCCAGCTCTTTTGGTAAATAGGGAGTGTGTTTAGGGAATTTAAGGTCGTCGCGGTCAATCAAATCATAAGCGGTCATTAAGCGAAAGAAATTGATTGGGCCGTCAATCGTATAAACATTTTCTGTAGGAAGCTTAACTGCGTGTATGAATTCCTGTATCAGTTTCGGGTCGGCTCCTTTTCCGATTTCTAGACGCACGGCATCGCCTTTGTGCCTATTCATCAATTCTTCTTCGATTTTTGACAGTAGGTTTTCCACCTCTTCTTCATCGATGTATAGGTCGCTGTTACGCGTGATACGGAAGGGCACTGCCGAGGTCACTTTATAGCCAGGGAATAGGCGCTTGATGAAGCGCTGCACGATGTCACCCAGAGAAATGTAAACACTGGCTTTTCCTCGTCGAGTGACACCGACTTCTATAATACGCGGGAGCACTCGGGGGATCGAGACGATTGCCATCATCCGCTCGATGATGCGCGTTTCGGGGTCGTCAATTGAAGCTAGGATGTAGAGCGCTTTGTTAGACAACTGTGGGAATGGGTGTGCTGGATCGATGGCGAGTGGGGTCAGTACGGGGAAGACTTGTTCTTCAAAATATTTTTTCACCCACTTCTTTTCGTTACGGGTCAATTCGTCATAGCCGCAGAACAAAATATTGGACTTTTCGAGACCAGGGACGATTTGTTGCTTCCAGCATTCGTATTGGTCGGACACCAATCGTTTGACGATAGCCTGAACGCGGCGAAGTTGCTCTTTCGCCCCGAGTCCATCCGGGCCTCGTTCGCTCGCGCCAGATTTAACTTGTTGGAGTAAGCCTGCGACGCGGATTTCAAAAAATTCGTCAAGGTTAGAGCTGACGAATGCAAGGAATTTCATTCGCTCAAGTAGGGGGTAATCGAGAGATTGAGCCTGCTGTAATACGCGCCGATTGAAGGTCAACCAGCTGAGCTCACGGTTGAAATAAGGGAAACGAGGCGCGTTGTTACTAGTGTTCGTGTTGCTCATTATTGGTTGATTATATTTATCGGCCTTCAAGCCTTTAGGCAAGCTAAGCCTCTAATTCGCAGTCAATTTTAAAATTATTAGAATCAAGCCTCCGCAGCTAGTCCCTTAGCGACTCAAGGAACACGTCACAGGCGGCTTCTAATCGTTAGAAATATATCAGTTCATACCCTTACTCAGTCTACACTAAGAAACGACATACTACTGGTCACCTCACCCATCTTGACTACTTGCGTTTCTGCGAAGAGAGTGGTTTTTTATTAAAATTCTTCACAAAATTAATTTCCACCTTTCGCTAGCGTATTTTGACTGTTAATTTAAGAAAATAAGCTCAAACCTCTTCTCGTCATCAGTTTTTGAAACTCTCTGAGGCTTGTGTTGAGTCATTCCGAAACTGAGAATCACCGATAATCAAACTGACGCATTACAAAAATGAAATTGAATTATTCCCACCTGCCTAATTCCAGTTGCCGAGTCGCTTGGTCCGCACTCGTTTTTTTCTTTGGCACTCAATTATTGCTGTCAGAGGAAAAGCTACCAAACGACGTCCGATGGGTACGGGAATCCATGGAGTATGCGAATTTGTGCGAGCAGGTTTTTCAAGAAGCGGTAAAAAAAATCCGACGGTTGACGAGGGTGGAACTAGGCCCGCCCGCAGTGGTTGTTGATCTGGATGAAACAATTCTCGACAACAGTACCTACCAAGTTGAGCGCTGGAAGCTGGGCAAAGGATTTACCCAGGAGTCGTGGTCCGAATGGGTCAACCGTATGGAAGCGGACTTGGTTCCGGGGGCGGAACAATTTTTGAAGGAGATGCGAAAACTGGAGGTCCAGGTTGTGTTTTTGAGCAACCGCATGCATGCAAATTTAGATCCAACCCGAAAAAATCTCAAAGCTTTGGGGGTGCTCGATCCAAAGGACTTATTCCTGTTGCGCTTGAACGAGGCGGACACTAAGACGGTACGCCGAAAGGAGGTCATTGAAGGAACGGGAAGAATGAAAAAACCGGGACCATTCTCGGTGGTTGGGTATTTGGGGGATCAGGTTGGGGATTTTCCAACCAGGGAAAAGGACAGGTTTGGAGAATTTTATTTTCTTCTGCCCAATCCAATGTACGGAAAGTGGTAGGGGAGTGGGTTCGCGTGGATGAACGGACCCTAGATTGAGCCCGTATTTATACCCTGTGCGTCGCCTATCGCCAAAGTCAAAAAGCACAGATTTTTTGAGAAATTACCGCCTTTCTGCCTTGGCATAAAATCGGATACATAAAGTAGACTGGTGATACGAGTCAGTATTTTCAGGCTTCATAAAAACTTATCGCATTATGAAAATATATTTTATGTATGCGCTACTAGATTACATTGCAGATTTAACTTTACACTTAATTTTGGAGTAAATTATCTCCCCATCAATTTTAAAGGCTCTACGATTTTTTTATTTTTTAGTTATGTCTGTGTTTAGATTGAAAATATACTTATCTGTAATTTTGGTGCTGGGATCTATTTTTTCTTCTCGCCTGTGTGCTTACAAGCTTCCTTCAAGTAAGCCGAACATACTCTTCATACTTGTAGATGATATGGGCTATGCAGATATCAGTGTGCTTGGTCAGAAAAAGTATCGAACGCCTCACATAGATGCGATTTTTCATGGGGGTACCTATTTTACTAATGGTTATGTTACTAATTCTGTTTGTGCTCCTTCAAGGGCAGGTTTGATAACTGGGCGTTTAGGTAGTTATTTTGGCTTTGAAGCTAATCTTCCAGAAAGTAGCCACCTGCCTGACTCCACAATTGGATTAGATCCTGAGCAAAAGACGATTGCAGACGTCTTAAAGCCGGTCGGCTATAAGAGTATTTGTATTGGGAAATGGCACTTAGGTTACAATGATGATCTTTTCCATCCAAACAATCGTGGTTTCGATGAGTTTTTTGGCTTATTGGGTGGTTCTCGTTCGTATTACAAAATCGATTATGATCGGGGAAATTCATTACAATATAATGGATCTTTTATCGATGAACCCGATGATATGTATATCACTGATTACTTAACTGATAAAGCAGTAGCTTTGATTAAGCATCAGGTCAAACTCACGCCTGAGCAACCGTTCTTTATGTATATGTCCTATACCGCACCGCATGTTCCTATGCATGCTAAAGAATCTGATCTGGAGCGTGTCGCGCACATCGAAAAAGACTTGCGCCGCACGTATGCTGCAATGGTGTTATGTGTCGATGATAATGTTGGGCGCTTGCAGGCATGTTTAGATGAACTAGGTATCTCAGACAATACTTTGATCGTATTTCTAAGTGACAATGGAGGGCCGATCGCTAACGGATCATGGAATGGTCAACTTCGTGGTAACAAAGGTTCCCTTTGGGAGGGTGGCATTCGAGTACCCTTTGCTCTAAAGTGGCCCGGTGTTATTCCAGCAAAAAAAATGAATCATACTTTTGTCAGTAGTGTCGATCTATTACCAACTTTTGCAGCGGTTTCTGGTGCAGATCAATTCGGCCCTGTCGCAACAGACGGCATGAATTTAATGCCTTTATTGCAAGGTGAAGCCGGCGAGTATAGGGATCGTGCGTTTTTTTGGCGCAGAGGGGATATGAAGAACGTAGCAGTACGCTATAGAAATTATAAATATATAATGAATCGCCGGACGAACGAGGAATACTTGTTTGATCTTCGTAAGGATATCTCAGAGCGCGATAATATGGCGGTATTTATGCCCGACTACACAGATGCCTTAAGAACAATCCAAGCTAAGTGGGAAGCATCAGTTCCAGATCCAGGGTTTAGCTCTGATTGGGAAGTTAAAGAATCAAATTAAATTTTTGATGGACTTTATTTCCGCGCATCTGTGCCGGACGTATTTTGGCCTACAATATCAAATCTATTGCCTGCTGGGCATGCGACGCCCCTGGAATGCATAAATCAAATTGGGTATAAGAGATTGACTGCATTAAAGTCTGTCTAAGCTAGTAATTTAGTGCCACGGATCCCTTCTCAAACTTTTTGGGATGATTTCTTGGTCTTTGATGCTTTAGATTTATAGTGTCAGATTTTTGTTCATATTAAAAAAAATAAAATTATAGAATAAACTAATTCGCAATTAAATCAATCTGATAAGCAAATTATACTCTTTTAAAATTTATGTAATCATATGTTTGTCAGTATCTTAAGTGTTAATAATCGTAAACTAAATCTGCAGTAGCTTTTTCAGACAAAATTAAAACGAAAGACTTGACTACAAGGCTACAGTTAGACTTGTATATAGTCTTTAAAATCTGTTAACCCTAATCATTATGAAATGCTTTAATGTCTTATTTTTATGTTTTGTTGCTTCGAGTTTTGTTTCTCTGAATGCTCAAGTACCCCTAACCATTAACAATGCTGGTTTTGAAAGCGGTACTGGTTCCAATACCACGCGTAATTTTAATGCAACTGACAATTGGTTTAATCGCGGAACAGATGGGACGGCTGAAATCGCTCGTCGCTTATACGATACAACAGGTACACTAGCTAGCGGTGATTATGTCGGACAAATCACAGACCGTTACAACGTACTTACTGCGTCTTCTGATTTTGACAGCGCAGCTTTTGGTGACGCAGTACACTCAAATAAGACTTCCTACACCATAAGTAGTGGTGATTATTTTGATATTGGGTATGTGTGGCACGACAATTTTAATTGGAATAATGCACTTGATGAGGTTCGTTTTGTACTTTTTGCCACAGACACTAACACGCTTGGAGGTAATGTTGTTTGGTCTAGCGTCATGGACTCCGGGATTCGCCAAGTGGAAGATGAATTCGAGTCTGTCAGCGACACTTCCTCAATTGTATCCTCTGAAGCAGTAGGACAGTTATTATTCTTGAATATTTTTGGATTTCAAAATGATGGAGCAATGAGTGGTAATACTGGGTATGCGAGAATAGATGATATTACAGTTTCTGTGGTTCCAGAACCTAGTACGTTTACTTTAATTGCTGGGCTATTAGCGCTCTGTTCTAGATTAGTAAGTCGTCGTAAAGCCTAATCTATAGCATTAGATTTTTTAAGAGGAGCACTTAAGTGTGCTCCTCTTTTTATTTACTGCTATTGATTTCTTTTTTGATAATTTGATATTTGATCAAATGTATCACTTATATAATTTATAATTACTTATGGATGTAAATACCCCTAAGTCCAAATACTTATCCCAGCCAAATGCTGTGCCTCGTGCGAATACTTGTAAAAATAATGCAGAAGAATCGATAAAACATTACATTCAATCGCATCGGATAAGACCTCAACAAAAGCTGCCCCCGATACGAGCGTTATCGAAGCACCTTGATTTAAGTCGTGATTCTACTTGGCGTGCTTTACAAGCCATGCAAAAGAATGGTTGGGTTAGCAGCTTGCCTAACAAGCGCTATGTGGTCGCAGAGTCAGTTTACACTGAAATTCTTAACTCGCTTAAAATTCGTACACTTTTTTCTGGTGACAAATTCATCCAGTTTGCAGGGTTTAGACGCCTAGCGGATTATCTTCGTAAGATGTGCCGCTACGATAATCTAGAATTAGATATATCATTGGTTCCTGGTGGAAAGCTGATAAATGAATCAATTTGGGAAGATTGCGATGTCTTGCTCGTTGATAGTGATTCAAGTGGTCAATTATTAGACCAGTTTGAAGAGTTCCCAGTCCCTGTAATTGGTTTAGATGCTGTATATAGTGACCGCTATCATACCAATATTGTGACCGATCACGCTGCGGGTGGAAGCATGGTTGCGGAATATATGATTGAGCAAGATGCTAAAGAAGTATGCATCCCTTATTTCCATGCCACGGAGGCTAATCCGCGAGTTAATTCCCGAATCAATGGTTTTATGCAGACTTGGTTTGAGTCGGGCAGGGATATAGAAAGCTTAAAAAAAATTTCTATTCCATGGAGTCGCAACAATTTTCAATTATCCTTAGATGTTAAGGAGTATTTGCTAAGCATAAAGCCCTTGCCTAACTACTTTGTTACAGATGGGCGACTCGCGGTGAGTTTTTTAGATGTCTGCGATTACTTGTCTTTGTCGATTCCGAAGGAAGTTAAGATTGTTGGTTACGATGCCACTCGAATTGGCGAGTCCACCACACCAACGATGACTACAATTCAACAAGACATGGAGAAGATGGCTCTCGAGGCAATTACTATAATCAAAGAGATTCCAACATTAGCTGCTTCAGAATGGACAAGTCGAATTATTCGCCTTAAGCCAAACTTGGTTGTTCGTGGATCTGCTTGAGCACAATCTGCTTAATATCAATATACTAAATGCCCACGGGTTTTGAGTGAGTATGCAATCGCCAACATGTCTTACTAAGATACTAAATTCGAGTTTAAGATAAATGCTATTAGCTTTATCTATGCACTTTGGTATTTAACTATGATATTTTATTTTAAACATCTCATTGTTTTCAGCTTATGCCTTATCGCATCTCGTCCTGTCCTCGCGCAGAGTCAATGGGTGCGCGTGTGGGAAGATGATTTTAGTGAGTCTACTGCCACCGTGCCTTCATCTAACCCAGTAAGATTAACGAATGGGACACACGATACATGGCTTTCGGGGGGGCCTCCTGAGATTAATTTGGAACAGCTTAAAATTGTAACCAATAATCAAGGCCGCAATCGTGGTGTGGCGATTGCAGTAACCGGTCAGGTTGCAGGAGATTATCGCTTTGGTTTTGATTTGATTTCGCAGTATTCAAATTGCTCTCTGCAAGTGGCTGTTTATGAGGGGGTTTCGGATGGTTCGCTTTCAAATACGTATGAATTAGATTTGTTGAGCGGTCTAAATGAAGCTTTAGATCATGCAACCATTGGTTCAGGCACTTTGCAACTCCTTGCAACTGGCCTATATACAAACGCTGATAGCGGGAGTAGGCCAGAGATCTTATTTACATTTAGTGGGCTAGGTGAAGTAGTGATTGTTTTTGATATGCCATCATCTGCAGCGTATACACATCAAGCGATTGTAGATACTTTAACTTTAGAGCGATTGATTCCGCCAGCGCCATTAGGTTCGCCAGCCGAGTTTATTAGTGATATTATTTATAAACCAAGTGCTTTTGTGGATACCGTTTACACTAACACGATTGCACAATCTGCTTACGATCTAGATGGAGATACTCTCTTGTATTCGATTGATACGGGTCCTAGTTGGTTGTCTATGACAGCCGATGGAGCGCTCTCAGGAACGCCTTCTTCTCAAGATATCGGCTCGCATACTTTGAACGTTATGGTAGCTGATGTGGACGGCATTGATACTGCGACTGTTAGCATTAACGTTTTGCCAGAACCTTCGCCAAACGCGCAACCTAATATCCTTTATATTTTAGCGGATGATCTTGGTTTCTCTGATATCGGAGCACAGGGCTGGACGGATTTGGAATACATAACACCTAATATAGATACGATCTTTGAGACTGGTATGATGTTTCAGGCAGGCTTTGTTAGTAACTCTGTCTGCGCTCCCTCACGAGCAGGATTAATGACCGGACGAATGGGAAGTCGCTTTGGTTTTGAGTCTAACTTTAGCACTAGCATTGCGGGAGATGTGGACTCTTCAATCGGTCTGGATCCTAATCAAGATACTCTGGCAGATGTTTTAAAGGCAGCAGGCTATAAAACTTTTTGTGTGGGTAAGTGGCATCTGGGTGATAATGAAGCATTATTTCATCCAAATGAGCGTGGCTTTGACCACTTTTTTGGTATCTTGGGTGGTAGTCGTAATTATACTTATTTGTCGGCTCCAGCAGTTGCTAAACAAATCAAAAATAATGGAGTCAATGTTTCGGATCCGACCGATATCTATGTAACAGATTTTTTCACCGACAAAGCTTTGGACTATATCACTGACCAAACTGAGAATGCCCCTAATCAACCTTGGTTTCTATATATGTCGTTCACAGCTCCGCACGGTCCTATGGATGCAAAAGAGCTCGATATCAAACGCGTTCCTCTGACGGATCATTTTGGTGATGATTCCAGCGTGGATATACCGGTCCGAGAATTGCTTGAGGATGGTACGATAAGCCGCTATAATTTGCGCAGCAATGATGCCTTAAGGCGCATTTATGCGGCAATGGTTGTGAATATGGACGATAATGTAGGTCGTTTACTACATAAACTTGGTGCACTTGGAATCGCTGAGAACACTTTGGTGGTTTTCCACAGTGATAATGGTGGGCCACTCAAAGGGAAAAACTGGTCTTTGAATCTAGGGCTAAGAGGAGAGAAGGGCAGCCTTTGGGAAGGTGGTGTGCGCGTTCCATTTGCCGTTCAATGGCCCGGAGTCATACCCGCGGGACAAGTTGGAGGGATGAATTTACCTGTCAGTTCACTTGATTTAATGCCGACTTTCGCTGCTATTTCAGGAGCAGATCAGCACAAGCAAATCCATACTGATGGAATTAACTTGATGCCTCTACTGCGCGGTCGTATCGAGTCGCTACCAGAGCGTAAGTTTTACTGGCGCCGGGGTAATGCTCAGCAAATCTCTACGCGCATAGGAGATTTTAAATACTACAAGAACCGTAACACGGGTGAAGAATACCTGTTTGATCATTCTACATCCGCCTCGGAGTATGGAGGTAATCTGGTAGGTATGAATCTTACTAAATTAAACGAGATGCAATTAGCTTATGCCACTTTTGAGTCGGCTATACCCGACCCCCATTGGAATGCTGAGGGTGAATTACTCGCTATTCGTACTTATGTCTTAAGTGACGCTGTTGCTGGATCTCCTTATGTGATGCAGTTGGCCTCAAGCTATCCGAGCGGGACGATTGCGCCTACTTGGCGTATTACTTCTGGTAAACCGCAATGGTTGAGTATCAACCCAAGTACAGGACTCCTCAGTGGCACTCCAACACTTACAGATGCCAAGATTAACTCAATTACATTAGAAATTGAATCTGCCGGCGTTACCTCCTCTCTAACTGTAGATTTGATTGTCGAGGGAGGATATGATCCAAATGATTCAGATCGTGACGGTCTATTAGACGCTTGGGAGCTCGCTGAGTTTGGCGACTTGTCTACCAGTTCAGGAACTAGTCATGACCTCGATGGTGATGGATACAGTGATCGAGAGGAGCAGGTTGCTGGCACAGATCCAGAAGATGCGAATTCTAAATTAGATCTTAGCTTAATTAATACCGCAGATGGTTTGTCGTTAACAATTGAGGGGGTCGCAGGGCGAAACTACTTACTTCAAACAAAGAGTGATCTTCTGCCTGGATCGTGGCATTATGGAGATAGTATTCATGATCTTAATTCGAATCAAACGGTTGTTTTGAAAGCCCAGCAAGAATCTAGCACTGGTAAGAACTTTGGTAGAATCGTCGTGACGGAAGCAGATTGATCGATTTTTATATTCAGACCAAATTTTCTCAATTTTATAGAAAACTTTGATTTGTTCAGCCAATCTAATGATATTCTACTCGTCTGCTTAGAAGGCAAAGTTCGCACTTAAGTTATAGCTGCGTGGTGATCTATAAAAGATTGTATCCCTTCTGCTCGTGAGACCGTCCTCATTGAAAATATTATTTACCTGGAAGTTGAGAGTCATTTGCGTCGCTTTTCTCCCTTTGCCAAGCTTCTTTTGGTAGGTGCAAAATAGTCGTGTATTAAACTCATCCGGTGTTACGATTTTACCGACGTTTACCTCTTCTCCACTCCTGCCCTGTAGTGAATCATCGACCCACATTTCTAAGTCTTTAGCAACGGTATCTGACCTCCAAGTCTGATTGACACCGACGGTGAAGCCCTTCAAGGCTCCGTCATTAAAACTATATTTTGACGTTAAAGAAGCGCGATGTGTAGGCTTGCCTAGGAGTGACCGGGTCGCCAACTCCATTTCAATATTTTCGGGGACATCTCCACGCTTGAAGTCCGTGTAGGCATACGAAAGTGCAAGTGTAAATCTAGAATTGGGATTATAGTTAAAGTCTAATTCGATACCTTTGGAGATATTTGTAATTCCATTAATTCTATTGCCGACAGTTGATAGAATATTATCGTCTGGTCCATATAGGTTTGGGTAAATTTCCTGCGGAAAGATATTATCAATCTGGTAATCTTCAAACGTTTCACCTATGTCATTTTCCTTCTGTATATGAAAGGCGACAATTTGACCATTGAGTGCATTATCCATTAAACTGAAACGGATTCCGCCCTCTATACCTTGTCCCAATTCTGGTTCTGGTATTTCACCAAATACTGTTTTCTGTGCCGCTTGTGGAACTCGTATCGATTGAGAGAAATTACCGAAGATACCAAGGTCGCTAGTAAGCCAGTAAAGGGCACCAAGTGTGGAGCTTAATTGAGCGCCATCAGCTTTTAGCTCAAAAGGTTTACCTCCGCCACTTTCAGTGCTAGCAGTATAGTCAGTTTCCTTCACTAATATATCATATGTGTCGAAGCGTGAGCCGACGAGCGTGCGCAAACGCCCATTCAAGAACTCGCTTTGCAGAGCGGTCCAAAATCCAAGAGTGGTTAGTTCATCTTCTTCGTCTTTGTAAAGAGTCCAGCTACCTTGTGCTTCAGATATCATCCAGTCCTCATTCGCGTTATCAAAGATGCCACGCCTATGCCGGTGCCCTAAGGTGCCAAATGCATTATTCCCAAATAAGTCTATATCTGGATAACTAGTGCCATTTGAAAGTCGAAGCACATCTAATACAAATGGGGAAGTGCCATATTGATTTGTTTCGTTCCAATCAAAATTGTTAATAGTGCCATCATTATTTACGAATGGAACGTTGTTCGGGGCACTACCATTTCTTAAGAGCGCATAATTTTTTTTGTGAATTTTCAGATGGTCAAAATCAAAACCAAAGAGCCATGAATGATTAGACTGTCTTGCTTCAAAATCCCAAGATAATGTTGAACGAATACCCGTATTTGCTCGATTAGATTCACTTTGGTAAGCACGCATAAGCAGGTAGGCCTCATTTGTTATATCTAGCTCAGGTGCATACACTTCTATACCTTGATTGTTAAAACGTAAAAAATTGTAATCTACGATTCGGACAGGACCAGTTGCGCGTCCCATGTGTTCATTGTCTCGATTTTCGTGGTTGAGTGCGATTTTGAATTGTAAGTCGTCGTTGATTTCTTGATTCCATTCAAGAATTGCATAATGACCTCCGATCTCGCGTTCATTGTCTTTTCCAGCATAAGCGCCATAGTCTTGCTCGCTCACTTGCGAATACAGAGATGCCATGGTCTCAGTAAGTGTCATATTAGGTAACGCTCGACTGGCGTTAGTGCTGTAGTTATTAATTAAATCGATAACACCTTCACTCATCAAGTCATGGACGCCGTTTGCATAGGGCAAACCTCGAGAGATTCCTGAATAGTCTAAGAAAGTACCATCATTCATAGATGCAGATGGGAAGTTCAGGATTTGATTAACATATTCGTAGTGCGCACGAATGGAACTTTTATAGCTTGGGCGGTAGGTTGCTTCAAGTGTGACCCCTTCAAATTCGCGTTTTTTATAAGTCTGTTCATAGCCTTGCTCGACTTTTGTTCCCATAAGTCTAAATGCCAATTTGTCGTTGAGGATACGGTTGATATCAAATCGCTGTCTTTTGGTTGCGTAGCTACCATATGATAATCCTACGCTTCCGAAATCTTCATTAAACTGCGCTTGCTTTGGAACATAATTAACAGCGCCTCCCGGATCTGCTTGACCGTATATAAGACTGTTTGCACCCCTAATGACTTCGACTCGTTTATTGTTGTAGTTGTCTCGCGGTAGGGCGCGCGTGAAATAGTCATAACGGGAATAGGAAGCATTAAATCCGCGCATTGAAAAAGTATTAAGTGAGTAAGTTGTTGCCGCGGCTTCTGTATCAATACTCGCGACGACTTGATCCAAACCTTGGTCATTGAATATTTGTAAATCATCTAGAAGTTGCTCATTAACAATGCTCAGTGTGAGAGGTGCATTTTTGACAAGCGTGTTGGTGCGTGTTACACCAGTTGTATTCGCAGAGTAGTAGCCCGTATCTTTATCTGTTGTCACTATAAAGTCAGGCAAGATAAAGACTTCTTCACGGCTAGGCTCATTTTCTGGTATCTTAGAAACATCATTGGGCAAAGACTCAAGTATATCAGTGGATTCCTGCGCCTGTAAAAAAAGTATCGGTATGCATACCGCAATTGAGACTGCTGATACAGAACGAATTTTTATGGATATGTTTTTCATAGACTTTACAAAAAATATAGCTGGCTATCTAAGAATATTTGTCTGAATACTGTCTGCTCTGTCAAATTAATAATGGCCGCGTCATTTTTGATGCACGGTCACTTTATTTGGCAAACAAAGTCTTAAATGTTTATTACCATAATTTCTTTTTATACTAACACTTCTAAAGTACTCGTATTGATAGTTTAATTATTAAGCCTTAAGGCTTCTAATTGACTACTGTTATCCTCTGATTTTTGCTTTGTTAGTGGATAAATTCGGAGAAGTAGAAGGCATATGAATGCTGGGCAAGCAGCGCCAAAGCACATTGCCAAGCGCATTCGCAGGAATGTCGCTTCGCTCTGTTGACCATCAACGTAGTTATTATCGACAGCATTAATGATAAAATCAATGCGATCCTTTCCAGCAGGAATCGTGATTGAGGAGGTAGCTTGCGCGTCTCTATCTTTACCAGGCACTTTGCTGAGAATTTTTATTTGAACCTCTTCCGCATGGATCTTATTAGTATGACGTATCACCTGCGCTACAATCTGCCCCTCGTGTTCATAGATTTCGTCTTGGCTGATAATCATATCCAGTGAGTCTCCATCATTGTCTATAATTTTGATCGATACTCGTTCGGGTTTGCTGCCTCTACTCCATGCGGTAATCATGACATTTTGCTGACCACGAGCTTGTGTGTCATTGATGATTTTAATAGGTATTTCCATGGATTTTTGACCAGCTGGAATGATTGCTCTTTTAGGGGTTTGGAGGAGAAAATCTTTGTCCGATTTCAATTGCACTAAGAGGGCGTCTTCAGAGTCATCGTTACGAACTAGAGTGGCAATAAATTGCCCATCTGATTCGCTCAGGCTTTTGTTATTAACTATGAGCTTAACTGGACTAGAGATGTCGATTTCAGAGGTGGATCCATGGTTACTATTACCAAACCAAATAGGATTAGATTCATCGTCTATCACCGAAAAATTAGCGCTTGCTTTAGGGTAATTTTTAGATGCAGCCTCGACCTTGAGCGATCGAGTAGAGCCCCACTGAGGATCGAATCCAATTGCTTCTAAGAAAATACCAATAAGCACAAAGCTAACCGCAAAAGACGCTTTCATTGACCAACCGTAGATAGCTCCGAACATACCTTCACGGCGCTGTCCATGCTTCAGCTCATCATCATCGCATACGTCAGCAATCATTGATTGACCAAGGACACCGATACCGATCCAAAACACGCCTCCAGTTAATGGGTCCAGCCAGATCAGAGATTTACCTATTAGAACGAATGAATGGAAACAGTTTTCTATGCTTGTCCAAGTAAGTGGAGCATCGAAGCGCCCTGGCTTGTAGACAAACCAGCGAATCACTGCATTAAAGATCATCATGCAGTATATTAACATCAGACTGTTTATTTTGCTGATTTTACCGGTGATCCACAAAATGAGTGGAATGCCAAGTATGCCAACAATCGCATAGCCAATAGTGACGATTAATTTCCACTGCGTTCCTAGAGCGATATCTCCATCTGATAAATGGAAAATAAGGAGATACCAATCCATGTTTGCCGCGAATACTCCGGCGATGATTGTGAAAACAGCAAGTAGGCAAAGTATTGCGAAGGCTCTATTTTGTAGTGTTAATTTTGCAGACGACCAAAGTGGATTTTTAATCTTCTTCGCTTTTACTACTCTATTGTCTCCATCTTCTTTAGCGAAAAAAGCTGGGAAAAGCCCGAATAAAGTCATGCCTATACCTCCATAAATAGCGGCTGAAATGCGAATACCCTCT
>CEOK01111938.1_pt1 | contig 14682 bp, 16 predicted proteins | sample 427001 | NCBI WGS metagenome assembly CEOK01 (sample SAMEA2591108, study PRJEB7988) | marine metagenome | isolation source: saline water (ENVO:00002010), including | reverse complement strand
AATCTGCTCATCTACCTTGTCATCCGCTGATTCCACAGCTTTTGATTCGGCTTTTTCAGCCTCTGTCATTTCAGCGACAACAAGCTCTGCTTTATTATCTGCCTCTTCTTTTTCAGCCAGAATTTTATCGAGGTAGCCTTTTCCCACTTTATAAGCGGTCTGCATATTGGGGATCACTGTCGCGGCGTCTGTAAAATCTTCACCATACTCGACCATTTCGTCTGCAAACCTGAATAAAGGGTTCAGCCGCCACAGACGCCGCATGGCAAGCTGACGCAACCTGTCAGGAATCTGGCCGTCAAAAAATCCATCCAACTGTTCTGAGTCTGTGCAGTGTTCAGGATCAGGCAACTCATAGCGGGCGCATAGCTCTTCATCTGACAGCGCAGCTTCCTCTTCTGTCTCACCTGCCGCATCAACCTGTTCTGTCTGCGTAACCTCTTCAGGCACATCAACTTCTGTCTGCTTGTCTGCTTTGCGCTGTGCCCACCTACTCAAAAAAGGTTTTTGCTCTGTCTCGCTCATCTTGTTCTTATCCAGTGCTAAAGCTAGTTAATGGGTCCGACGACGCACCAGACGCGCATCACCACCACGCTGGGTATCAGCATCAATACGAGCTTTGTCCCGTTTGCGTTTGACAAAAACCTCTGGCGTAAAATGCTGTTCAACAAAGGATTCGACAAACTGGGCAATCGGCCCCTGAAGCGGAAGCTTTTCGATTTGATCTTCTCCACAATCCTCATAATCCTGGATATTATAAGGAGACAGGCTGACATCAAAGAGGCGGACATCTGCACAAGCCTGTCCATTTTCACTATCCTCTTCTTCGTCAGTATCCACATCTTCGGTGCGGCGCAAAACCACATAAATTGCAGGGTCTGAAGATTGAAGATTTTCGGCATAGGCCTCAGCTTCAGCATGGTGCAGATCAATCCGGATATCAGCCATATAAAGGTCCAGTTCGCTGCTGTCCGCATGCAAGGGTTGCAGTATGATATCACCAGATGGCAGCGCACCTAGACCTGCACTAATATCGAGCGGGATCAAATCATGAACAGCCCATTTGTGGCTGATCCACGGATTATCCAGTGGCTGGCGCTCAACAATCACTCGGACCGCATAGAGTACATGCCGCGTTGACGCCGTAATCTGGTCGTCCATTTTTAACCTCTTCCCCAAAGATTGCCCCTTAACAACCGGGCATGAAACATCACATCATGGAAAATGCCGTTGGGTATCCCTCCACATTGCTGCAAGATGCTGGACCGTAGTTCAGCAAATCACGAGCCACTTGCCCAGAGGTCCAAGATGACAATTCCACAGACCAAAATCATGTTATGCGACTGCGGCAAGAGTATGCCGCTTGACGGTACAACGATTAATGAGGCTTGCGGTCAAGCAGATGCTGGCTCAGGTATAGCCACATCCTTATGCCGCGCCCAGCAGGACAGACTAGCAGCGGCTATGGAGGCACTAGGCACGGATGAACAGTTGCTTGTTGCCTGCACACAAGAAGAAAAAACATTTGAGGAAATCGCTAGCGAGCTGGGCAAGCCTGCGCCGCAGACCATCAATATTCGCGAGATGGCAGGCTGGTCAGATGAGGCTGATTCGGCCTCACCAAAAATAGCTGCCCTGTTGCGCAGTGCAGGCGATGCAGTGCCACAAGTTCGTTCTATGACCCTGACATCACATGGGCGTTGCTTGATTTATGGCGGCGGTGAGGCTGGTCTAAACCTAGGCAAGGCCTTGGCGGATAAACTGGGCGTGACGGTGATGCTAGATAAAGGCGCAGTCGAATTGAGCGCAGGCGCTTTTGCGGGTCAGCTAACAAAGGGCCGAATCACAAAGGCAGACGGTCATTTCACCGCTTTCAACCTAACCATTGACGGCTTTGCAGAAGCAGAACCCTGGGGGCGGTCAGAACCTGTTTTTTCGGCTACAACGGATGGGGTGGAAACCAGCTGTGATATCCTGATCGATCTAACGGGAGGCACGCCCTTATTTACTGGTTGGGAAAAACGGGATGGTTATCTGCGCTGTGCAGCGGATGACCGGGCTGGTCTGTTGCGTGTGCAAGAACAGGCAGCCGAAATGATCGGCGTTTTTGAAAAGCCTATATATGTTGATTTTGATGAAAATTTATGTGCCCATTCGCGCAACAGCCTTACAGGCTGCAGCCGCTGTCTTGATGTATGTCCTGCTGGAGCCATTAAGGTCGCTGGCGACCATGTTGCAATTGACCCGGCTGTCTGCGGGGGATGCGGCATGTGCGGGGCCGTCTGTCCGTCCGGAGCAGCACAGACAGCTTTTCCACCGATCGATGGCAGTCTGACGAGCCTTGCCAATCTACTTCACTATTATGGTGAGGCTGGCGGGACAGCTGCGCAGTTGCTGCTGCATGACGGACAATGGGGAGGTGAAATGATTGAGATGCTGGCCCGTTATGGCAGGGGATTGCCAGCAGCCTTGATCCCCTATGAGATGCATTCTGTTGGCAGGGTCGGACATGACTTGCTGGCCGGGGCCGTGACCCTAGGATTTGAGCGTATTTTTGTGCTGATGGACCCCCGAAAAGGGCCAGAATATGCTAGTCTGCATCAGCAGATTGAACTGGCAGAGGCGTTGCTGACAGGAACAGGTGTGGCCAGCAAAAACCGGTTTGTGCTGATAGATGAAAGTGACCCAGACGAGGTTGAGCAAATCTTTTGGCAAAATGCAAAAACCAGCAAATATACCCCCGCACCCTTTGCCGCTATGGGCAGTCCACGCGCTGTGACCCGCCTTGGGCTCCGAGGCCTAAGCAAGGCGAACGGGGCAAAGACGGATGTTATTCCCTTACCTGAGGGTGCACCTTATGGGCGGGTGGATATTGACACAGATAAATGCACCATCTGCCTGTCTTGTGTCGGAGCTTGTCCAGCTGGAGCGCTGCAAGACAACCCTGATGCGCCGCAATTGCTATTCAGAGAAGATGCCTGTCTGCAATGTGGAATTTGTGTGGCGACCTGTCCAGAAAATGTAATCACACTAGTCCCTCAATTCAATCTGTCAGATAAGGCCATGGCCACGGAGCTGGTAATTGAGGATGAACCCTTCCATTGTACAAGCTGCGGTAAAGCCTTTGGCACCACCAAATCGATTGAAAATGTGATTAACAAACTGTCTGGCCACAGCATGTTTCAGGCAGAAGGCCGGACTGATATGCTTAAAATGTGTGAAGATTGCCGGGTAGAAGCGATGTTTAGCCAGGGCGATAAGATGGTCGATGTCGGCGAGCGGCCGAAGCCGCGCACCACCGATGATTATCTGAATTAAGGGCGGAGCTGAAGCGGTCACAGGTCTAGTTCAGAGGGTAATCAGTTTCCAACCAGACGGGCCTTACGCATCGCTGAGCGGCAGATTTACCAACAAGTTCTGAGGCTTGGCTGACACAATACCCGCAGCGTTCATAGCTAGCCCCATATAGACAGCATGACCCGCCATTTCCGGCTTAAGGCCAGTTTCTGCGGTCAGCTTGAACAAACACAGAATCTCGCGCAGGCGGTCTTCGGACACATCCTTGCCAGCATAAAGATCATTCAGAATGGCAGTGGCGTTCATATCCAGCCCCAGATGCCAAAGCCAGTGGTCATCTTCTATTTTCACCAACGGCGTGATGGTCACCTGCAGATGAAGAAAATGTGCCACCCATTTTTCAAGGACTCGCGCAAACGCATCCAGACCTGGCTGGGTAAACGCAATATCAACGGAGGTATCAAAACGGTCAGAGCGTTCCCAATAGAGCTGTTTCGTCTCTGAGGTCAGGATATCTATCTGCACTTCTTCCGGGCGCTCTTGTTGTTTCAGGCTGCGCTGATAATCCGCCTGCAGCTGGACTGTGGACTGATCCGCTATCATTATGCGGCCATCTTCAGTTGTCACAGACTGACTACGAAAAAGAATTTCTGCAGCGCGGATTTGCAGAGGGTCATCTACGCCATCGAGAATTTCACGCAGGATGATTTGTGCCATCTGATCAACAAACAAAGGCGGAAAGGACACAGATGCCCCTTGCGCAATCGCCATATAGGCAGATTGCAGCGTATCATACTCAGCCACAAACTGACGGAACGCCAAAACCGCCCGGTAATTATGCGCCACATCAGGATCAGCAAGTGCGGCCAGCTCGTCTTCAGTTACCACCGCAAAGGGATCAGATATCAGCTTTTCATGCAAGCCTGTTTCTGCTGCGCAGGATTCTTCGACCAAAGACAGTTCAGGCCTATGAAAATAAGCCAGCATAAAATCAGCTGACGGCATCAGCCCGCCCTCTGGCCCATGATCACATAAATGCCAGCCAGAGGTCAGCCAAAAATCAGGCGTTTTTGCCGCTGTTGTGCTGTTCATCTGTTTCATCCTCTTCAACAATCTGCCAGATTTTCTGCTCTGCACAGGATTCCGCCTTGGCCAGGGCACGAAACTGTTCTTTTATGCCTTCATCTGTCAGGCTACGCTGCAGGCTAAGTAATGTACCTGTCTTATGTTCATGACAAATCTCCGCCATGAAGCTAATTTCCTCATCTGCGGCTGTACCGGCAGCCTGCGCATCTGGTGCGCCGTAAACAGAGATAAAATGATCAACCAATGCCGAACGCAACAGGGCAACATCAGCATCACTGGCTGTTGCCACAGAGACAAGTGTTGAATAGCCAAAAGACGGCACAGCCAGAAAGCCATTTGCAAAGGCCTGTTTTGTTTTGCCATTCAGCTGTTGATCCGTGGTGTGGGCAAAGGAGAAACTGCCAGAAATGGCCCATTCACCCTCATCTGCAGCATGCGCAAAAACATGTTCATCAGAGGCATCAAAGCGGATCGTGCGGGCCAATTTCATTCCGCCTCTCCTGATGAAGGCCTGTCTTGTAAATCAGGAACAGCAAATAATTGTACAGAATCCGCAAGTGTGACCGCAACCGCTTCACCATCAAGCTTCAAAAGGCCGGCACCGCCTTCATCTAAGCCAAGCCATTCTGCTGTGCGGCCATCTGCCACCCGCAAATCAACATGTTTTTCTGCACGGTTTGACCACATGTCATGAACAGGACGGAAGCCTTCTTCTTCCCATTTATGCAACCAGACCAGAAAATGGCGGCAACAAGCTTCCAACAGACGGGTGCGCGAAATAAAGCCTGCCCCTTCTTCTTCTAGGGAGGTGTTTTCCATGCGGAACTCTAGCGGCATAGCCTGCATCTCGCCAGACAGACGCAGACGGGCAGACACCACCATCCAGGCCGGGCAGCCTGTTTCTGTCGAGACTGGGCCTTGTGTCATTGTAATAACACCAGCAATGCCGCGATTAAAAAAAATTGTGCTTGGATACTGATAGGTCACGACAACTTCAGGCGGGGCCAACGCTCCGATTGCATCGCCCACCGCAACAATCAGCGCATGTTGCATCTGCGCGGATGTGGCAGCATCGACTTCGGGGGCCAGCGTGACAGCAAAATCAAGCAAGGGGCCAGCAGTTGCATAGCAGACCAGTCCGATCTCACCTGCCGCAGCACGCGCCACTGCCTTGGCCTGAACATCACCCGTTTCCACGGCTTCCGCGCTGAGCAGAGGCGGCAATTGCGGGACTGTATTTTCATCAGCGGGATCAGTTTCGTAATAGAGTGTCATGAAGTTTTTTCCGATCGTAAGTCTGCCCGTTCAATAAGACTGGCTGCAATCTGTTTATAGGCAGCAGCATGTGCTGAATGGGGTTCTGACAGTATCACCGGCAGGCCTGAATCGGAACCCTGCCGGACAGCAAGAGATAAGGGGATATCTCCTATCAGGTCAATACCACGGCGGCTGGCTTCTTCAGCTGCCCCGCCCTCTCCAAAAATATGATCAACACGGCCACAGTCTGGACAGTGCCAAGCCGCCATATTCTGGACCATACCCAAAATTGGCACATTCGCTTTTTCAAACATGGTCAAGGCTTTGACAACATCCAGAAGGGCAATATCCTGTGGTGTGGAAACAATTACCGCCCCGGCGAGATTGACCTGCTGAGCTAGGGAAATCTGGATATCACCTGTGCCTGGTGGCAGGTCAATAACAATCACATCTAGCTCTCCCCAAGCAACCGAATTGAGCATCTGAGTTAGGGCAGACTGGACCATCGGTCCACGCCATATCATCGCCGTGTCATCTGGCACCAGAAGTCCCATTGACATCAGCTTAATTCCATAATTTTCAAGTGGGGCAACCATATCCCCTCCGACTGCAGGCGGCTTGCCGGAAACACCAAGCATTCGGGGCTGTGATGGGCCATAGACATCAGCATCAAGCAAGCCAACACGCAAGCCTTCCAGCTTGAGCGCAATAGCTAGGTTCACCGCTGTTGTTGATTTCCCAACTCCGCCCTTGCCAGAGGCCACTGCAATAAACCGGCGGACTTTACTTTCCAGAATTTTTTCCTTCACCTGTCCAGCCGCTGTTCCACTATTAGATGAGCTAGCAGAGAGGCTGTCTGCGCGGCTTTCATGTGCTGTGACAAGAACAGTTGCGCTAGTCACACCCTCTATCGAAAGCGCAACCTGTTCCGCACGTTTCCGAATTGGTTCCATTGCCGGGCCGCGATGTGGCGGAACCACTAGCATAAAACTTATATTGCTGTCTTTGATCTGAATTGCCTGCACCAGACCCAACGCAACAATATCTTTATTTTGTGAGGGATCCTGAACGACGGACAGAGCCGCAAGAATCTGCTCTTCAGTAACGGCCTGCATCAGCTGTCATCTGCCTCCGGCACCATCAATTCAGCCTGTATCTCATGTGTGAAACCCAACTCCGGGATTGCAATCTGCGCAGAGACTGTTAGCCGCTCACCAGCATCGGCCGTGCCATCTTTAAGGCGCGCCTGAAGTGCAGCTTCGAGCTTCTGATGCGTGGTCACCCCCAGCTGTTTCAGAAATTTACGCATCGCAGTTTCACTTGCGCTCATCTCCGACATATCAGGTTTTTTGTCAGCCATGTTTTTTTCTCCTCATCTTTCATCGGTTTCATCAAATTGCTAGCGGTAACTGATACCACCACCCAAATCTTTGACCGGCACAGTGTTGACATAGGCTTGAATGGCATCCACGTCATCCATATTCAAAAAAATTTGTTTGGTTGTAGCTAATAAGCCTTTGGGCCGTTCAGGCGATAATCCCTCCACTTGCACAACAGACGGATGTGGCAGAAGCGACCAGAAAGCGGCAAACCTGTCCTGCCAGTCAGTCAGGGATTTAATCGCTCCAAAAGACGGGGTAGATCCTATACCACCATATTTGTTCAAGTCACCAACCACATGACAACGTGTACAGTGCTGGCGCACTAGCCTCTCTCCCTTTTCTAGCAGAGCTGTATCGCCAGCATAGGCCTGAATCCCGCCAAACGGAACAATTACAGCCCATACACAAAACCAGACTGCGCTATATAGCATAAGTTTGATACAGGAAGATATGCGTTCAGGATAAATCATCAGGCAGGCCTTTTCATCTTACAGGGCAGGATCGGCCATATTTTCGCGTAACATGTCCTGAAACTGCGCCGTCATATGAGTAATCCAGTTATCCTGATCTTCAATACTCACAACATTTTTACCGACATGACCTGTATAGCGGGCCGCTGCATACATGAGAGCAAAATGCAGTTCAGTGGCCAGAATCTTTTTGTTTCTGTCATTTGCCAGCGAGATAAACTGGTCTGCCACACGCAGAAAAGCGTCTTGATCCAATAGACCTTTCTGTTTCACTTGTGGGCGGTGATGCCATTGGGGCAATTCCATAGCTGTTCTCTCCTTTATTTACTCTTCATGGGGGGTTGAGAAAGTTGTGTCAGTTCGACGCCTGTTGCCTGGTCAGCCAGTCTTTCAAATCAGCTGATGAATTCTGTATATAGCTGTCTTGCATACGGAAACGATGGATGAGTGCAGCGCCTAATTCTGTTAGTTCAAGTAAATTGCTGTCCGACCCGGCCGGTATGACAAGTGGTTTTGAGAAGCCTGCCGAAGTCAGCGCCAGCAGATTTTCTGCACGTGTTTCATCCATATTCATCTGGGTGGCGGCAAGAACAAGAGAGCCTGTCTGGCCAATGCAGTCTAGTAAGTCAATCTGGCCAATGCCAATCGCTGCTTGGCCTACAAAAAGCTTTAGGCGTACACCTGCCCCACGTTGGGCCTGATGAGTTTGGTCTGACTGCAGCGGGACAGACAATTTCGGTTCAGCATTTGATAGCGAAGACGCCATTTTATCTACCTCTTTGAACGCTGCAGAATCATCCTTGCGACAATACCCTGTTGTTTTGTATTATCACAACCATTAGGCCACGCCCAGTTGAGCGTGGTCAGGACAATTTGATTTTCAACATTTATCAGACTGAATAGTGCCATGAAACTGCTGTATCTAAGCAAGGCTATGTTTCACCTGATAAAAACGGTTATATTGGCCGGGTCTGTTTGGGGCCTGATAGCGGTAATACCTGCAGCTGCGGATAAGCGGCATATCCTATTGCAATCGACAACATCAACTCTGAACTCAGGTCTTTATGATGTGCTAATACCTGCATTCACAAAAAAATCCGGTATTGAGGTACGGGTGGTGGCCGTTGGCACAGGTCAGGCACTGCGCAATGCTGCCAATTGTGATGGGGATCTGGTTCTAGTCCATTCCCCTGAGGATGAAAAAGCCTTTATGAAAAAAGGCTTTGGGGCAAGGCGCCTGGAGGTGATGCAGAACCGCTTTGTGCTGGTAGGCCCGGCAGATGACCCGGCGAATATCAAAGATGCCGCAACGGTCTCTGCAGCGTTGAAAGCAATTGCTAAATCACGGTCACGTTTCTTGTCCAGAGGAGATGACAGCGGCACCCACACGCGTGAACGTCGTTTATGGTCAGAGGCAGGTATTAATCTCTCCTCCGCGCCCGGTAGCTGGTATCTGGAAGCCGGGCAGGGCATGGGGGCCAGCATTAATCTGGCTGTCCAACTCGACGCCTATCTGCTGAGTGATATCAGCACCTGGCTGGCCTTTGGCAATAAGTCTCACCACAGGCTGCTTTATGAAGATACCAGCGACAGCCTTTTAAACCGCTATTCAGTGCTGACGGTCAATCCGTCCCATTGCCCATTTGTAAATCAGGCCGGTGCAAAACAGTTCGCAGATTGGCTGAGCTCAATTGAAGGCCAGCAGCAAATAGCAGCCTTCACGTTGGACGGCCAGCAAATGTTTCTCCCCGCAAACCACAGCAGCAAGAGATGACCGATCCCACCCCACCCTCACCCTTTGTCCTAGAACAAATTGACAGCTGGTTGGCGGCTCGGCCAGAAAATGCAGCCAAAGAACCTGTTGAGCTGGTTGATCTGGCTTGTGGGAAAGGCAGGCATATTAACGCCGTTCGCAAAAGAGGGTATGAAGCAAGCTTCAAGATAACCGCCGTGGATGCAAATCGCCAGATTTTGGAAAAACTGGCCGCTGGCTTGGAAGGGCGCAAAGAAATAACGGCTGTCTGTCTTGATTTGGAACGCAAAGGTCTCGTGCTAGCAGAAGCGCTGGATGATAGGCTATTTGACCTTGTGTTAATCACAAACTATCTACACCGCCCAGTGCTGGGACAGCTCTTCGCGCTGGTACGCCCGGGCGGACTGCTTCTCTATGAGACCTTCGGCAAGGGCAATGAAATCTTTGGCCGGCCGTCAAACCCTGATTTTCTATTGCGTGAGGGTGAGCTGGCCTCTGCCCTGCCCGACAGATTTTCGATGAGACATCAGTTTTTCGGCCAGCGACAGGATATATATCCTGATCGCCCGCCAGCGATCATCTGCCAGTTTGCTGCACAGAGGCATGGGTAAATTCCCCTCTACCTTCCCCCAATAGAACGCCCAGCCCCAACTGGCAGAGGCAGATGGGCATGGGCGACAGCAAGGGCGGCAATATTTTCTTTCAGCGGTGGCTTGAAGGGAGTTGTGCAGCCTGCCTTCATATCGACATGGAGCCACATCTGCTCACCCGTTGCGACTTCCTTACCCTTATCCGTCACACAGGCATGCCAAAGGTGGACACGTTTTTCATCTGCACTTATAATTTGCGTTGAGATAATAATCTGCTCACCCAGTGTGGCTTCAGCCAGATGCCGGATATGGGTCTCAACCGTGTAGACGCTATGGCCAGTCTCGACATAGGCCTCATCCAGCCCCACCGTCGCTAGCAATATGTCAGACGCCTCACTCATAACCTGCAGATAACGGAATTCTGTCATATGTCCGTTATAGTCAATCCAAGAAGGCAGCACCCTGGCTGTATGCTGACAAAAAGGGGCTTGAGCGGCGAAATTACCTGCTTTGTAAGGGCGTTGATCATCCCAGTCCTTTAAGGCCTGCCCAGCGGCCCAGTGATGGTATTTCAGCACCTGCAGAAACCCAACCAGATTACGATCACGGATCTGTTCCAGCTGTTGTATAGACAGATGGCCAGACTGCTTATCTGACTGGCTGACTATTTTGTCTATCAGTGCGTCGTCCAGATCAGGCACATCCATAAGCTTTGTCCAGGGCCAGGCCAGGGCCGGGCCAAACTGCGCCAAAAAATGACGCATCCCAGCTTCACCCCCAGCCATACGATAGGTTTCAAACAGTCCCATCTGAGCCCAACGCAGACCGAAACCGTGGGTGATGATCTGGTCAATATCTTGTGTGGTCGCGATGCCGTCCCTTACCAACCATAACGCTTCGCGCCAGACCGCTTCCAGCAGGCGATCGCCGATATGGGCATCAATTTCAGCTCTAAGAATAACTGGCTTCATTCCAAGTGCGGCCAGCAAGGTTGCAGCCCTTTTAATATAAGGGTTATCTGCTCCGCCGACGAGCTCAACCACAGGCAGCAGATATACGGGGTTATAGGGATGAGCAACAATGATCTGATCCGGATGGGAGGCCCCCTCGCGCAGTTGGGTTGGAGTAAAGCCAGATGTAGATGAGGCAATAATAGCATTACGGTCTGCAGCGTTTTGAAGCGCAGCAAAGACTTTTTTTTTAATCAGCAACCTTTCAGGAACTGATTCCTGTATCCAGTGCGCACCTGAAGCCGCCTGTTCCAGCGTATCACAGAAGACAAGCTGGCCTTCTTCTGGCAAGGCCGTATCGGCCAGGAGGGGTAGGCTGGCTCGGGCATTTTGGAGAACGTCTATAATTTTAGGGGCGGCATCCGAGTCAGAGTCAAAGATATGCACTTTCCATCCATTAAGAAGGAAACGGGCAGCCCAGCCACCACCAATCACACCGCCTCCAATGACAGCAGCTATCCGTGTTTTGTCTGTTATCTGTCCTTTTCTGTTGGTCATGCAGGCGCACGCTTTTCAAGTTTTAATTCGGCCCGAACCTCTTCAGGGGTCATCAACCCCACTCCCATGGAGTCAATCATGCTGGCGGCCTTTGCGACAAGCTGGTCATTTGTTGCCAGAACGCCGCGCTCAAGATACAGATTATCTTCCAACCCTACCCGGACGTTACCACCTGACAGAACCGCTGCAGCCACATAAGGCATCTGATTACGTCCAATAGAAAAGGCAGAAAAGACCCAGCTGTCCGGTACATTATTGACCATCGCCATTAATGTGTTCAGGTCATCAGGTGCACCCCAGGGAATGCCCATACACAACTGAACCATAACCGGATCATCAATAAGCCCTTCTGATGCCAATTGTTTAGCAAGCCACAGATGGCCAGTGTCAAACGCTTCAATTTCAGGCCTAACGCCGATATCACGCATCAACCCCGCCATTTCGCGCAACATACCCGGCGTATTGGTCATTACATAATCTGCTTCGGCAAAGTTCATGGTGCCACAATCAAGAGTGCAAATTTCTGGCCGGCAGGCCGCGATATGGGCCACCCTGTCTGTTGCTGATGCCATATCTGTTTCCGCCTCGTTCAGCGGCAAAGGCGCATCAGGCGGGCCGGTGACCAGGTCGCCACCCATGCCAGCGGTCAGGTTCAGTACAAGATCCACATCAGCGGCGCGGATGAGCTCTGTAACCTCCCGATAGAGGGCCAGTTCACGGGCTGGCTCACCGGTTTTTGGATCGCGCACATGACAATGCACCACAGCTGCTCCGGCCTTTGCAGCCGCAATCGCAGCTTTTGAAATCTGCTGCGGGCTGCGCGGAACATTGAGGCTTTTGTTCTGTGTGCCGCCTGAACCCGTCAAGGCCGCGGTGATAAAGACTTTTTTTCGCAAGGTCAGGGACATGGTCTAGCGTCCTTTCAGGGGGCGTGTTAAGCTGTGCAATGTGAAAATCTTGCTTTATTAAGGAAGAGAATCACAAGGAAAATCCCTAAAATTTCGTTGAAAATTATTACAAATACGCTCACAGAGGCTTTGACATGACGGATATTCCTCGCTTACCTGAAGCATTGCAGTTCACGGCAGATGGACTTATCCCGGCTATCGCCCAACAATTTGACACAGGCGAGGTGCTGATGATGGCCTGGATGAATAGAAACAGTCTTGCTGAGACACTGGCCACTGGGCGGATCTGTTACTGGTCACGTTCGCGCCGTTCTTTGTGGCGCAAGGGCGATACATCTGGCCATATCCAGAAGCTGATTGAGCTACGCTATGATTGTGATGCAGATACGATATTGGTGCTGGTGGACCAATCCGGAGCCGCCTGTCATGAAGGCACGCGAAGCTGTTTTACCCGAAGGCTTGAGATAGATGGCAGCATCAGTGAGGCAGAAACCGCCTACCCCACAAGGACAGACGAAAGCGCACGCCAATGACAGATACACCGCCAGTGACCCTACCTGTAATCAGAGTATCAAAAGAAATTATCTGGCATATGAGCTGTGGGCAATGTGGCTATTACTGGACTGTCCCCACCATGCGTGAGGAGGATAATCCCACCCGTCGCGCTTGGACCTGCCCTCTCTGCGCCACCAAAAGCACGGCTGAACGCACAGACTAATTGGGGTGATGATGGCTATAGCTATCGAGCTATGGTCTGTTTTAAGGCTGCATCAAAGCTGTCAACCGTTCGGTCAATATTCATCAACTTATCTAGACCAAATAAGCCAATGCGGAATGACATATAATCAGCGGATTCACCAATTTCCAGCGGCACACCTGCTGCGATTTGCACGCCAGCTTCAATAAACTTTTTACCTGATTTCATATCCGGATCATCTGTGAAATTCACAATCACAGACGGGGCTTTAAAGCCTTCTGCTGCAACAGAAACAAAGCCATAAGATTCAGTAAGAGTGCGCATTCTGGCTCCCAAATCAATCTGCGCCTGTTTGACCAAGGCAAAGCCGATATCTCTTGTTTCATGAACCGCATCACGAAACAGGCGCAGACCGTCGGTTGGCATGGTAGCATGATATGCATGCCCCCCTTTTTCATAAGCCTGCATGATCGACAGCCATTTTTTCAAATCTGCAGCATATGAAGTGCTTGTGGTCTTTTCGATACGGTCAAGACCGCCTGCCCCCAGCATAATCACTCCAGCACAAGGGCTGGCTGTCCAGCCTTTCTGCGGCGCGGTCAGAAGCACATCAACGCCCAAGCCTGCCATATCCACATACAGCGCACCAGAAGCTACACAGTCCAGCACAAAAATTGCCCCAGCTTGATGAGCAGCCATGGCAATGCCGGCAATATAGTCATCAGGCAGGACCATCCCTGCAGAGGTTTCAACGTGCGGAGCACAGACCACATCGGGTGCATAGTCGGCAATCTGCTGCTGAATATCTGCTAAGGGAGAAGGCGCAAAGGGCTGGCGCGTGTTTGCGCCGGCCTCTGCGTGTTGCTGCCTAGCATACAAAACCTTGGTATCAGAGGAGATTCGGCCTTTTTCAAAAATTTCAGACCAGCGGAACGAGAACCATCCATTGCGGATGACAAGACATTTGGCATCTGTGCCAAACTGGCGTGCGATCGCTTCCATACCAAACGTACCACCCCCTGGAACTAGTATCGAAGCTTCTGCGTTATAAGCCGACTTCAGCCCCACAGACAGATCCCGCATTACACCCTGAAAAGATTTCGACATGGAGTTGAGCGAACGGTCATTAAACACAACAGAATATTCAAGCAAGCCGTCCTTATCCACCTGATCGAAAAGTGCCATTTTTGCCTCCTTAAATACCCAACGTTAGTAAATATCATGATACCGGTTCATGAAAATCAGCGACAGAACATAATGCCATACAAGTTATATGCTGGTAATGATATTAATAGATCACTTTGTTGTTTCATACATTACTAGCATTCAAGAAAGAAAGACCATGGCTGACACTCCCCAACAGGCAGCCCCAGGCAGCCCCACGTTCCACCGATTATGGCCAACTTTGTTTATGGCCGTCACCCTGCCTGGCCATGAACAGGCCAATGCTATGCTAAGCGGTCTGGTTCTGGAAAAAAATGCTGAACAGGAGCAGATGACAACAAATTATCTAGACCAAAATTTGTTGGAGGATGAAAATCCTGCTGTTCTTTGGCTGCGTCAGTGTTTTGACAAAGCGGTCCATGACTATGCTCAGGAATTAGGCATTACCTATCCGTTAGACTGGACGCTTCAGGCCTGGCCTAATGTGAATTTCAAAGGCGATTATCACAATCTGCATAACCACCCGCATGCCTGGCTGTCCGGAACCTATTATTTAAATGTGCCTGATCA
>CEOK01050078.1_pt1 | contig 14686 bp, 16 predicted proteins | sample 427001 | NCBI WGS metagenome assembly CEOK01 (sample SAMEA2591108, study PRJEB7988) | marine metagenome | isolation source: saline water (ENVO:00002010), including | reverse complement strand
GCTTTCTTTCATGATCAAAAGATCTTTACCATCAAGCTTAACTTCCGTACCGGACCATTTTCCAAAAAGTACAACATCACCTTCTTTTACATCCAAAGGTTGAATCTTTCCAGTCTCGTCACGTGCACCAGAGCCCGCTGCAATAATCTTACCTTGCATAGGCTTTTCCTGTGCTGAATCTGGAATAATTATTCCACTAGCTGTTTTTTCCTCTGCTTCAAGACGCTCAACAACAACCCTATCGTGAAGTGGCCTAAACTTCATGACTTTTCTCCCTTATTTAAAATGTTAAAGTTAAACAATAAATACATTATTGATGGAGCTTAAATAGTGTACTTGAAAGGAACTTTCAAGATAAAATAAAAAAAATATTTAAAATATTGCTTTTATAAAAAAACTTCACATATTAAGAAATAAAAATTTAAATAAATGACTTCTTTACAAAATCAAAAATATATTAATCCATGGCTATATACTACCATCTCAATGGTAATATTAATGATCATAATTGGTGGTATTACTAGATTGACAGACTCTGGTTTATCAATGGTTGAATGGAGACCAATTTGGGGGTTCTTACCTCCCATTAGCGATGAAGAATGGAAAAGAGTATTCTCACTTTATATGAGTTCACCAGAATATATTTTTAAAAATCAAGGAATGAGCATCATAGAATTCAAAAAAATATTTTTTTGGGAATACTTTCACAGATTGTGGGGAAGGTTAATTGGAATAGTTTTTATTATTCCATTAATTATTTTTTATTTTTTTAATAAAATTCCCAATTCAATTTTATTAAAATTATTGGCTATTTTGTTTTTAGGATGTTTACAAGCAATAATAGGCTGGTGGATGGTAAAATCTGGTCTCGTAAATGATCCTACCGTCTCACAATATCGTTTGGCTGTTCATTTATCTAATGCATTGTTAATATTATTCCTTTTAATTTGGACTTTATTGGAGTTTAAGAATGGTCACTCTAAAATTAAATTAGACTTCAGTTTCATAATTTTTTGTTTTTTATTTACAACAATTATTGCTGGTGCATTTGTTGCTGGAATGGACGCTGGTTTAATGTACAACGAATACCCTTTAATGGGATATAGATTGATTCCAGAAAATTATGGTGAATATGGTATTTTAGATCCATTTGAAAATCCTGCATCAGCTCAGTTTCATCACAGACATATAGCTTTATTCACTACAATTTGCGTACTGATATATTGCTATAGAAACTATACACAAAGTAGTGATGGAATTGTTAAGAAATACTCCTTGTTTATGAGTGCAATAGTATGTTTCCAATTTTTCTTAGGTATATTTACCTTAATTAATATGGTTCCAATATTCTTAGGAGCAATTCATCAAACTGGAGCTGTTATTTTATTTATATCTCTTACAATTATAATGCATAGATTAAATAGAACAAAAATTAATTGAGTTTAGTTTTTTTGTCTAGTTTAATGCCTAATTCCTTAAGTTGAAGATCATTTATTTCGTTTGGAGCGTTCATCATCAAATCTTCTGCTTTACCAGTCATTGGAAATAAAATTACTTCTCTTATATTTGGTTCATCAGCTAATAACATTACAATTCGATCAATACCTGGAGCTATACCTCCATGAGGAGGTGCACCAAATTTAAAAGCATTAATCATGGCTGGAAATTTGTTGTCAACAGCCTCAGACTTATGACCTGCAATCTCAAAAGCTTTATACATTATTTCTGGGACATGATTTCTTATAGCACCAGATGAAAGTTCAATTCCATTGCAAACTAAATCATATTGATATGCAAGAATGTCTAATGGATTTTCATTCAACAATGCTTCCATACCACCTTGTGGCATAGAAAAAGGATTATGAGAAAATTCTATTTTGCCAGTATTTTCGTCTTTTTCAAACATAGGATAATCTACAATCCAACAAAATTTAAATATATTTTTTTCAATTAATTCTCTATCTGTTGCAATTTTTACTCTAGCTTTCCCTGCTAAATTTGCTGCTTCACTTTCTGATGCACAAGAAAAGAACAGAGCATCTCCATCATTAAGGTTAAATAAGGTCTTCATTTCAAGAGATTTTTCAATTCCCAATGCATTTGCAATTGGTCCTTTAGCAGAGTTTTCACTAAAAATAATATATCCCATTCCAGGCGCACCCTCTCCTTGGGCCCAACTATTCATTCTATCAGCAACCGAGCGTGAACCACAATTCGGACCAGGAACAGCTCTTACTACAGATCCATTTTCAATTGATTTTGCAAAAATAGTAAAACCAGAATTTCTAAAAATTTCTGTTACATCTTGAATCTCAAGAGCAAATCTCAAGTCAGGTTTGTCATTTCCATATTTCAACATTGAGTCTTTATAAGTAATTTTTGGGAAAATCTCATCAATGCTTTTGTCTGAATATTTTTTAAAAACTTCTTTAATCACGGGCTCTACAGCTTGAAAAACGTCTTCTTGTTCAACATATGACATTTCTAAATCAAGCTGATAAAATTCTCCAGGCGATCTGTCAGCTCTACTATCTTCATCCCTAAAACATGGCGCTATTTGAAAATATTTATCAAAACCAGACACCATTATGAGTTGTTTAAATTGCTGAGGAGCTTGTGGCAATGCATAAAACTTCCCTTTATTAAGTCTAGAGGGAACTAAAAAATCTCTTGCACCTTCTGGACTAGAAGCAGTTAAAATTGGTGTTTGAAATTCTAAAAATCCTAACTCTAACATTTTATTTCTAATAGTTTGAATAACATTAGATCTTAAAACAATATTTTCATGAGGCCTACTTCTTCTTAGGTCTAAATATCTGAATTTCAATCTAGTTTCTTCACCATAATCTTCATCTGAATTAACTTGCAAAGGTAATGCTTTTGATTGTGAAATAATTTCCAAGCCAGACAAATTAATTTCTATTCTACCTGTTGGTAAATTATCATTGATAGTTTCATCAGATCGTTCCACAACTTTTCCTGAAATAGTTATTACACTTTCTAAAGGCAAACTTTCAAAAATAGAAAAATTCTTATTTGATGAATCAACAACGACTTGAGTTAATCCATAATGATCTCTAAGGTCTATGAATATTAGTTGTCCATGATCCCTTTTTCTATGAACCCAGCCAGATAACTTTACCTGGTCGTTCACGTTTTCAATTCTTAATTCATTACATTTATGTGTTCTGTATTTATGCATTTAAAAATTCCTATAAATTAGAATTAAATTTGTTATGAGATCTGTTTTTAATTTCTTTCATAATCTCTAAGGCCTTTTTATTATCTATCTGTGGCCAAATAGCAATCTCGTCAGAAGAACGAAGACATCCTAAACATAAATTACTTTTAGGATCAATTGAGCAAACTCCAACACAAGGACTAATTTTATTCATTTGCCCCATTTCACATCCTTTTTTATTTATTATTTTCTTTTATAGCTTGCGCAAGCATTTCTAAAAGATCAGAAATACCTGACTCACCGCTGGTTGCGCTTATCAAATTATTATCTCTAACCGTTGGTTTATCAATAATTTCTGCACCAGCGGCAATTAAAAGAGCACTATCCGCATCTGATGCGGCAACTTTTCTGCCTTTCGCAGCATCTATAGTTGTAAGTAAACTTGTAGAAACACCCGCTAGAGCAACTGGTTCGTTTTCTCTTAGAAAAGCTCTTAAAATTCTTCTTACATGAAGGTCATTGCTCAAAGTTTCAATTTGATTTGCTCCACCTGGCACAATTAAAGCATCAAAATCTATAGCCAATGTCTCAGAAACTGGTTGATCAACAGGATAAGATAATCCCCATTTCTCTGATGCCCAACCATTAGTCGTTCCAATATCTCGAGAAATTATAGTGTAAGAACCTTCAGCAGCTAAAATTGTTTTCTGTATTATTAAAAATTGTTCTTCGTTAAAACCACTTGCTACCATCACAGCAATTTTTTTACCTTTAAACGCTGATGTATTAGACAAAATGCACTCCTAATTTTTTGTTTTAAATTCTATAGAAGATTTAGATTAGCTTATCAAGTAATCTAGTTAAAATTAAATTTGCCACTTCATAGTTTTTCTATTTATGAAGGCAACAGTGAACAATAATAAGGTTGGAAACAATATTTGGAAAAATGTTGCAATGCCCAGATCTTCTTTAGAACCACTCAAAGCTAAATTTAGAGCCTCGACCGTCAAAGTTGTAACTCTGCCCGCTCCTATAAAATAAACAGGTACGTACAAAGCAAAAGAAACTATCATGCCTATAGCGAATGAAGTCATTAGAGAAGGTAAGACTAGTGGAATTTTTATCTTAAACAACCTAACTATTCTGTTTTTTCCTAGACTAGAAGCTACTTTTATATAATCAGTTTTAACTTCTCTCATAGCTGGAGCAAGTATGATAAAACAATATGGTATGACATAAAATAATTGAACAAATATAAGTGGTATTAAGAAACTACTAAAATTAAAAAATATTATAAAACTCTGTATTCCAATTAAAAAAGAAATTTGGGGAATAAATAAAGGAGTAAATATAATCCATTCAAATTGAGTTTTTGTTATGTTTAAATAGTCTAATAATTCAACCCACAAAATTATCAACGATATAGACAGTAATGAAACCATCAAAGGAATAAATATAGAAATTAAAATCAATGATTTATTCTGATAATAAAAATTTAAAAAATTTTCTATGTTTAAATCATTTGGAAAAAAATTTGGAAAGTACCAATTTTCACTAAATCCCCACAAAATAGAACAAATTATACCCATAAAAGATAATAAAAATAAAATTATATTAAAACATAAAATAGTAATTTTCAAAAACTCTGATTTAAATGAAGTGATTTTTATAAAAAAAATATAAAAGAATTTTAATTTAATTATTTTCTCAAAAAAAATCCAAACTATAAGTAAAATTATAATTATAAATAATTGAATTAGAGATAAATTTGAAGCTATGAAGAATGAATCTATATCTGAAGATTGAAAGATTTGCAAAATTCGTACTGATAAAGTGGAAGGAGTTGATGGTGCCAAAAGTAAAGACATATCAACCACTGATGACGAAAATGCAATGATTATAAATATAACAAGTCTAATTTTTTTGTAAATGATTGGAAATATTAATATAAACCAAGTAGAAAAACTCGAATGCTGAAGTGATTTGCCCATATCAAAAAATTTCGATGAAGAAAACTCTCTCAAAGCTGATAAAGACACCAAGATTAGGAATGGAATTTCTTTTAAAATAAGGCCTAATATTAAAAAAAAACCATATTCATCTGGAAATAAATAAGAGTTTGGAGGTCTATCAAAACCTGTTAACCAAGGTGAAACAGACCTTAATAATAATCCACTTGGAGACAAAAGAAAAATTAAACTAATAGCCATTGTAATATGCGGTAGAGCAATTAAAGGTGATATGATGATTTTTAGATAATTATAAAATTTATTTTTAAAAAAATATAAAAGAATAACTTGAGAAAAAAATAACGCTAAAGCAGTTGAAACTAAACCAGTAAATATCGATAATAATATTGACTTAGATATCCCTGGAATATTCATTGATATATAAAAATAATTTAAGCTAAGTTCACCTTTTCCTAAAGTTGGTAAATAATTAAATGATGGTAAAAAAAAGCCTAAAAAACCAAACAATATAGGTAGAGTGATAATTATTCCAATAAAGACTATTGAAACTTTGGAAAGGAGCCGGCAAAACTTATTTACCATTTATGACCTAATTATTTGAGCCATATTTTTCTATCCACCCTTCTTCTATGATTTTAACCCAGGAGGGATGTAGCTCCTCCAGTTTCATTGTTAACTCTTCATTTGAAAGTGTTGCAAGACCTCTTGGAAGAGAAGTAAATTTATTTTTCCAATTTTTATCTAATTTTGCTACTGAAATAACACTTGGGTCACCCCAAAAGGTCTTGTCTTGTTTTTTTAATTGAGCTTCCGGTGATATAAGGAAATTGACAAAGATTTTAGCAGCAGTTTTTTTATCAGAGTTATATGGAATTGCTAAAAAATGGACGTTAGCAAGAGTTCCATCTTTGTGTATGAAACTTCTTATAGTGTTAGGTAACTTTCCTTCAGAAATTGCATTTGAAGCGTGTGCTATATTAAAGGCCATTCCAATGTCAATTTCTCTTTCTGCAACTAATTCTGTTAAAGCTAAATAATTAGGGGGGTAAATTTTGCCTTCTCTCCACAAATATGGAGTTGTCTCATCTAACCATTTCCATAATGGGCTAAGAGCATCTTTGTGTTTATGAATAATATACTCTGATTTCAACAAGCTTTTATTATCTATCAACTCAATTAAAATTTGTTTTAAAAAACTAGTCCCCGTAAAATCTGGTGGCTGAGGAAAAGTAAACCTACCCTTGTTTCTGATTATATAATCTTTTAATTCAGATGCTGATCTTGGAGGTGATTTAATGTATTTACTATCGTAATAAAAATTTAACTGTGATACTCCCCAAGGCATTTCCATACCTTCTGTGGGAACTCCAAAATCATTTAACAAACTAGGGTTATTTTCAAAATCTAAATACTTAGAATTTGGTAAGTCTCTAATCCAATTTTCAGAAAAAAGCATATTATTTTTCTTCATAACTGAAAAATTTTCTCCATTAATCCATAATAAGTCGACAGCTCCATTATTGTCTTTTTTAACATTTTTTTCTGATAAAATTCTTGCTACTACATTAGCAGTATCAGTTACTTTTACGTGTTTAACTGTTATGTTATATCTTTTTTTAACTTTATCTGAAGCCCATTTGATATATGAGTTAATATTCTTGGCGCCACCCCATGCATGAAAAAAAATTGTTTGCCCAGAAACTCTGTTAGCTTTTATGTCCCAATCATTCTTTTTTTCTGTGGCATTAGTGTATGTACTAATTATAAAAAAAACACTAATAAAAAAACATCTTAAAACTATTTTAGCTAAATTATCTGCTAATTTTAAATACATTTAGATTTACCTCAAAGTTTGTTCTTGAATAGACAAATATTGATATTAGATATATTAATATCAATGATAGTTATTATCTCCAAAATACTCAACATATAAATAGTTATGTAATTATGAACGCTCTCTTGATCTTGATAAATGAAATTATAACACTCTATTTATATACATTATTTGTATATGTTATAATGAGTCTTCTAATCCAATTTCAAATGATTAATAGCTATAACAAAATTATTAATACAATTTTTAGAGCATTAATATCTTTGCACGAACCTTTATTAGGAAAAATTAGACAGTATATACCATCACTTTCAGGAATAGATTTATCTCCTATAATTGTTATTCTTTTATTGAGCTTTTTAAAAAACTTAATTCAAGATTATAGATTAGGATTATAAATTAATTAATGACGATTATAAATAAAATAATTGATGGAAAGATGTATGCTGAAAAACTGTTAAAAGAAATTCACCCTCTAAGCAAAGAATTTTTACATAATTTTAATCGTAAGCCATGTCTTACTGTCATACTAGTTGGGGACAATCCCGCAAGTAAAATATACGTAAAAAATAAAATCTTGGTAGCCAAAAAAATTGATATAGAAACTAAAGAAATCTTACTTAGTTCTGATATTACAGAAGATGAATTAATAAAGCATATCTCAATACTAAATAAAGATCAAAATGTGGATGGAATTCTTGTTCAGCTTCCACTTCCAAAACATATTTCAGAAAAGAAGATCATTAATTTGATTAGTCCATTAAAAGATGTTGATGGATTTCACCCAAAAAATTTTGGTAAACTTTTCATGGGGGACCCAAAATTTATTCCATGTACACCCTTAGGCTGTCTTTATATGTTGAAGCAGGAAATTGAAGATATAAAAGGGAAAAACGCTGTTATAATTGGGAGATCAAACATTGTTGGAAAACCAATGGCTTCACTCTTACTATCTTCAGACTGCTCAGTGACAATAACTCATTCAAAAAGCAAAAACATTGAAGAATATACTAGAAAAGCAGACATCTTAATTGTAGCGGTGGGTATTCCTGAAATGATTGATGAAAAATTTATTAAACCAGGCGCGATTGTAATAGATGTTGGAATTAATAGATTAGAATCTAAAAATAATGATAATTCTAGTAATAAGGGAGTACTTGTTGGTGATGTCAAATTTGAAAAAGTTTTAAAAATTGCCAAAAAAATTACCCCCGTTCCTGGAGGAGTTGGGCCAATGACAATTGCATGCTTAATGCATAATACTGTTAAGGCCGCCTATATTAATAAAAAAAATGATTTTATTAACGTCTTAGAAGGAATTTTATAATGGATTGGTTAAACATTACTTTATTTCTTTCTATGATATTAGTGATTGTTATTCTTGCCTGGGGCTTGATAACAATGGCTAGAGGTGGAGAATACAACAAGTCACATAGCAATATTTTAATGAGATACAGAATAATTTTTCAAGCGATAGCAATATTAATTTTTATATGCTTATTAATATATAAGAGATATTACAATGGTTAAATTAAATAAAATTTATACACGAACGGGTGACGATGGATCAACTGGGTTAACCGATGGAACAAGAGTTCCAAAGCACTCACCTAGACCACAAGCATATGGTTCAGTTGATGAATTAAATTCCTCCTTGGGAATGGTATACTTTTGCTTAAACAAAGAAAATTCAAACTTACTTCATATTGAAATTAAAAATTTAATCAGAGAAATTCAGAATGATTTATTTGATTTAGGTGCAGATTTAGCAACACCAATATCGAAAGAAAAAGAAAAGTATCCAGCACTTAGAATTAAAAAGGGACAAATTGATAAAATAGAAAATAAAATAGACTATTATAATAAGTCATTAAAACCTCTTAATTCCTTCATTTTACCAGGTGGGTCAGAAGCTTCTACTTTACTACACCAGTCAAGAACAATAGCTAGAAGAGCTGAAAGAGACACTAGTTTACTTTCAAGCATAGAAGATATAAATATACAATCTTTAATTTACTTGAATAGATTGTCTGATTTATTATTTGTATTATGCAGAGTTTTAAACGAATATGGATTAAAGGATGTATTATGGATACCAGGTTTGAATCAAAAATAATTTATTTACGGAAGGGAGTTTAGTTTGAAAATTTTAGTGCCTGTTAAAAGAGTGGTAGACTATAACGTAAAAGTCAGAGTTAAAAATGATAATTCTGGTGTTGAATTAGAAAACGTTAAAATGTCTATGAACCCTTTTGACGAGATAGCTGTTGAAGAGGCTTTAAGATTAAAAGAAAAAGGAATAGCGAATGAGGTTGTAGCTATATCTATCGGTGCATCTCAGGTTCAAGAAACTATAAGAAATGCTCTTGCAATGGGTGCAGATTCAGGGATTTTTGTTGAATCCAACAATAATCTTGAACCACTTAACATAGCAAAAATTATTTCGTCTATTGCTAAAAAAGAAAATATCGATTTGATGATTTTAGGTAAGCAAGCAATAGATGATGATATGAATGCTACTGGTCAGATGATTGCAGGCTTATTAAATTGGCCTCAAGCTACTTTTGCAAGCAAAGTGGAAATTTCAGGAAAAACAGCCAAGGTTAGCCGCGAAGTTGACGGTGGAATTGAAAATATTGAAATTTCATTACCTGCAGTTATTAGCACTGACTTACGATTAAATGAACCCAGATATGCTAGCCTTCCAAACATTATGAAAGCTAAGAAAAAGCCAATTAGTGAAATTAAGATTGAAGATCTAAACATAGAAATAAAAAAACATTTAAGTATTTTAAAAGTTGAAGAACCTGCTAAACGTCAATCAGGGATTATGTTAAAAACTGTAGATGAATTAGTTGATAAATTAAAAAATGAAGCAAAAGTAATATAAGAAACTGAAGGAATATAAAATGAAAGTACTTGCGATAGCTGAACATAATAACCATGAACTTTTACCTGCTACTTTACATACTGTAAACGCAGCCAAACAAATTGGCGATACTGACTTGTTAGTTGTCGGTCATAATTGCCAAGAGGTTATTGACAATGCAAGAAAAATTGATGGTCTCAATCAAGTTCTTTATTGTAATGATGAAATGTACAAAAATTCAATAGCAGAAAATTTATCTGTCCTTATTAAATCTACAGCACAAAATTATTCTCACATTTTATTTTCAAATACAGCTAATGGAAAAAATACAGCTCCTCGTCTAGCTGCTTTGCTAGATGTTATGATTGTTCCAGATATAATTGAAATAATAGATGAAAATACTTTTAAAAGACCAATTTACGCTGGTAATGCCATAGCCACTTGCAAGAGCGAAGATGCATGTAAAGTTATTACTGTAAGAACTACTGCATTTGAAAAAGCTTCATTGAATGAAAATCAAGTTGAAGCTGTATCTATTAAAGTTGAGAAAAATACTGAATCAACAAAATATATTAATTCAGAACTTTCACAAAATGAAAGACCTGAATTAACTGCTGCTGATATTGTAGTTTCAGGTGGAAGAGGTCTTGGATCATCTGAAAACTTTCAAGTTCTGGAAAAATTGGCAGATAAACTAGGAGCAGCAATGGGGGCAAGCAGAGCTGCAGTTGATGCTGGCTATGTTCCCAACGATTGGCAAGTAGGCCAAACTGGAAAAGTGGTTGCCCCAAATTTATATATAGCTGCTGGAATTTCTGGAGCAATACAGCATCTAGCAGGCATGAAAGATAGTAAGGTGATTGTAGCAATAAATAAAGACGAAGAGGCTCCTATATTTTCTGTATCCGACTATGGGCTTGCTGATGATTTATTTAAAACTGTGCCAGAAATGGAGAAACTAATAAAATAAGCTTTTTATTTTATTTATTATTGTATCTTCTCCCCATTTTAAAATTCCCTCATGTTTTGAAATTATGAAACCATTTTGATTAACTATTATTGTAGTAGGAATTCCTCTCAATTTTAGTGCTTTAAAAATTTTCATTTCTTTATCAAAGAATTGTTCTAAATTTGAAGCACCATTATTAGATAAAAATTTTAGTTGTTCTTTAATATCTTTTTTATCAATTGATATAGTAAAAACATCTATATTGTATTTTTTAATTTTGGATTTTAATAAACTTAAATCAGGCAACTCTTCTTTACATGGAACACACCAAGTGGCCCAAAAATTAATTACATAACCTTTTTTCTTCAAATCCTGATTAAATTTTAATATTAAAGGCTTTTCTTTATTATCCAGAACCTTCAAAGTTGGGAATTTTATTTTATCACTTATTTCATCTAGATATTCGACAGCATAAGTATTCCCAGACAAAATTGTGAGAAATAATATTATTATTATTTTTTTATTAAAATTTGATATAAGCATGTTAAGTAATACTTTAGATTAATAATTTCTTAGTATTTAATATAGATAATAAAATGAAAAAAAGTAGTTTAGATAAACAAAAAAATAATAAAATTTGGGGTGGAAGATTTTCTACATCTCCTAGCGAGTTAATGGAGGAATTTAATTCATCGATTCAATTTGATCAGATTCTTTATATCGAGGACATTGAAGGATCAATAGCACATTCAGAAATGTTATCTAAACAAAATATTATTTCTAAAAAAGAGTTTTTGTCTATTAAGTCTGGTTTAGAACAAATAAAAAAAGAAATATACAACAAAGAGTTTAATTTCTCAACTAAACTAGAAGATATACATATGAATATTGAAAATAGATTAGTGGAAATAATAGGAGATGCTGGTAAAAAATTACATACTGCTAGATCAAGGAATGATCAAGTCGCAACTGATATCAAATTATGGCTTAGGAAAAAAATTGATGAAATAGAATTAAGTCTGAAAAATTTGCAAAGTACACTTATAAAAAAATCCGAAATATATCATGATCTTCTTATGCCTGGCTATACGCATCTTCAAGTCGGTCAACCCGTTACATTTGGACATCATCTATTAGCTTACGTGGAGATGTTTGGTAGAGATAGGGGAAGATTACTTGACTGTAGAAAAAGAATGAATGAGTTACCTTTGGGTTCTGCTGCTTTGGCAGGTACTAGTTATCCAATAGACAGACACTTTGTAGCAGACAAACTTGGCTTTAGCAAACCTACTGAAAATTCAATGGATGCTGTTGCTGATAGAGATTTTGCAATTGAATTTATGTCTGCATCATCGCTAATAGCTATACATTTATCTAGGCTTGCTGAAGAATTAGTTATTTGGTCGTCTGACAGGTTTAATTTTGTTAAATTACCAGAAAACTTTACAACTGGTTCTAGTATTATGCCTCAAAAAAGAAATCCAGATGCAGCTGAATTAATAAGAGCTAAACCTGGTAGAATATTTGGTAACTTACTTAGTTTAATGACAGTTCTGAAAGGGCTACCAATGACATACGGCAAAGATATGCAAGAAGATAAAGAGCCAATAATTGATACTGCTAAAAATATTGAACTATGCATTTTAAATATGGAGGGTATGATTGGAGATATAGAACCTATTCCTGAAACGATGATGGAGGCACTTCAAAAAGGTTTCCCAACTGCTACAGACTTAGCAGATTACCTAGTAAAAAATCTTGAAATACCCTTCCGAGAAGCTCATCATTTAACAGGTAAAATAGTTTTGTTAGCTGAGACAAAAATGACTTCTTTAGAAAATTTAACTTTAAAGGATATCCAAGGTGTTGTTCCTAATGCAGATTTAAAAATATTAGAAGTTTTAAAGATTAAAAACTCTGTATCAAGTAGAACATCTTATGGTGGAACAGCGCCGAAAAATGTTTTAAAAGCTATTAAAAATGCTAAAAAAAGATTTTTAGAGGAATAATAAAGAATGAATTTCAAAATCATACTTCTAGTTGTTATATTTTTATCGTCTATTTCTTCGTATGGTTGTGGAAGAAAAGAGTCACCTATAAAACCTCCACAATTTATTACAAAAAATTAGATTTATTATGTTCCCTTCAGGTTTTTACAGAGATGAAAATGGTGAACTTAATGTTCAAGGCATTAAAATAGATGCTCTTACTGCAAAGTATGGTACACCATTATTTATATACGATACAGGCTTAATGAAAGAAAGATACGAACTTTTTCTAAATACTGTTAAAAATGTCAAAGGAAATATTCACTATGCTGTAAAAGCAAATGATTCAGTGAACATAATAAAATTTTTTGGAAAATTAGGTGCTGGGGCTGACATAGTATCTATAGGTGAATTTCACAAATGTATTGCGGCTGGAATTACACCAGAAAAAATAATTTTTTCTGGTGTTGGCAAAGATAAAAATGAGATTGAAACAGCAATAAGAAATAATATTTTACAATTTAATATTGAATCAGAAGAAGAACTTGATGATATCTATGAAATTGCTTCAAAGCTCAAGCTAACAGCAAATATTTGTTTAAGGATAAATCCTGACATTGCGCCAAATACTCACAAAAAAATCTCGACTGGAGAAAAAGAAACTAAATTTGGAATTGATAATGAAGATATACTCTCAATCTATGAAAAATTGCACAAATTAAAATATATAAATCCAGTTGGTTTAGGTGTTCACATTGGATCCCAGATTTTTGATTTCAATTTCTTTCACAAAGCTTACTTAAATCTTAAAACTGTTGCTGACAAACTTAAAAGCAATGGATTTAAAGTTCCTACTTTAGATTTAGGAGGTGGTATCGGGATATATTATGATCAAAATAAAAATCCTGATTTTGACACTTATAAAAAAGTTATTTCTGATTTATTTCTAGATTCTGAATATAAGCTCAGCTTTGAACCAGGAAGAAGCTTAATAGCGGAAGCTGGCATTTTAGTCACAAAAGTTATAAGAAACAAAAAAAATAAAGATAAAAATTTTATTGTAATTGACGTAGCAATGAATAATTTAATAAGACCAACTTTATATGACGCATACCATAAAATTGAACCTGTTAAAGAAATTCCAGGTAAAGAAATTATTGCAGATATTGTTGGGCCAATTTGTGAAACTGGAGATTTTATTGCTCTTAATAGAAAAATTACTGAAGTTAGTAATAATGATAAATTAATAATAAGAACTACAGGCGCATATGCATCTGTAATGAAATCCAATTATAATGCGAGAGTAGATGCAGTAGAAATTTTGATATATAATGGTGAATCATATAAGTTAAAAAAAACTGATACTATTCTAGATATAATATCGAAAGAAAAGATAATAGATTTTATTTAATATTAAAATATCTTTTTTAACAGCGTTGCTTTAACAGTTACATTGTCTTTTTGATTTTGAATATTGACTCTTACTAATTTGTTAAAACTTATTTCAGAGTTTGGAAAGATAATTTTATCTTCTAATGTTAATATTTTTTCCATAATAATTTTTCTATCTTCTCTTACTCCTAAGATTTTAATTCGAGGTACTAACATTGGTCTTTTTGATATGTTTTTAATAGCGCCAGTAAATCTTATTTCTTGTTCTTGAACTTTAGCAATGAAATTGGTCAAGTTTAAATTTTTGGTGTCGGCCAAAATAGGCATATCAATTTTTGTAAACAAAGAATTAATTTTTTCAATATAAGTTTGTGTATGATTTGGGAAATAAAAAAAACTATAACTTAATAGTGTTGAACGAAAGAATATCGCTAAAATAAATATTAAACATAAAGCAATAAAAAAAAGTGGTAAAATGTTTAACCTATTATTTTTCTTTTTTT
>CEOK01001722.1_pt1 | contig 14706 bp, 13 predicted proteins | sample 427001 | NCBI WGS metagenome assembly CEOK01 (sample SAMEA2591108, study PRJEB7988) | marine metagenome | isolation source: saline water (ENVO:00002010), including | reverse complement strand
ATTTTACTTTTCCTTTTATACTCATACTTACTTTCTTATTAAATTACAGCATCAACTTTGATGCTGGGCACTTTAAATAGATATCCGAAGATTTTGTCAAGAAATTGGATAGCTACATTAAGCGGCTTTTATGAACTTTCTGCAGAAATACAGTTTTGTTTTGTAATTTTTTTTCCAAAATCTGGATTTGTCTTATTGTTCACAATCCAAATATAAGATTTTTCGTACGTTCCATCCTTCGCAACTTGAGTACATTTTTTACCAAATTTAACTGAGTGTTGTGCGCAATTAGCTACAAAAACGAAAGCTAAAAGTACCAATATATTAGACATTTTTTTTATCATGAAAAATAAATACAAATTAAAAAAGTTTAATTTTTGATTAAAAAAAGACTTTTATTAGACAATGGAAAATATATTAATAATTAAAACGCCCACATAGCTCAGTTGGTAGAGCACGTCCATGGTAAGGACGGGGTCATCAGTTCAATTCTGGTTGTGGGCACCACTTATTTTAAATTTGAAATTTCCTTGTAAAGAGAGGAATGATCATCGTTCTCAAAACCTGAGTCACATAAATTTTTAAACATATTTTGTATAAGCTTCGAAATTGGAAGCTTTATGCCTTTTTGTGAGGCGCATTCAAGAATATTGTTCATATCTTTCAAATGAGTAATATTTTTTCCTCGAGCAACAAAATCTTTATCTATCATTCTTTGTCCATGATTTTGTAGAATTTTTCCATCAGCGAACCCTCCGGATACTGCTGTGATAAATTTTTTTGGATCTACTCCATTTTTTTCACATAAAATAATAGCTTCAGCCACTGCTCCAATTGTGACTCCTACAATAATTTGATTACATAATTTTGCAACCTGTCCACAACCGTTTGGACCTACCAAAACTGGCCTACCTATTGTCTGCAAAACTTTATATACTTTTGAAAATATTTTCTCACTCCCGCCAACCATTATAGCTAGCGAGGCAGATTTGGCTCCTTCAGGACCACCTGAAACCGGGGCATCTAAAAAATCAACGCTTAATAACTTTAAAATTTTGGAACATTTAACTGCAGTAGATACTTTTGTTGAGCTCATATCTATAAAAATTGACCCACTTTGAATATGTTTTGACACTTTTTTAACAGTCTCTAAAACCGCTTTGTCGTCTGGCAACATAGATATTATAATATTTGAATTTTCACACACTTGCTCAATGGATTTACATATAATAATGCCACTTTGATCAAGTCCTTTCATGCGTTCAAAAGTTCTGTTATATGCTTTTAATTTAAATTTCTTCGAAATATTTTTGGACATTGGATAGCCCATCAAGCCTGTACCAATAATTGCAATTGTCTGAATCAAAATATAATTAACTCTCTTTATTTGATCTAAATAAAAAATTTAATTTTTAAAATAAAATTAAGTATTAAAATTAATTTAATCTAAATCTACATGAATTTGTCTGCACCACCAGAGGCCTCAATAACAGAACCAGTAACAAATCCATTACACTCTGAGCACAAAAAACATGCTATTTGGGCTATTTCAACTGGTTTTCCAAATCTTCCTACTGGAGTAAGTTCTTCACCTAGTTGTTTAATTATAACTTCATCATCTAAATTTGCTAAATCTTTTCTAGTTTGCCTAACTTTTGGTAGCATATTCTCTTCCCAATTTTTTGTTCTGACTGCACCAATACCTATTGCGTTCGCAATGATATTAAAAGGAGCAAGATCTAGAGACAAACTCCTGGTAAGATTATTTATGGCTGCGCTGAGACCATGAGAAATTGTTAATTTGGGATTAGGATATATTCCGCCAATTGATGACATATTTACAATCCTGCCCCATCTATTTTTTTTCATTATTGGAGCAACTAGCTTGCAGGTATTTATTAAACTAAAAATTTTAACATCAATCATAGACTGCCAATCTTCTGGTCTGGCATCAACAATACCACCAGCTTGTGCTTTACCAGCATTATTTACTAAAATATCAATTTTATTATAACTTTTTTCTATTTCGTGTATGGTTTTTTCAACTTGTTCAAAATTTGAAGTATCACAAGCAAAAGCATCAACTTCTACACCTGTAACTTCCTTAATTTGTTTCTTGGCCTCTTCAAGTTTTTGCCCATTCCGACCACAAATTATAACTTTGGCACCCTCTTTAGCGAATTCTTCTGCAGTTGATAGACCGATACCTGAACTTGCACCAGTTATAAAAGCCACTTTGTTTTTTAATCCTAAGTCCATGATTTATTTAACCCTCAATAGCATATTTCTATCTCTTCTTGGTAAAATCATTTCAAACTTGGCTGTCTCTGGTGGATAATAAAAAACAGTAAGCTCGATCGGCTTTTTTCTGTCTGTAAGAGTAACTCTCGAATTCTTGAGACAATAAGAATTTTCTTTTAATTTTAATAATTTTAGAATTTCATTAGATACTTTTGTTACACTGATTTCATATTTCGCTTCTTTAATAATTATGCCAAGTTCTTCTTCGAATACATCATAAGTTGTCATTAAATTTTTAGATTTAGATATTATTTCTGTTACACCCTGAAAAACTTCTGGCATAAAAGTATCTAGGACAGCGTACGGCTGTTTATTTAGATTCACTAATCTTCTTGTTTTAACAACCTTGGTATTTTTTTTTAAATTTAAATCAGAGACTAGTTTTTCGTCTGCCTTAACTATCTCATTAAATAAGACTTTTACCTTTGGATTTAAATTTTTTTCTCTTAAAGCATCAATAATAGTTTTTGCCGTAGATAAAGACTGTTTTATTTTCTTACTTTTTACAAACGTGCCCAGCCCCTGCTTCTTAATGATTAAATTTTTTGCTTCGAGTTTGTTTAAAGCTAATCTCACAGTGACTCTACTAACTCCATATTTTTTACCAAGCTCATCTTCACTGGCAATCATATCGCCAACTTTAAGAGTTTTCGACTCAATCTTATCTTGAATATCGCCAACAATTTTATCTTGTAACGAAAATTGTGATCTCTTTGTAGCAAGCATTAAAAAATAAATTTAATTAATGTTAAATCTTGACTGAAATCTACCCATGCCAACAGTTATACTTTTAGATTGTGTATATTCTAACATAGCCTCAGAGCCATGCTCTCTACCAACACCACTTTTTTTATAACCACCAAACGGTATTTCAGACTGATAGCCATATGCATTTATAAATACATTTCCTGATTCAATTCTATGTGCTAAATCGTGAGCTTGTCTTATATCATTAGACCAAACATATGATGCTAATCCAAAGTCGCTATCGTTTGATTTTTCTACAGCATCGTCAAGATCTTCATATTTAAATACAGATAAAACTGGTCCAAATATCTCTTCTTGCGCCATGTGTGAATTATGACTTATATTAGTTGCAATTGTAGGAGCATAGAAGTTACCTTTTGTTAAATTATCATCAGTCGGTTTAAAACCTCCACAAACGATATTAACTCCCTCGTTTTTTGATTGATCAACAATTTTTGAAATATCTTCCACTCTTTTCTTTGTCATCAATGGTCCGAGTTGGGTACTTTCATCTAATGGATTGCCCATTGGAATTTTTTGAGCTTGCTCGCTTAATCTATTTATAAACTTATCATGCATTTGGTTGGATAAATATAATCGTGTCCCGGCAAAGCAAACTTCGGCTTTTCTTGCGAAAGCAGCTGTCAAAACTCCATCTATAGTTTCGTCAAAATCAACATTGTCTGTTACAATAATTGGACCCTTTCCACCTAGCTCCAAAACTGATGGTGTTACGTTTCTAGCAGTTTGCTGAAGTATTTCATATCCACCTTCTCCGCCACCCGTAAATATTACTTTTTTAATTAGTTTATGTTCAACAATTTGTTTGCCAGTAACTCTACCAGATCCTGTAATTATGTTAACTGAACCTTTTGGAAAACCAGCTTCCTCCAAGGCCTCGGCCAAAGCCAGTATACTTAAAGGAGCAACAATAGATGGCTTTATTACCATTGTGTTACCGCAAGCAAAAGCAGCTGCAAAACCTCTGGCCATTAATTTAAATGGTGTATTCCAAGGTACGATTTGTCCAATCACACCATAAGGCTCTCTAATCATATAATTAAATCTTGGACCCAAATCTTGGAAAGAACCCTCAATTTTTCCAGCGTGTCCAGCGAAATACTCAAAATGAAGCGCTGACGTTGAAATTTCCATTCTTGTTTCCCTAATTGGTATACCGGTGTCAATACTTTCTAGATAGGCAAATTTTTCAACATCTCTTTTAACAATTCTTGCTAAATTATTCAGGAGTTCTCCACGTTCCCTGCCAAGCATTTTTTGCCAATTACTACTTTTAAATGTTGCATGAGCATTTTCAATAGCAAAGTCTACTTCTTCTTTGGATGCTGATTTTAATTTGCAAATTGAACTATTATCAAATGGATTGGTTATCTCGTGTTCCTGGCCGTTACCGTGGTCTGCCTTACCGTCTATATATTGTGTTAACGTTAAAGAATGTTTTTTCATTGTATTTTATTTAGTACCTTTACTTGTATTGGTTTTTTTAAGTATTCTACTATCTTCGCTCTATAGTCCTTGTAATGTGCAGTTTCTCTATGAAAATCAAGTGCTTCCTTTCCTGAATAAATTTCAAACAGATGAAAGGTTTCAGTGCCTTCATTTTCCACATCATCCATGCTGTAAAGATCATAGGTAATATTTCCTTCCTCATTACGAGTAGGTTCAACCATACCTTGTAAGATTTTTCTTACGTTTTCTACATCTTTCTCTTTTGGATAAAAACTAGCAAAAACAGTAATCATTTGAAGAGGTATTATAATCATTGTTTTTTACAGTCAAGTTAAAAAAAAGAAATTGACAATTTTTTTTAATACGTTTTAATACGTCTAATAAATTAATAAACTTAACAAAGGAATAGTTATGCCAGCAATGAATCCTAGTAAAGATGCAATGAGCATCGTAATGGTACAGTTTTCTCCTGAAGCAGCTACAACAAAAGAAACTGTAGATAGAAATATAAAAAAAATAGAAGAGTATGTAACAAGAGCAACAAATGGTTTTCCAGGAGTTGATCTGATTGTTTTTCCTGAATATAGTACTCATGGGTTTGGTTTTGATCCATATGCAACTCATTTAAAATTAGCAGAAACAATTCCAGGTGAGTCTACTCAAAAGATGGGAGAGATAGCTAAGAAATTTAATACTTGGTTATGCGTTTCAATAGTTGAGAAAAATTCGGATCCAGAATTAAAGCCATATAACTCAATGGTTTTAATAAATTCGGATGGTGAAGTTGCAATGAAATACAGAAAAATGATGCCATGGTGCCCAAAAGAACCTTGGACTCCAGGAGAAACAATGAATGTTTGTGAAGGACCAAAAGGATCGAAAATTGCTATGATGCTTTGTTCAGATATGGACTACCCTGAAACAAGTCGAGAAGCTGCTTGGAAAGGTGCAAACGTAATTTTAAGGCCTGCAAAATATATGTACCCTTGGGATCATATTTGGGACATCACAAATCAAGTAAGAGCTTATGAAAATATGTGTTATGTTGTGTCTGTAAATCACACAGGTGCAGATAATTCATATTCATACTTTGGTCGATCAATGGTGACTGATTATGATGGAAACATTCTATGCAAAATGGGTGACAACGAAGGAATGACTAAAGTTGATATTCTCCCAAAAGAAGTAGAGGCAATTAGAAGAGATCGCATCTCTAACAATTACCTATATGGATTAAAACACAGAGGATTTACCGGTGTACCACCTCATGGAATAAAGGAAAATCCATTTACTGTTTACAAAGACTGGGACAAGATTCCAAAACAATGGGATCGTAATCCTACAGATGAAGCAGAAAAAATTGCTGAACAAGGACGTAATGCTCTTGAGAAAGCAAAAACAAATCTCAAAAGAGTTAGTTAATCTTTTGAGTGTTAGTTAGTCTAAATCAAAAAAAAGGGGGCAAAATGAAGCTAACAAAAAAAATCGTAAGTGCATTAGCGACTTTCACATTGTTATTCGCTAGTGTTTCTACAAACTCTTTTGCAGGAAGTCATGCAAAGTACCCGAGTAAACCAATTGAGAAAACAATAACATTCAAAGCTGGTGGTGCTGCTGACATTGCAGGAAGATTGTCTGCAAAAGCGGCTGAAAAAGTTCTTGGACAACCAATTTCGGCAGTAAACCGTTTAGGAGCAGGAGGCTCTGTTGGTTTTGACTTCGTAGGTAAACAAAAAAATAACGGATATAACATTGGATGGTTATCTGCATCAATATTGACAACAACAATATTGGGTAAACTGCCATATGACTACAAACACTGGGATTTTGTGTGTGGTGTAACTGTTGATGCAACAACAATAGCAGTTAGAGCAGATTCTCCGTATAAGACACTGCCTGAATTAATTGCTGCATCAAAGAAGAATCCTGGAAAAATTAAAATTGGTCACGCAGGTGTAGGAAGTTTTACTTATACAACTGGTGCAGTTTTAATGAAACAGCAAGGTGCAAATGTCGTCTTTGTTCCAGTTGGAAAAAGAAGAACTCCAGCGCTACTATCAGGAGAGGTAGATGCAATTTCGGTTCACCCGCCAGAATTAATGGCTAATGTAAGAGCTGGAAAGATAAGAATGTTAGCGGTTTCAACTCCAGTTAAGATGGCTGCTTATCCTGATGTTCCTACATTTAAATCATTAGGAATGGATCTTGGTTTTTATCAATTTAGAGGTGTTTTTGTTCCAAAAGGAACTCCTAAGTCTGTGATAAAAAAATTATCTGACGCTTATAAGAATGCTGCATCAGATAAAGCGTTAAAAGCTGCAGCTTTAAAGAGGGGGTTTGGAATCAACTTTATCCCGCACAATAAATTCCCGAAATATGTTGCCAAACAAGATGCTTTATTACGTAAAGCAATGGCGAGTATTAAATAGTTAAATTAAGTCTCTAGCCCTATATAATTAATATAGGGCTAGCTATCAAAGTCATGCTCAAAATTACCGAAGAATTATTATTTAAAACACTAATATCTATAGTATTTTTTATCTATTTTTATTTGTCTCTAAAGTTTCCCTCCATACCTATGCAGGAAGGATATGGCGCTGGTCTTTTTCCCATTATCATATCTGTAAGTTTTTTTTTATTTGCGATGAAAGATTTTTTTACTAACGACAGGAAAGAATTTAACAAAAAAGAAAATTTAGTATTACTTGGATTTTTAATAATAATTTTTATTCCAATATTTTTTATAGACTATTTGGGAATGTATTTTGTTTTAGGATTATTTCTACTGTATTTAAATCATGTGCTTAAAATATCGATTATAAAGAATACTATTATAAGTCTTGTATCAATAATAATTATACATTTTGTATTTGTTAAAATTTTTAAATTAAGTTTTCCAGAAATTTGGTTTATGGAATGATTGATTTACTCTTTTCAAATCTTAATATTTTAACTATCTCACTAATTTTTTTTGGAGTAGCATTTGGTGTGTTGGTTTCCGCAATACCAGGCCTTACAACAACTATTGGTGTCGTCTTGCTACTTCCTTTTTCTTTTTATCTTGATAGTGCTTCATCACTTGGCATGCTTATGGGGGTATTTGTTGGTGGGATGGCGGGAGGTGCAATTCCTGCAATTTTAATTAATATACCAGGAAACCCAGCTTCAATAGTAACAAACATAAATGGTTATCCGTTAGCGCAAAGCGGCAAAGGAGATTTTGCTTTAGGTCTCGCAATGATTTCAAGTACCCTAGGTGCCCTTATTGGTCTTATAGTTCTATATTTGATTTCGCCTGAACTTTCAGATTTTGCTTTAAAGTTTGGTGCTGTTGAACAATGTGCGCTAGTGTTGTTAGGTTTGTCACTGGTTTCGGCATTATCAGAAAAATCAGTAATGAAAGGCTATATAAGTATGTGTTTGGGTTTAATGATCGCAACAATTGGTCTTGATCCGATCACAGCTACTCCTAGATTTAATTTTGGGACTGTAACTATGCAACAAGGTATATCTTTTATTCCTGTGATGATTGGCATGTTTGCTTTGCCAACAATTATTGAAAGTTTAATCATTACTAATGATTTCAAATTTCCATCATTAAACAAAAATTATAAAGAATGTTTAATCGGAGTTTATGATGCATTAAAAGAAGTTATCCAGTCAAAATTTAATATTGTCCGTTCTTCTATTATTGGCTCAATCATTGGTGCAGTACCAGGAACAGGAAGTGCAATAGCTGCAACATTAAGCTACCAACTCACCAAAAAATTGGAAAAATCAGAGGATAATGATCGCATGAGTTCGCAAGGTATAATATCTCCAGAGGCAGCTAACAGTTCTATGAGTGGCGGGGCATTAATACCCATGCTAACACTTGGAATTCCTGGTGATCCGGTTACAGCTGTAATGCTTGGTGCTTTGACTATACATGGACTGGAGCCAGGCCCATTAATGATATCAACATTCCCAGAAGCTTATTATGGCCTGTTGGGCTCTTTTGCAGTTTCTGTGTTTTTTTTAATTATACTGACACTAATTGGAATACCTTTTTTTCTAAAAGCAATAAGAATCAAAACAAAATACTTAATGCCAGTAATATTTGTTCTCTGTATTATTGGTTCTTTTGCATTAAGAAACTCAATGTTCGATGTTTGGATTATGATAATATTTGGCGTTATAGCATTTTATATGAGGAGAAACGGTTATCCAATTCTACCTTTAATATTAGCCTTAATTCTTGGAAAAATTTTAGAAGAGCAATTTAGGATGTCCCTAATTATTTCTCTAGGTGACCCTTTAATTTTTTTTAAAAAACCTATTAGTCTAACTTTGTTAATAATTTTAGGATGTTTTTTATCTTATATATTTGCTAAGTTTGTTAAGAATTTAATGAAAGAGAGAAAAAATGTATAAAAATTTCGGGCAATTTTACAATGGAAGTTGGCATCAGTCATTTGATAAAAGTACTTATGAAGTAATTAATCCCTGTAATGAAGAAGTTATAGGAGATGTATCTAATGCAAAACCAGAAGATGTAGACAATGCTCTAAAGAGTGCAAAAAAAGGATTCGAAAATTGGAAAAAGACTGCTCCTTGGGAAAGAAGTAAAATTATAAGAAAAGCAGCAGATTTAATAAGAGAAAATAAAGAGACAATTGCTAAATGGATTTCACTTGAGGTAGGTAAACCTTTAAAGGAATCATTAGCTGAGGTGGAGGGTTCAGCTGAAATTTTTGAGTGGAATTCAGAAGAGACAAAAAGAATATTTGGTCAAAATATTGAAAGCAGATTCCCAACAACAAAAATGAGTGTATATTATCAACCAATTGGTGTCGTTGCAGCATTAGTTCCCTGGAATTTTCCTTGTATGCTGGCATCAAGAAAAATTTCAACTTCTTTGGCAGCTGGTTGTTCTGTTATTTGTAAACCAGATATCATAACACCGGGAAGCGTAATGTCTCTTGTAGATATAATTAGCAAAGCTGGTTTTCCTGATGGTGCTATCAATTTGTTATCCGGAGATCCTGCAAAAGTTTCTGAACAGTTAATTTCTTCAGATATTGTAAAAAAAGTTTCCATTACTGGATCGACAAGAGTAGGAAAAATAATTCTAAAACAAGCAGCAGATAAGGTACAAAGAGTAACTATGGAATTAAGCGGTCATGCACCTTTTATAGTCTATGAAGATGCCAACGTAGAAAAAGCAGTAGATGTAGCAATGGCAGCTAAATATAGAAATAACGGTCAAGTGTGTATTTCACCAAGCAGATTTTATATTCACGAAAAAATTAAATCAAAGTTTCAAGATCTATTTGTCAAAAAGACCTTAAAATTAAAAATGGGTGATGCTTTTTCAAATCCAGACTTAGGTCCTATCACTACAGAAAGAAGATTAGATGACGTTCAAAAGCTTTCCAACTTAACTGTAGAGGAAGGTGCTGAACTAATTTGCGGAGGTAAGAGAGCTCCCAGTTTCAATCAAGGCTATTATTTTGAACCAACAGTTTTTGATAAAGTAAAAGATAACTTTACTATAATGACCGAAGAACCTTTTGCGCCTTTGAGCCCAATCTTGTCTTTTAAAGATTTTGATGAGGTAGTTGAAAGAGCTAATAATCACGATAATGGCTTGTCCTCATATGTTTGTACTACTTCAATGAAAAAGGCATATCAAACGGCAGATGCCCTTGAAACTGGCATGGTATCAATTAATACTCCAGTTGTAGCTGTAGCCGAAGCTCCCTTTGGAGGTATAAAGCAAAGTGGTTACGGAAGAGAAGGTGGAAGTGAAGCAATCAAAGATTATTTAAACACAAAATATACACATTTAGGATTAGATACTTAGGCTATTTTTTTTATAAAATATAAATTTGTATTTTGAATTTTATTAAAACTTAAAGTTTTAGTTTGAAAGATAGAGGTATCCAAATTTGTTTTTACTAAATAAATACTTTTTTCAACATTTTGTTTTTGAACGAGGTCTGTGATTAGTGCTATGTGCTCATTAGAGTCTACATAAATAATAGTAAGATCACAGCCTAATTTTAAATAATTCAATAATTTATTTTCATTCAAATTATCAATATCTAATTTATCTTTATAAATATCATTTGAATTAATCTCATCAAAATAAGTATCTTCATTGCTCATTTCTTCTCTGAGAGATATTTGATTATTCTGATCATTATACTGATAGGATAATTTAAGAATTTTTTCACTTTTTGTTAGAAAGTTGACCTTTGATCTCTCAGAACTATTCATTAGGCAAATCAATGGAATTTTTAAACTATCAAAACCTGTCAATAAAATGCTTTTAGAAGCACTTGATAAATTTGCTATTAACAAACTTTCATAATCTATTAAATCATCTATAAAATTAACTGTTTCTTGTATTTTAATTTTTTTAAGTTTTATTATTTCTTGAAGGGTGACATCTTCGCCTAAATCTAAAATGTTTTTTTTCATTATTTATGTTATTACTTCATATAAATAAACCAATTCAAAAAATATGGAAATTAAAGTACCAGATATAGGAGATTTTAAAGATGTAGAAATTATTGAAATTCTTGTTAAAGAAGGACAAAAAGTTTCAAAAAACGATCCTCTAATCACCCTTGAGAGTGATAAGTCAAGCGTTGAGGTTCCATCGTCATTAGATGGAACAATTCAAAAATTAAATGTGAAGATCGGTGATAAAGTTTCAGAAGGAAGTATTATTGGAATAATAGATAATGGATCAAATGGAGCTGAACCAAAAGATAATTCAGAAATAAAAATAACTGAGTCAGATAGTAGCGCACAAAATTTTATCACAGTGCCAGATATTGGTGATTTTAAAAACGTTGAGATAATTGAAGTACTAGTAAAAGAAGAGGATGAAATCAACAAGGGAGATCCAATCATTACTCTTGAAAGTGATAAATCTAGTATGGAAGTACCTAGTAATACTTCAGGAAAAATTATTAACCTTAAAGTTAAAATTGGAGACAAAGTTTCTCAAGGAGATATTCTTGCAGAGTTATCAGGCTCTAATCAAGCAGAAAAAGTAGAGATAAAAAAAGAAATACCAAAAAATATTCAAAATAATGATCAAGCACAGTCTAGCATCCAAACTCAATCAGAAAATAAGAGAATTGAGATAAAACATGAGGGTGTATTTGGATCTAACCCAGATATTGGAGATATTGATCCAGAAGAAACAGATGAATGGATTGAGTCTTTAAGCTCAGTAGTTAAAAGAGATGGTTCAAGAAGAGCGCACTTTCTTTTGACAAAATTAATCAATCAAGCTTATGTGTCAGGATCTAATCTTCCCTTTACTCAAAATACTCCTTACATCAATACTATTCCTCCTCAACTCGAAGCAAAATCTCCTGGAGATCAAAATATAGAAAAAAGCATCAGGTCATTAATTAGGTGGAATGCTGCTGCAATGGTTGTGAAAGCAAACAAAATATCACCTGAATTAGGTGGACATATTGCAACATTTGCATCTGCTGCGACCCTTTACGATGTAGGTTGTAATCACTTCTGGAGAGGTAAGACCAAAGATTTTTTAGGTGACATGATTTACTTTCAAGGTCACGCTGCACCTGGAATGTATGCACGGTCATATCTTGAAGGACGAATTTCAGAACAACAATTAGGAAACTTTAGACAAGAAGCAAATATAAAAAGAGGAGAAGGTTTATCTTCTTATCCTCACCCATGGTTAATGCCAGATTACTGGCAGTTTCCAACTGTATCAATGGGGCTTGGTCCTATCACTTCAATTTATAATGCAAGATTTATGAAGTATATGGAGAATAGAAATTTAATTCCTAAACAAGGCAGAAAAATTTGGACCTTCATGGGAGATGGAGAGTGTGACGAACCAGAGTCTCTTGGTGCAATAGGTTTGGCTGCCAGAGAAAATCTAGATAATTTAATTTTTGTTATTAACTGTAATTTACAAAGATTGGACGGACCAGTTAGAGGAAATGGAAAAATAATCCAAGAACTTGAAGGTACCTTTAGAGGTGCTGGATGGAATGTTCTTAAAGTTATTTGGGGTTCATATTGGGACCCTCTCTTGCAAGCTGATAAAACAGGTTTGTTAATGAAAAGAATGGATGAATGTGTTGACGGTGAATACCAAGCTTTTAAAGCTAAAGGTGGAAAATATGTTAGAGAAAAATTCTTTGGCAAGTACCCAGAACTAAAACAACTAGTTTCGAATCTTACTGATGAAGATATTTGGAGATTAAATCGAGGCGGTCATGATCCTCATAAAGTTTATGCGGCCTATGATGCTGCCATGAAGCACAAAGGACAACCGACAGTAATTTTAACAAAAACAATTAAAGGTTATGGAATGGGTAAATCTGGTGAAAGTATTAATACAACTCACCAGCAAAAAAAGCTCGGTTTAGATGATATGTATTATTTTAGAGACCGTTTTGATATTCCATTAACAGATAAGCAAGTAGAAAATTTAGAATTTTATAGACCCGATGAGAAATCTGATGAAATACAATATTTAAAAGAAAAAAGAGCAGCTCTAGGAGGCTTTATCCCTTCAAGATCTTCAAATTCTAAACAGATTAAAATTTCAGATCCAAGTATTTTTGACTCTTCAATGAAAAGCTCTGGTCAAAGGGAGCTTTCAACTACAATGGCACTAGTTGCTATTTTAGGTAAAATATTTAGAGATAAAGAAGTCGCACCAAAACTTGTCCCTATAATTCCCGATGAAGCTAGAACCTTTGGTATGGAAGGTTTTTTTCAAAAAGTTGGAATATATGCTCATGAAGGACAAAAATATGAGCCCGTAGATGCTGAACAATTAAGTTCATACAGAGAAGATCAAAGTGGTCAAGTTCTAGAAGAAGGCATAACTGAAGCAGGTGCAATGTCATCTTTTATTGCTGCGGGAACATCATATACAAACCACGATGTTGAAATGATCCCATTCTACGTTTTTTACTCCATGTTTGGTTTTCAAAGAGTTATGGATCTTGCATGGGCAGCTGGTGACTCACAAGCTAGAGGCTTTTTAATTGGAGCTACTTCTGGAAGAACAACTCTAGCTGGGGAAGGCCTACAACACCAAGATGGTCAAGGACTAATTATGGCTTCAATGATACCAAATTGTATTTCTTACGACCCAACCTACGCATACGAAATGGCAACTATTGTTGAAGATGGAATTAAAAGAATGCACGAAAATAAAGAGAATATTTTTTATTATGTCACCGCACTTAACGAAAACTATAAACATCCAGAAATTCCAAGTCATGTAAAGAAAGAAGATATTCTAAAAGGAATGTATTTATTTAAAGAATTTCGAAATAAAGGCAAAGCTATAGTCCAGCTTTTTGGCTCAGGCTCAATACTAAATGAAACAATTAAAGCAGCTCAAATTTTAAGTGAAGAGTATGGAATTGATAGCGATGTTTGGAGTATAACTTCATACTCAGAAATACAAAGAGAAGGTGCAGAAACTTTGAGATGGAACCATCTTCATCCGGATAAAGACCTAAGAAAAACCTATATCGAAAAATGTTTAGAAGGTAGATCAGGCCCAATAATTGCTGCAAGTGACTACATCAGGTCACATGTTGATCAAATTAGACCATATATAAAAACTAATTTTTTAACATTGGGAACTGATGGTTATGGACGAAGCGACACGAGAAAAGAACTAAGAAAGTTTTTTGAAGTTAATAAAGAGTCAATTGTAGTAAATACTTTAAGCACTTTATCTAAAGAACAAAAGATTGCGTCTAAAGTTGTTAAGGATGCTATTAAAAAATATAATATTGATCCTAATAAACCTTATCCAGTAAAATTATAAATGAGTGAAATAGTTAAAGTTCCAAATATTGGTGATTTTAAAAACGTCGAGATAATTGAAGTGTTAGTTAAAGAGGGTGATGAAATCAATAAGGGTGATCCAATCATTACTCTTGAAAGTGATAAATCTAGCGTTGAAGTTCCATCATCATTTTCAGGTAAAATATCAAATATAAAAATAAATATTGGAGACAAAGTATCAGAAGGTGATCAAATTTTAGAAATTACCACAGATGAAAAATCATCTTCTGAGCAAAAACAAAAAAACCAAAAAACAAATAAAGAAATATTTAAAAAAGAAGAAGTAAGGCAAACAAATATCATTAACCAACCAAAATTATCTGATTCAACAGG
>CEOK01113819.1_pt1 | contig 14714 bp, 26 predicted proteins | sample 427001 | NCBI WGS metagenome assembly CEOK01 (sample SAMEA2591108, study PRJEB7988) | marine metagenome | isolation source: saline water (ENVO:00002010), including | reverse complement strand
ATGGACCCCAAGTCTCCAATGACGCAAGACAATGCAATGGTTCAGTTGATGGACTTTTCGGTAGATGGGCGTTTTTTCGTAGCTCCTACGGTATTTCCTGTAGATAGTCCTGTTGGTCCTGTGCTCACGAAATTCTCACCAGACATGGCGATTCGCAAGGCTTTTAACACGGGCGAGTTTTTAGAGTTTGATACAGAAGATCAGGCCAGAGAGTTTGCTATGAAGTTTACGGATGTAATTAACGTAGAGGATAGGCCAAAGCAGAATTTAAAGAAGGGCATAGCTGAATACATCCCCTATATGCAATAATGAATTTATTGTGTTATACTAAAAAAAACAACTGGGAAAAGCGTAATGGCAAAACCACCTATAAGTCTAATTGAGAATGTAAACCCTCAAATAGATGAGCAAGAGATTGCAGCTGAGATTGAGGTTAATTTACCTGGATCTTTGGATATGTCTGGGCGAGGCGATGACATAGGTATAGAGTTTGAGGATGATGGTGGTGCAATAGTTGATTTTGCAATGTCATCAAGGGTTGAGCAAGAGACAGGATTTTATGATAATCTTGCAGAGGTTCTTGATGATAGAGTCCTTGGTTCGATAGCCAGTGACCTTTTATCAGAGTTTGATTCTAATAAGGCAAGTAGACAGGATTGGGAGGATGCATACGCTAATGGTTTGGAATTACTTGGTTTCAACTATTCCGAGAGAACCGAACCCTTCAGGGGGGCTTCTGGGGTCACTCACCCGTTACTTGCTGAGGCTGCGGTGCAATTTCAGGCGCAAGCATTTAATGAATTGTTGCCTGCTAGCGGTCCCGTGCGAACCTCTATTGTCGGAAGCCAGACAAAGGAAAAAGAAGACCAATCTCAACGTGTAAAAGAGTTTATGAACTATTACATTACCAATGAGATGGAAGAGTATACGCCAGAAATGGATCAGATGCTTTTCTATTTACCGTTAGCTGGAAGTACTTTTAAGAAAATTTATTTTGATGATTCTATTGGCAGAGCAGTAAGTAAGTTTATTCCTGCTTAGAATTTGGTTGTTCCTTACGAGACAACTGATTTGGAGACTTGTCCTAACATTAGCCATGTTGTGCGTATAAATCTAAACGAGTTGCGTAAGAAGCAACTTTCTGGGTTTTATTTGGATATTCCTGTTTTGCCTCAACAGGGTGAGGATGATGATCTTACAAGTGAGCTTGATAAGATCAGGGGCATTGAGCCGTCCAACATTGATTATGATGCTACTTTAATAGAGTGTCATGTAGATTTAGATTTAGAAGGTTACGAAGACACGGGCGAAGACGGAGAAAATACGGGAATTAAGTTGCCGTATGTGGTTACGATTAGCCAAGATAACGGTCAAATACTAGCCATACGTAGAAATTATAAAGAAGATGACCCTGATAAAAGAAAGGTACAATACTTTGTGCATTATAAGTTTTTACCTGGGTTTGGCTTTTACGGATTAGGTTTAATCCACACAATAGGTGGCTTGTCTCGTTCAGCCACCGCGGCACTGAGGCAGTTGATTGACGCAGGTACGTTGTCCAACCTCCCAGCGGGCTTTAAAGCTCGTGGACTTCGTATTAGAGATGATGACGATCCTCTTCAGCCAGGTGAATTCAGAGATGTAGACGCACCTGGTGGGGCTATTAGAGATAGCCTTATGCCTCTCCCATTCAAAGGACCTGACGGTACTTTATTTCAGTTACTTGGTTTTGTGGTCGATGCAGGGCGGAGGTTTGCCACAATCACAGATATGAAAGTTGGTGATGGAAATCAGCAAGCAGCTGTTGGTACAACCATAGCTCTTATGGAACAAGGCTCACGAGTAATGAGTGCGGTACATAAGAGACTGCACTATGCAATGCGGATAGAGTTTAAAATCTTGGCTCGTGTAATGGGGGAGAGCTTACCACCTATTTATCCATATGAGTTAGAGGGAGTTGATGCTGCAGTAAAAGCACAGGACTTTGATGGTAGGGTGGATATTGTACCTGTTTCTAATCCTAATGTATTTAGTCAGGCTCAACGTATTGCTCTGGCTCAAACTCAATTACAATTAGCAGCGCAAGCTCCACAGATGCACAATATGTATGAAGTTTATAGAGATATGTATGAAGCATTAGGTGTAAAAAATGTGGATAAATATTTGAAAGCACCGCCTCAAGAACAACCAACCCCAAAGGACCCTGCACAAGAGAATATCGATGTATTGGATCAGAAAAACCTTTTTGCCTTCCCTGGACAAAACCATCAAGCACATATACTTTCGCATCTTGTATTTGGTGGAAACCCTCTTGTTGGAGCTTCGCCAGTTTTGGCAGTGGCTTTACAGAAACACGTCATGCAACACGTTCAGCTTGAAGCAAGGGAAAAAGCTGTACAGGAGTTGGGAATTCAAACGCAAGATGTATCGCAACAACAACAAGTACAACTGGATGCTGTTTCGGCACAATTTATGGCAGAAGGTATGCAAGCTGTTCAAGCCCTTTCAAGGCAATTAAGTGGTCAGGGCGAAAAAGATCCTGTCGTTGATTTGAAACAGCAAGAGTTACAGCTTGAAGCCTTGAAGGAACAGAACGATGTTGAGGCTGAACAGGCTGAACTATCTTTGAAACAGGCTCAACAGATGGATAAATCAAGACAGTTTGATGAAAGGCTTGCTAGTCAAGAACAAATAGCCAGAGAAAAAATGGAAGCAGCTAGACAACGAGCCATAATGCAAAGGAGAAATTAGAATGTCTATGGTAAAAATAGTTACAAATTCACCTAAAAAAGCCCCAAAACCTGAACAGTCAAAGGGTATACAGAATGTAAAGGTTCCTGTCGGTGATTTAAAAGTAATGACCGCCAGAGGTATGGGCGCAGCTAAAAAGGGTGGTAAATTCTTAGGAGTTTAATCCACTAATCTGGGGAAAGGTTTATGGTAGACCCGGTATCTGCAATGGCTCTGGCAGGCTCCGCCTTTAACGCACTAAAAAAAGGCGTTTCAATCGGCCGCGAGCTGGAGTCGATGGGAAACAGTCTTTCGCAGTGGATGTCAGCGGTATCCGATATTGATCGTGCTCATCATGAGGCTAAAAATCCTCCAATTTTTAAAAAAATCTTTAATGCAAAATCTGTTGAACAAGAAGCAATGGAGTTGTTTACTCAGAAAAAACAGCTTGAGAACCAGCGCGATGAACTTCGTAAGTTAATTGGCTCTATGCTTGGGCCACAGGCCTGGCAGGAGCTTATTAAAATGGAACGAGATATACGCAAACAACGCCAAGAAACGCTTTATGCTCAAAGAGAAGCTCGTAAACATTTCATAGAAATAGTAGCAATTATATTATTCACTACGGTGGGAGCTTTATTTCTAATTGGTATGGTTTGGTTAATTTCTAATAGGGGGTCATTTTGATACAGAAGAAATTAGAAAAAGGGTCTGAGTATAACAAGTATGATTTAGATGGTGACGGAATTGTAGACGATGATGAGTTACTAGCGGCAGAAAAGTTACATGAAATAGAGGCAGCGGAGAAGCAAGAAGCAGCGGAGCTTCGCAAAATGTCTGCACAAAGGCGTATGGCTACGGCTGTTTTGTGCTTTATGGCACTATATACGCTGCTTATGTTCATGCCGTTTGTATCAGACGAAAGGGTTAAGCTCCTTACAGACCTCTCAAATTTGTTATACTTGACGGGTGGGGGCATTGTGGGAGCTTATATGGCTGTATCCGTATGGCCGAAAAAGCAGTAAGAAGATACGGTGAAAGAAAGTTTAAAAGGCATGATATTCGCTGGGCAAAGGAACACAAGATATATCAGTCTACAGAATGCAAGTCTTGTGGTGCTAAAACATCAGGCTTTTCTAAAGATGATGGGGAGACTTGGTATTGTTCAAGTTGCATAACAAATGTTTGAACATTTGTTTTTATTGTTTGTATTTACGGGTTTAGAGCCTAATAAGAAGTTAGAGAGTCAAGATATGTATTTTAGGAATTTGCATGAATGCACATATTTTGCTAAAGAATTGCATAAACAGGGCGAGACAATTACAGCATATTGCTTGCCAAAATATGTAAACATTGAAGCTGTAAAGGTATACTGATATGTTACAAGCATTGATAGGCCCAGTATCAGGGCTTTTAGATAAATTTATTGAAGATAAAGATCAGAAGAATGCCCTCGCCCACGAAATCGCCACGCTCGCAGAAAAACAAGCGCACGAAGCAGCCCTCGCACAAGTCGAGGTCAACAAAGCAGAAGCGCAACACCGTTCCATCTTTGTATCTGGATGGCGTCCCTTCATCGGCTGGACCTGTGGCACAGCGCTGGCATACCACTTTGTCCTTGCTCCGATTATTTTGTTCGCAACAGCGTATGCTGGTGTTGAAGTTCCTGAACTACCTAGTTTTGACATGGAGACGTTGACCACGATTTTACTTGGAATGCTGGGATTGGGTGGCTTACGCAGTTTTGAAAAGTTAAAAGGTTTAACAAAATAAGGATTGCATATAAAAAGGTGTTACAATATATTCTAATATATGGATGGCATTTTAATTACCAATCATATCTTAAAACTCATCAATGATAAGAGAAATCAGATATCTGAATTACTTATCTCAAACGGAGTTAAAGATATGCTACATTATAGGCATTTGATGGGTAACATTGAAGGTCTAGAATTTTTAGAACAGGAACTCAAGAGCCTGCTAGATAAACAGGAGTTACAAGATGAATAAAACAGCCACGGCAGAAAAGACGGAGGCTCTGTCTACGCCTTGGGTTAATCCCAAGGAGAGGGTATTAGACCCAACACTCATAGATAAATCTTTAAAAGAAAGAATTCCTTCACCAACAGGTTGGAGAATTGTTGTTTTGCCCTACAAAGGCAAGTCAAAAACTTCTGGAGGAGTTTATATTCCAGATCAAGTTATTGAAACAAACGAAATTTCAACAACAGTTGGGTATGTTTTAAAATTAGGACCTTTAGCTTATCAAGATATGCAAAAGTTTCCCACAGGCTCTTGGTGCAAAGAGGGTGATTGGATTATGTTTGCAAGATATGCAGGGTCAAGATTTAAAATTGAAGGTGGAGAAGTAAGGATACTCAACGATGATGAGATTCTTGCTACTATTTTAGACCCAGAAGATGTTATCAGTATATGAGGATTCAATGAATAATTTACAAAAAGAAGAAGAAACACAAGAGGTTGAAATAGAGGTTCAACAAGAAGATTTATTCAAAGAAGAGCCTCGTGTGGAATCTACGGAAGTTTCGGTTGAAAGTCCACAAACAGAGCAACGTCAACACGTAAGTGATTCAAAACAGAGAATTGATAGACTTACTAAAAAAATGCGAGAAGCAGAGCGTAGAGAGCAAGATGCAATCGCTTTTGCTCAAGCAAAAATGGCAGAAAATGACGATCTTAAAGTTAAATTAACTGGTTTAGACAAAGATTATGTCTCTGAATATGGTCAACGTGTTGATAGTGATATTGCCTCTGTGAAAGAATCTTTAAGAAAAGCAATGTCCATTGGCGATACTGATGCAGTTGTTGATGCTCAAGAAAAAATAGCTAGTTTGATGGTTGCAAAGGAAAGAGCAACACAGGCTAAAGTAAAAATTGATAGAGAAGAAAACTCTCAACCTCAAGAAACTGAGCCACAACCGCAGTCACAGCCACAAACAGCTACTCCTCAACAAAAACCAGACCCAAAAGCAGAAGCATGGGCGCAGAAAAACGAATGGTTTGGTACAGATGAGGCTATGACATACGCTGCTTTTGGGATACACAAAAAATTAGTGGAGACAGAAGGGTTTGACCCAAGGACAGATGAGTACTATAATGAATTAGACAAGCAACTTGTGGAAACTTTTCCAACAAAGCTTGGCACAAACAGTCAGAGGCAATCTAGGCCCGTTCAGACGGTTGCTTCAGCATCAAGGACTGCAAACTCTGGACGCAAAACCACGGTCAGATTGACCACCTCTCAGGTAGCTATGGCTAAGAAATTAGGCGTGCCACTTGAGGAATATGCTAAGTACGTTAAGGAGTAGCGAAGAATGGCTGAAATTGAAGTAACAAAAACCGAAGTATCGGATGTTAGTCGTGACTCTCGTGCTAGTAAGACAAGGGAGAAAGAGACAAGACGAAGACCTTGGACTCCCCCGTCTATGCTAGACGCACCACCTGCGCCACAAGGATTTAAACATCGTTGGATCAGAGCCGAAGTTCGTGGATTTGATGACAGAAAAAATATTTCTGCTCGTCTACGCGAAGGATACGAACTTGTCAGATCAGATGAATATCCAGATTTTGAGGCCCCAGTAATTGATTCAGGTAAATATGCTGGTGTGTTTGGAGTTGGCGGATTAGTTCTCGCCAGAATACCATTAGAGACTGTTGAAGAAAGAACTGAGTATTTCAATCAAAGAACTCAAGACCAAATGAATGCAGTTGACCATGATATGATGCGAGAAAATTCTCACTCTACCATGACGATTAATAAACCTGATCGTCAATCTCGTGTAACCTTTGGTGGTTCTAAACAGAACCAATGATTGGAGTAAAAAATGGCAAACCAAGATACTTCTTTTGGTTTACGCCCAATCGGACTTAACGGTGCAGGTGCAAATACTACTGGTGTGACTCAATATGAAATCGCAACAAATAATACTAATGCGATTTTTCAATACTCTCCTGTAATTCCTTTATCTACGGGGTTTATTGATATTGTTGGAAACGCAAATGGTGGTACAGTACCTGCATTGGGTGTCTTTATGGGTGTAGAATATGTGGATAGTTCTTCAAAAAAGACTGTCTTCAAAAATTATTGGCCTGGTTCCAATAATGTCAGCGTGGATACTAATTTCCCTGTGAAGGCTTTAGTAGCTGATAACCCTAGTCAGTTGTTTATGGTAGCAGCAGATGAAACTGTCACAGATCGCGCAACTGCGATTGCTGATATTTTTGCAAACTGTCAACTAGCAACAGCAACATCTGGGTCAACATCCACTGGTCGTTCAACTGCACAACTTGATATCTCAACAGCAGCTACTACAGCAACCTTTCTGATGAGAATACAAGGTTTAACAACAGATGTAGCGAATTTAGAGTATGCTTCAGCTGGAGTTAATTTTATTGTTCGGTTTAACATTCATCACAATGCGCCTGTAGCAGCTTCGGCTTCACAGACCACATCGTTGTCAACTGGTATATAAGGAGATTAGTCAATGGCTATTTCTAGAGCACAACTAGCAAAAGAGCTAGAACCAGGTTTGAACGCATTGTTCGGTCTGGAATACGACAGGTACGAAAATGAGCATTCTGAAATTTTTACAGAAGAAGCTTCTGATCGTGCTTTTGAAGAAGAGGTAATGTTGGGCGGGTTTTCAACAGCACCTGTAAAATCAGAGGGTGGAGCAATCCAGTTTGATGATGCACAAGAGACATATACTGCCCGGTACACACATGAAACTATTGCTTTGGCTTTTTCCATAACAGAAGAAGCTATAGAAGATAATTTGTACGACCGTTTAGCTTCTCGTTATACGAAAGCTCTTGCTCGTTCAATGGCACAAACAAAGCAAATTAAAGCAGCGTCAATTTTAAACAATGCCTTTAGCACAGGCTCACCAATAGGTGACGGTGCAGCTTTGTGTTCAGCGTCACACCCTTCTCTTTCTGGTAATCAATCCAACGTTTTATCTGTAGCTTCGGATTTAAACGAAACATCTTTAGAGCAAATGTTAATTGATATTGCAGGAATTACTGATGAGAGAGGTTTGAAAGTAGCAATTCGTGGCATGAAACTAGTTATTCCAAAAGAATTACAGTTTATTGCTGAGAGAGTGTTAAACTCAAATCTTCGTGTTGGTACATCCGACAATGACCCAAATGCAATTCGTAATATGGGTATGTTGCCTCAAGGAGCAGTTGTAAATCACTTTTTAACCGATACAGATGCATTTTTCATTATGACAGATGCACCTAATGGCTTCAAAATGTTTAATCGCGCTGCTATAAAAACAGCTATGGAAGGTGATTTTGACACTGGAAATATGCGTTTTAAAGCTCGTGAGCGTTACAGCTTCGGTGTTTCCGATTGGAGAAGCGTGTTTGCAACACCTGGAGCATAAAAATCTTTCCTCCGAAAGACTAGGGCGACTTTGCAGTCGCCCTTTTTTATTGTATAGTAATTTAAACCTTGACTGCAATTAAGCAGACACTAGCCACGACAAGGAGATTAATATGGCTAATTCAACTTTCAGCGGTCCCGTCCGTTCAGAAAACGGTTTCAAAACAATTATTAAAAACTCATCTACAGGTGCTCTTACTAATGAGATGACTATGTCTACCTACAGCACCTCTATTACAATTGCGGCTTCTGGCACTGATCATAAAGAATCATCAGTGGGCATTCCATCAAATTTTATTCCAATGGGCGTAGCTATTACAGTAACTAGTGCTGCAGCTAATGCTGTTAACATTAACGATATAGGAACTGATGCAGATACTGATGGATTCGTTGATGGAATAAGCGTGGCAATTAATTCTACGGGCTTTAAAGGATTTTTCCCCTGTAATGGTGTTTTAGGTATGTCTGGTGGAACGACTACTGCAGCAACCGAAACAGCGGATGAGGTTGAGCTTGTAATCTCTGGTACAGCTGGTGCAGGGGGAGTTGTTGCTTTAAAATTCTTTGGCATATCTTCTGATTCACCAACCGCTTAATAGGAGACAAAAATGGCAGGCTCAGATGTAAGATCCAAAAGGATTACAGGCACGGGTTCGCTCGCAGTTGGTCCTGCACGGATACGTCAAATACAGCTTAAAACAGCCTCTGGAACACCGCGATTAACTATTACAGACGCGAGTGGAGGTGCAACTGTTCTTGATTTAGACTTTAACGCTTCTGATACTCATTCTGTTAATATTCCTGCAGAGGGTATAAAGGTATCGGACATATTTGTGTCAGCGTTGACTAATATTACGGCTGCAACTGTATTCTTTAATTAGGTTTAGATATGGCAAAACGTAAACAAGATACGATGCCAAAAAGAAATAAGAAAAATTTTCGTCCCACTAAATCTGGGGCGGGAATGACAAAAGCAGGAGTGGCTGCTTATCGAAGAGCAAATCCTGGGTCAAAATTAAAAACGGCTGTCACAGGAAAAGTAAAACCAGGTAGCAAAGACGCTAAACGTAGGAAGTCATTTTGTGCTCGTTCCGCAGGACAAATGAAAAAATTTCCGAAAGCTGCTAAAGATCCAAATAGTCGTTTAAGACAAGCAAGAAAAAGGTGGAAGTGTTGATGAAAGCAGAGGATGTTTTAAAACAACTTGAAAGACACGAAGAAGAGTGTAACAGAAGATATGCGGATATTCAGGAAAAATTAAAAAATCTTGATAACCGAATGTGGGCTGTTATGGTATTGATAGTATTAGCTGCGGGTTTAGAGCAACTTCTATGACAATTACGAGGGCAAATATGGGACATTCAATTTCAAGAGTTAGAACAGGACCAAAACCTGCAAAATTAGAAGTAACTTATATGCGAAAAGGTGGCAAAGCCTCAAAAAAAAGTAAGGGTTCAAAGATTTGCCCTGCTGGAAAAGCTTGGGCAAAAAGAACTTTTGATACATACCCAAGTGCATATGCAAATTTAGCTGCTTCAAAATACTGCAAAGACCCTAATTATGCAAAGGGTGCAAAAGGTAAAAAATAATGGGCGAACTTAAAAAGTGGCTTAAACAAGATTGGGTAAGGATAGGAACAGATGGGTCGATCAAAGGGAAGTGTGGGACGTCCAAGGACAAAAAAAATCCAGACAGATGTCTCCCAAGAGCAAAAGCCAACAGCCTCAGTAAATCAGAAAGGGCTTCTACCGCTCGTAAGAAAAAGCGTGAGGGTTCTAAAGGAAAAACTGTTGTCTCTAATACCAAAGAGTCAAAAGTAACAAATTTAGCCAATGGGGGTCGTGTGAAAAGACCTTTTAAAGGTAAAAAAGTGTCGGGTACTGCCGTTGCAAGAGGCTGTGGACAAGTGATGTCAAACAGGCGAAAGAGAACAAAAGGTTCGGTGGTACAGTTTTGAGGTAATTATGTTACCAAATTTTGAACTAGAACAATCAATAATTTCTGAAACGCAAGCATGGTCAAAAACAGCTTTAGAGGTTGCTAATGAACATTTCAATGGTTTGCCTCCATGTCCTTTTGCTAAAAAAGCATGGTTAGATGATAAGGTAGGGTTTTGTTTTAAATATGAAAACCATTGGCAAGATCTGTTTTCTTTAATTTCACAATGGGACGATTCAAAAGATGTCATTATTCTAATCGATTTTTGTTTTCTTCCTTTAAATGAAATGGATCGGTATTTAAATTTGTTAAACAAAGCTATTTCGGACGGTATTTTTATTAATAAAGATATGTTTTTGATGGGTTTTCATCCTGATGATGACGATAATGAACTATTAGAGGAGGCTGACTTTGATTCGACCATAGACGTTCCGTATGCTATGATTTTCTTACAACGATTAAGTAAGTTGCAAGAAGCATCAAATACACTTAGAATAAAAGGGTATTATAATTATGCAGAAAATTATTATAATGGCTCAAAACTTTACGAAAACAGAAAAACTCTTTTTAGGAGATTAAAAAATGGTAATGAAAAAAGTTAAAAAAATGATGGGTGGGGGTGCAGCAAAAAAACGAATGAAAAAAGCTCCCACAATGATGCGCGGAGGTGGAATGGCTAATGGCAAAAAACCACCAATGATGATGCGCGGAGGTGGTGCAGCAAAAAAACGAATGGCAAAAAAGAAGAAAAAATAAATGACCTTATCGAGTTCCACTGATTTTGAATTAGCGGTTGATGATTACATCGAAGAGGCTTTTGAACGTTGTGGTTTAGAAGTCAGAACGGGGTATGACCTTAAAAGTGCAAAAAGATCTCTTAACCTTTTATTTGCAGATTGGGCAAATAGGGGTTTAAATCAGTGGACTATCTCTCAACTTACACTTTCGTTGACTCAAGGAACTAATGCTTATAATTTAGGCGCAGATGTAATTGATATTTTATCGGTTGTAGTAAGACGAAGTGATGTTGATTTTACATTAGAGCGTGTGAGTAGAGCCGAGTATTTGAACATTCCGACAAAGAGTACACAAGGAAGACCAAGTCAATTTTTCTTAGATAGACAAATTACACCTTCTTTAAAATTATATCCCACTCCTGAAAATAGTTCAGACACCATAGTTTACAACGCTTTAACAAGAATCCAAGATGCTGACACTATGCAAAATACTATTGAAGTTCCTTTTAGGTTTTACCCCTGTTTAGCTGCGGGCTTGGCTTATTATCTTTCTATTAAAAGAGCACCCGATAGAATACAAGCTTTAAAAGTCATATATGAAGAGGAGTTTGAAAGAGCAAGTATAGAAGATAGAGATCGTTCCTCTTTTAGTGTTACCCCACAATATCAATATTTAAGAGTAAACTAATGTCAAGCTTTGCATCAGGAAAAAAAGCTTATTTTATTTCTGATAGATCAGGATTTAGATATCCTTATAAAGATATGAGAAGAGAGTGGAATGGGTCTGTAGTTGGCCCAGACGAATTTGAACCAAAACATCCACAATTAGGGCCATTTAGAAAAGTTGGGGATTCTCAAGCTTTAAAAGATGCAAGACCCGAACCAAAAGAACCTACTGCATTTATAGTATTCTCTACCACAGGGAAAGACATTATTCCTTCTTCTATAAATGATTTAACTGTTTTAAATACTAGCGTTGGAACTGTTACAGTATCTACTTCAGAAACCTCTAGTTCTTCTGTTACTGTAACTCCTACAGGTGTATCAGCCTCTGCCCAGCTTGGGTTTGTTGCCCAGAATGGTGTTTCTGGAGCTACTTCTCTTGGTTCAGTTACAGTGTATCAGTTGTTTGCTGTTACAGTTGTGAATGATGGAGGTAATAAATACTTCTTAGATGGGTCTAATCAAACAGGTTCTGCATTAACCTTGACAGAAGGTTCGACCTATCGTTTTGACCAGAGTCATAGTTCTAATTCAGGTCATCCATTAAGATTTTCTACTACTTCTAATGGAACACACGGAGGTGGTAGCGAATACACAACAGGAGTCACCACGGCTGGGACTCCAGGAAATTCAGGAGCCTATACGCAAATTACAGTTGCTGTTGGTGCGCCAACCTTATATTACTATTGTACAAATCATAGCGGCATGGGCGGTCAGGCGAATACACCATGAGTTACACTAATACAACCCTAACACAAGCGATCAAAGACTACACAGAGAATGACGAAACTACGTTCACAACAAATATACCTAACTTTATAAAAAACGCGGAAGAGCGAATCTTAAAACTTGTTGAGTTAGATTACTTCAGAAAGAATGTAACAGGAACGCTGACTAACGGAAATAAGTTTCTTGCTGTTCCAACAGATTATTTAGGTTCAATTGCAATATCTATCATTAACTCAAATGAACATGATTTTCTGTTATTCAAGGATGTAAATTTTGTTCAACAATATGCGCCAAACCCAAACACTACAGGCATACCGAAATACTATGCTCTCTTTGATATCAATAATTTTATTATTAGTCCTACTCCTAATAGTAATTATTCTATTGAGCTACATTATTACTATAGACCCGTATCAATAACAGCATCTGGAGACGGTACAACTTGGTTAGGTACAAATGCACCTGATGCTTTGTTATATGGAAGTTTATATGAATCTTACGTATTTATGAAGGGAGATGCAGATATTTTGCAAATGTATACGGATAGATTTAATGAGGCCATCATACGGTTAAAAAATTATGGGGAAGGTTTTGAAAATACAGATGCGTATAGAACAGGTCTACGCAGAGTTCAAAAAACATAAGGAATATATATGCTTGATTTATCAACAGGAACAGTTGGAAATGTAAATGTAATGACTTCTGACCAAGGTGGTCATTCAACAGAACAGTTGACTGAATTAGCTCTCGATAAGCTAATTGCTATATCAGATAGAGCGCATCCTGCTATACAGGCGCAAGCTAGAGCTTTTAAGGATAATGCGGCAAGAATTATGTATCATTACATTACATTGGCAAGAAAGGAAGAACGTGCTACTATCGTTCAAGTGTTGGCTAATAACGGTCACAAAGATTTGGCTGAAATAATAAGGAGATTATAATGGCCCCAACTCAAGCAATGTGTAGTTCTTTTAAACAAGAATTACTGCAAGGATTACATAATTTTACAGCAAGTAGTGGTAATGCTTTTAAAATGTCTTTACACACTAGTTCCACTAACATTGGTGCGTCAACAACTGCATATGCAAGTAGTGGTATAGCTGAAGTGGCAAACGGAAACGGATATACATCAGGAGGAATTGCTTTAACAGAAGTTACTCCTACTTTAGATGGAACAACTGCTATAGCAGATTTTGGAGATGCTTCGTTTTCTAATGCTACAATTACGGCTCGTGGTGCATTAATTTATAATGACACTAATGCAGATAGGGCTGTTGCAGTATTAGATTTTGGTGCTGATAAAACATCTACATCAGGTACATTTACTGTTCAGTTTCCAACAGCGGATGCAAGTAACGCAATCATTCGTATTGCATAGGTGACAATGTGGCTCTCGTACTTGCCGATAGGGTCAAGGAAACCTCCACCACAACGGGTACTGGCACGTATACTCTTGCTGGTGCTGTTAGTGGTTTTGAGTCTTTCGGGTCTATCGGTAATGGTAACACTACCTATTATGCTTGTACTCTTGGTTCTGATTTTGAAGTCGGCATAGGCACGTACACCTCTTCTGGCACTACATTAGCCCGAACTACTATCCTACAATCTAGTAACTCTGATAACGCTGTTGATTGGGGTGCTGGTACAAAAACACTGTTCTGCACTCAGCCAGCAGAGAAAGCGGTGTTTTTAAACGCCTCTGATAATATAGAACTTGCTGATAATTCTCGATTGCGATTTGGCAATAGTGGTAGTTCGGATTTACAAATTTGGCATGACGGCACTAATTCAAACATTGTAAATGGAACTGGTTCACTAGTTATTGCTGACACATCAGGGGATGTAAAAATACAAGGTAAGTATGGTGAGCAAAGTATAATTGCTAACAATGATGGCTCTGTAGAATTATATCACGATAACAGCAAGAAGCTAGAGACAACATCCACTGGTGCGACAATCACAGGCACGTTAGTAGCCGATGGTATAAGTGTTGGAGATAATGAAAATATATCTGTAGGTGCAGGGAACGACCTACGCCTATTCCATGATGGCACAAACTCTAGGATTTACGGAACAACTGGTGATACAAATATAGGTCAAAACACTTTTGGTGCAGTCAAACTTACTGCTGATAATGACCAAGAAAATATGCTTGTTGCAAATGTAAACGGCTCTGTAGAATTATATCACGATAACAGCAAGAAGCTGGAAACCACATCAAGCGGTGTAACCATAACAGGGACATTAGAGGCTAATGCTCATCGATTTGGCGATACGCACGTAAAAAGAATATCGGTAGATTACACTGGTGGTGGTGATTATCTTGTAGATAATGAGTTTCAAGAAATTTTATCTATAACACCAGATGGTAATTCAGAAAATTATTCTGTTGTTGGTAGAATTATGGCTACTAGTGGGGCTAATGTACATACATTAGATATAAACGT
>CEOK01001042.1_pt1 | contig 14737 bp, 6 predicted proteins | sample 427001 | NCBI WGS metagenome assembly CEOK01 (sample SAMEA2591108, study PRJEB7988) | marine metagenome | isolation source: saline water (ENVO:00002010), including | reverse complement strand
AACAAAAGCTTTGAAACACTAAATCAAGAATTCGATCAGTTTAGGAAAAAATGGGATAATAAACACTATCAGAAAGGTATTGGGATGAGTGAAAAATGGTATGATGACCAGTATGATGACTCAGATTGGCAAAAATGTAATTTACCAGGCTTTTGGGAAGATTTTGGTTATACAGATCATGATGGCAGCTTTTGGTTTAGAAAATCTTTTGACTTGGCAAAAGAAGTTCTAGATGAGGATTTTCTACTTCAATTAAGCCAAATTGATGATTATGATACCACATGGGTAAATGGGCATAAAGTGGGGGAAAGTTTTGGGAACATGAATTTCAGAAATTATGTTGTCCCAAATGAGATACTACGTGAAAAAAATAACACTATTGCAGTTCGTGTTTTTGACATTGGGGGTAAAGGGGGAATGCATACTAACGCTTTTTGGGGCAGCAAAATAAGAAATGGCGAATGGAAGTTTAGAAAAGGCAGAAAAATAGACCCTGACAAATTTCCTACGAAAGAGGTAGCAAATGGAAGTCTTTTTTCGTATCCTACGCTTCTTTACAACGGGAATATTGCACCCTTGCATGATATGCCCATAAAAGGAGTAATATGGTATCAAGGTGAATCAAATCAAGAAAGGGCTGTTGAATATGAGTATCTTTTAAAAGGATTGATTGAGGATTGGAGAAAAAATTGGGATAGCCTCAAATTACCATTTTACCTTGTTCAATTGGCGAATTACAGAAAGGAAAATAAGGTGCCCAAAGAGAGTAAATGGGCTGAGGTCAGAGAATCTCAGGCAAAAGTAGCCCAATTAAAAAATGTTGATTTAATCACTGCAATAGATATTGGAGATGCAGATGATATACACCCAAAAAATAAGAAAGATGTTGGAAAACGTCTGGCAAAACTAGCGATGCACTACCAATACGATGGAGAACTTCAAAAAAGTCCCGAATACAAAAGCTACACTATTGATAAAAATAAAGTTATTATTGAAATAAATACCTTTGGCAGCAATCTAAAATGTTCAAACAAATATGGCTATTTGCGTGGATTTGCAATTGCAGGAGAAAACGGAAAGTTTGTATGGGCGAAAGCGTACATCAAAAACAATAATCAGGTGGTGGTCTATTCAAAAGATATCACATATCCAAAATTTGTAAGATATGCCTGGTCGGATAATCCCGGGGCATTAGACTTAGTAAATACCGATCACTTACCTGTTCTCCCATTCAGAACGGACACTTTTGAACTCAGTACTGCTAAAGAAAGATATTTTTTCAGCCCCCATAGATTTTAATTCGTTAAAAAAATGAATTTATTAAATCCTCGAATATTATTAATTGCAACCCTTTTATTCCTTGGATGTAAAACCCGGAATAAAGAGAGTAAAAGTTCCGATAAAGTTTTTAAAGAACTCACATTTACTGCTGAGGCAGCACCTGAATGGACTGCCCTGATGGAAAGGACCAAAGGATGGTTCGCTGCTGATGGTATTTTTTCTATTCCTCTTAACGGAAAGGAACAGCAGAAAGAAAAGGATAAAAAAACATTATTTATTTTTAGCGATACCTATGTTGGTGAAGTCGAAAACGGAGTGCCTAAGCCGGGAAACGTTATGGTCAATAATTCCACTGCCTGGATGATTGGAAATGAGCCTGATAAATCAAAAATAGACTTTGAATACAACACAGATAAATCCGGAAAGCCTACTTCCTATTTTGTGCCTGATAATAACAATGAAAAAGAAAGGGAATACTTTTGGCTGGGGGATGGTTTTGTTAATCATGAAAAAAATAATGCGTTATACATTTTTGCCTATCATGTTCACAAAACCGGGCCAAATGTTTTTGACTTTGAACAAACGAATATCAGTTTATTAAAAATAGAAAAACCCTCCAGGGAAGGGATCAAAAAATATATTAAAATTCCCACGGAATTAAGTTTTATTCACAAAGCAAAACAAAAAAGAGTATATTTTGGTTCGGGTATTTTTGTGAATACTAAGGAGGCAAATACCCCTGACCCTGACGGCTATGTTTACATTTACGGTCTTATAGAAGGGGATAAATCATTGGTTGTTGCAAGAACAAAACCAAAGGATATTGAGCAATTTGAAACTTATCATTTTTGGGATGGTAAGGGTTGGGTAAAAGATAAACATCAAGTTGCCTCGCTGGCTGAGGGGGTTTCCAACGAATTGAGTGTAACGCCAACAGGTGATGGGCGCTTTTTATTGACTTATCAAATATTGGGTATTTCAGATAAAGTCGGCATCCGGGTTGGTGGAAGCCCTGTTGGGCCCTTTGGAAAAGTCCATGAGGTTTATACAACCCCGGAATATTCTGAAAAAAACCTTCTGCCGTATAATGCAAAAGCTCACTATCACCTTTCAAAACCGGGTGAGTTGCTGATTAGTTATAATACAATCACTTTTAACTTTTGGGAGGATATCCAAAAAGATGCCTCAATTTATCATCCAAGATTTATTAAGGTAAAATATGAATGATAAATTCGACTCTATATTGAAATGGGAAAATTTGTTAAAAAAACAGCATTACTTTATTGTTTCGGGAAATTCATTTTTCTCAAAATCTCCTGAAATCTTTTATCACCTCTGATCGGGTCATACCAGTGCTCAATTTGCATAAACAGTAAAAACCATGATTCCTCCTCAAAGGCTTGTTCAAGAAGTGTCAATGCTTTGTCGTATTCCTTGATGCTTATATGAATAAAGGCTCTTTGACAGGGAGGTAGGTAATTTTCTTTTGCCAGGCTTGTGTATAGGTCTGCCATTTCTTTGGCAAGTTCATACTCTCCAGCGTCCCCCAATGCATGGCCTAATCCACCGCCTACTTCAACTGTCCCGTCAGAAAGCTCAAAAGCTTTAAAGTAAGCGTCCAGCGCATCGTCATGTTCTTTGAGACCGTTATACGCCATCCCTAACCAATCATAATTCCAGGGTACAGAGGGGTTTTTCTCTATAGCCTCGAACAACAATGTTTTCATTTTCTCAAATTGTTTTTCAAAGTAGAAAATTGAAGAACGGGCAATTAAAAAATCCCCGTTTTGGTCCATTCTGGCAACCATATCAGATTGCTCCATACCTTCCTCTTCTCGCTCCAACAGCATTAAAAACAAAGTGTACCAATGTCTTGCGCTCAAGTTATTGAGATCTAATTCTAAAGCCCTTTTAAATGACTCCTCCGATTCATTCCATCTTTTGTGCATCAAATCCAAAATTCCTTTTATTTCATAGGCTTTTGAACTATTGGAACCATAACTGAATGCTTTTTGCAGCGCTTTTTCAGCTTCGGGAATCGTTTGTGCTCTTGATAAAAGCCCAAAAGCATAGGAGACAATATTGCTTTCGGCCAATCCAAGATAGTTTGATGGTTGGGTTGAATCAATAGCTATCTGATTTCGAAAATAATTAGCTTGATCAACAAACAATTTCCTATGTTTTTCACCCATTGATAAAAGTATCGACCTATCCGGTTTTCTTGCCTGGTAATTTTGGCACCCTGAAATTAGTAGAGTAAAACAGAGCATAAGGGAGATTTGACGCATTGCAGAGGTTTTTATTTTTTTTTCCAATATTGTTCTATCTCTTCGAGGGTTTTACCTTTCGTTTCGGGAATAAATCTGACAGTAAAGATTAAGAATAGGATAGCATTAATCATAAATATCCAAAAGGTGATTGACTCCCCCATTTTTAATAGGACGGGGGTAAATTGGGAGATAATTACAACACCTACCCAAAGTACCACAATTGCCAATGACATTGCGGTCCCCCTCATTTTAGTTGGAAAAATTTCGGAAATGATTACCCATGGAATTGGCCCTAAGGACATTGCAAAACAACCCACAAAACCTAAAATCAAAATCAACAGCCAGGGGCCATCTGTAAAAGCTAATTGATACAAAAGCCCTATACCGAAGAGGCATAATGCCATACCTGAAGCACCCCACAGAAGCAGTGTTCTTCTTCCCAGGTCATCAATATACTTAATCGCAACAAAGGTGAAAATAGTGTTTACTACCCCTATGATTACAGTTTGCATTAAAGCCGAATCTACTCCAAAACCAGCACTTTTAAGAATTTCAGGGGCGTAATACATTATAGAATTAATTCCTGTAATTTGAGAAAACAATGCCAGAATAATCCCTATTAGCATAGCCATTCTCAGGCCGGGCTCAAACAACTCTTTGAAGGTGCCTTTTTCTTTTTTTAAGGCTAAATCTATGTCTTGTAATACTTTTATTGCCTGCTCCTCAGTATTTACTTTTATTAATACATTTAATGCTTCCTCTTCCCTGCCTTTTTTTAAAAGCCATCTTGGGCTTTCAGGAACAATTAAAAGAGCAATGAAAAACAGCATGGCCGGCACGACCTCTGATCCAACCATGTACCGCCAACCAAAGTCTACATTCCAGGCCTCAGTACTGTATTGAGCAACTTTATAGTTAAAAAAGAAAACGATATTGATTCCTAGTACAATTGCCAGTTGGTACAAAGTCACCAGAGTTCCCCTTTTATTAGCAGGGGAAATCTCTGAAATATATAATGGGGACAGCATTGAGGCTGCGCCCACTCCAATTCCTCCTATGATTCTCGCTACAACAAAAAAAATATAGCTATATGCTATAGCAGAGGCTATGGCAGAGATCAAAAACAAAAGAGCTGTTAGCAAAAGCGAATTTTTACGCCCGACCTTATCAGCTAAATTTCCTGAGACCGCAACACCAAGGATACAGCCAAAAATGGCACTGGAGACAGCGAAACCCTTTTGATTTATATCCAAACTGAATTTTGTTTCTAAAAACCCAATGGCCCCTGAAATAACGGCAGTATCGTAACCGAAAAGTAACCCCCCCAATGCGCCAATCATGGTAACCTTAAGCAAATAATTTTTTTTCATAATTTTATAATTGATGTTTCTAATCAAAACGGGTACTACAGAATTCAGGCTTTACATTTGACTGAACTACTTTTATTTCCTCTGTTCCCAAATTGACCAACTTGTATGTTTTTACATTAGCAGGAATAACAAATGTTTCGGAAAAATGAACGATCATTTTTCTGTCATTAGTGATAACCTCTAATTTGTCTCCCTCCACTAAGTTCAAAATATGACACTGATCATTAGTTTTAATCTCCAAATCCCTACTGAATTCGTACCTGAAAATTTCATAGAAGTGTTTGGGATGTGTACTCAAATGTATAATGTTCCAGTCTTCACCTGAATCAATAAGCTTTTGTTTAGAAATGTACTCTTCTATTACCTCCTCTCCCTTGCAATCAAAATTTAGTACCTCCATACCCCTCTCAATATTAAGAGGACGCGGGTTTCCATCCAAATCCAATCGCATCCAGTCGTACATTTTAAGCGTGTAGATGTAAGGCGTACTGCTGATTTCTAAAACTAAATTGTCTTTGCCGGAGCAGTGAATTGTCCCGTTGGGAATTAAAAATAAATCATGTTTTTTTGCAGGGTGTTTTTGGACAAATTTATCTACATCGATGACCTTGGATTCAGCTTTACTTTCCAACAAAGCACTGTGAAATTCTTTTTTGTTTACGTCCTCTTTAAAACCCAAATAAACCATTGCTCCAGGCTTGGCATCCAAAATATAATAGGTTTCGTCTTGTGTAAATTTTTCTCCAAAATTTTCTTGAATAAATTCATGAGTAGGGTGGGTCTGTAAAGATAAATTTGCCCCATCGTAAGTGTCGAGATAGTCGAATCGAATTGGAAAATTATACCCAAAAGTTTCAGCGGCATTCCCCAGTACAGCCTCGTGGTTATAGTACATTAGAAAATCAAACGACAGCTCTAATCTAAGACCATTTTTAGTAAAAATAAGTCCATTTTCGGGGACAATCAATTCAAATGACCAAGCGTAATTGACTACGTCCTGTGTCAAACCCTTAATTTTATTTTTCATCCAATGGCCACCCCATACTCCTGGTTCAAACCACGGACGAACTCTAAAAGCATTGTTTGAAACCTCATCCAATCCTTTTCGTAGGGTATCACCAGTAGACCATGAAATTTCATTGAGCCATTGACTATCCACGAAGTAGTCAATTTTTTCAAGCAAACTCGCCTTATGCTTATTCAGAACAATCCAATCTATGAAAAACATTCTTTTGTACTGGGGTTTTGGAGGCAAGTTTTTAGTTGCACCAAGATTTAAAATAGAACCCGACCTTGATCTGTATTGTATTTCGTTTTTTGGGACGTCCAAATAAATGATTTTACAATCCCAATCAGCTAATGCAGCTCCCGAACCGTAGAGGATGTTCAATGTTTTTGGGTTTTTTTGAATACTATTGAGCTTATCCTTTTCAAAAAAATCTTTGAGTTCTCCATTATAGATTTTACCAAACGATGGGTCGTCCCCACCCAGATAAGGTTCAATCATGTCGTTTACCAGGGCTTCATTTTTATAAGCGGCTTCGACTGAATAAGTAATAACATCAATACCTTTTTTGTCAAGAGCCTCCGTCAGTTGCCCAATGAAATCGCTCCACAATACCCCTATATAACCGTCAATGGTAATAGCTTTTTCTGAAATAATTTTCTCCGCGATACTATCAAACCCTTCAGATATAAAACCATCATTAAGTTGAAACGAAGGAAAAATCTGGTAACCATTGACAGGGTCATTTTCCTCCATAGGCATGATCGGTTGCTTGGAGTTCCTTTTTTGATCTATATCGTTCTCTTCTTTTAACAGCCTGTCAACTACACCTATGATTGCCGATCCCTCAGTATCATTAGCGGTAATAACATTTTTTATCTTACCATTCAAATGTGCTTCAAATTGATCACTAAAGAGAGCAAAACTCTTGGCAATACTACCTCCAATAATCAAATGATGTGCATCGAAATCCTCTAAAATAGGAGATAGAAACCTCCCTAAGTTGCTTCCAAATTCCTCAAAAATGATTTTGGCCTCTGAGGATTTGCTTGCCTTCTCGGCAAGAGCTTCTACATTATTAATTTTATGAGAAAATTTATTCTTACTGGCATTCAAGAACCAACTTTCACCAAACCAATCCTCCGCATTTTTTCCTCTATAAGGTAAATTATATATGTAGCCATTTTGGGGAACATTGTCCGCCATCTCCATGATTTCCCCCCTTGACATAAAGCCAGATCCAATACCGGTTCCGAGGGTAATTCCTACTACGTTTTTAGAATTAACAGATCTCTTTATGGCTTCACCCTGCAAAAAACTGTGTGCGTCATTACCAAAAATAATCTTTGAAGGATGATTGATTAAATCTTTTAAATTGTGAAACAAATAGTTTTTGATATTTACGCCAAAAAGTGAATCATACTTATTACAGTTGAATATTTTGGAAATCCCTTCTTTATAATCGAAAGGACCTGGAATTGATATCCCAATTCCAATGATAGGATTGCCAAATTTCTCAAAACAAGTTTTTATACCATCAACTATTTTAGTTAAAATACTCAACGCGTCCTGCTGACTATCAATGCTCATGTGAATTCTGGATCCATCCACAATTTTTTTAACCTTTATATCTACCAAGGCAATTGTAAGGTGGCCTCCTCCAACGTCTACCCCAATTGCAAGCTCTTTTTTCTTAAGCTTTGTTTCCATTTATTTATTAATTTTTTGCAATTCTTAGGCTTTCAATCCATTTAACTGGATCCCATAATTCAATTTCTTTTTCCGTTGACAAATCATCCCTGCTTCTTCCATTTAACACATACTGCTTCAACTTAAAGGCCAATTCATTGACCTTGTCAGGAAATTTTTTAGCTAGATTTTTTGTTTCTGCCAAGTCATTATTAAGATTATATAGCTGAACATTACTCCACTCAATTTCACCATCTGAAATCATTACCTCTGGATATTCTCCAAATGGTTTCGTCCAGAACCCCCCACTACCGGAACTCATGATCAGTTTCCACTCATCAATTTGAACGGCTAAGGCACCCTTGCTCGATTGGGTTACTAATGCCTCCCTAAAACTATTTTCATCAGTTCCCATAATATTAGGTAGAACATTGAAACTGTCTATACCTTGGTTATCTTTCAAGTTGTAATTTGTTAAGCTTGCAAAAGTGTGCATCATATCAGTATGCTGGATCATCGCATTTGAGGAGGTAGCCGGTTCTATTTTTCCTTTCCACCGAACGATAAAGGGTACTCGATGACCTCCTTCAAAAATATCTGCTTTTAACCCCCGTAAACCACCGCTTCCATCATGATTGAATTTACTTTTCATGCTCCCTACTAACCCGTGATAATCAGTACCGTCTTGAGTAGTAGAACCATTATCACTGGTAAATATCAAAATAGTATTTTCAGCAACACCCAAACTGTCAATCACTTTAACCAATCTACCCACGCTATGATCCACTTCGTGCACAAAGTCTCCATAGATTCCTGCATTTGTTTTTCCTACAAAATTCTCATGAGGAGCAATCGGTGTATGAGGGGCTGTCATAGCGTAATACAAGAAAAAGGGTTCCTCTTTATGAGCCCGATCAACGATATAATCTACGGCTTTATCAGTTGTTTTGGTTAACAAATCTTCATACCTCCATCCCTCTGTACTTGCGCCAGCAATAAAAGGTTTAAGATTGAACCAGCTATTTGGGGGTTCAGCCATTCTATCATTTTCTATAAATGCGTGAGGGGGGAAACCCGGAACATCATCCCCAAAATAATAATTGAATCCCAGTTCCACTGGACCTCCACTGATGGGCTGACTATAATCAACATTCCTGCCTTCATTTTCCAGAGTTGCAGGTTGACCATCAATCGTGGGCCAATTCCACCCTAAATGCCATTTTCCAACGCATGCAGTATGGTAACCTTGGTCTTGAAGCATCCTAGCGACAGTGAAATCTTCTTTTTTAATGAAGGGCTTACCCCAAACCCATAAAACCCCATTTTTTTTATCAGAACGCCAAGGATATTTCCCGGTAAGGAAGCTATATCGGGTAGGCGTACAGACGGCTGCAGGGGAGTGAGCATTAAAAAATGAGGCGCCTCCCATCGCCATTTTATTTAGGTTCGGTGTAGGGATTTTTGAGAAATTATTAAAGTGTTCAACATCTCCAAAACCAAGGTCATCAGCTAATATAAAAATGATATTTGGCTTTTCACTTTCTTTAGAATTTATGTCCGTTTTAAAAAAATCATTGCAGGCAAAAAAAGAAGATGTAACTGCCAAAAAAATGAGGGTTGATGCAATTGATTGAATGTAATGATTGATTAAATTCATTAATTATAGAAGGTTTTAAAAGATGCGTCAGTTGGTATTTTATGACTTTTAGAAGATTGAGATTGATATCCTTCGCCTAGATAAGACTCAATTTTTTGTTTTTTCCCGTTTTTAAATATTATTTCAGCGTGGCCTGATTCATCAGATATTTGTACAGTTTTTCCTTTTGTATTAATGGCTCTAAAAATTTTCAAACTATCACTATTTTGAGCGGCAATAATCAACTGATCGTTGAGAGAATTTAAACGTGCCAAAGCTCGAGCATCACCATCGACAAAAAAACCAGATTGCCTATTCTCAATGGTTAGAAAGGTGCCATCTCCTCGACCTTGAAGGTACAAACCCAGGGATGCATCAGATTGTCCATAACTGACTTCATTATGATAAAAATTACCCACCAATAATACGTCCAAATTACCGTCCAAATTAAAATCACTCACTACAGTTCCCATAACAGGAGCAAATTGCGCTATATTGGGTAGGGGATGTATTTTGAAATTCCCATCGCCTAAATTTTCCAGATATATACTTTCCAGTAAGGAGGCTGATAATTTTTTGCACGGAGTATTTGATACAATTTCGCCAATGGTTGCAGTCGAATATTGTTTGTACGTTCTAAATTTATTTTTTATAAAATTCAATTGATCCAATAAAAGGTCTCTTGATGCAAATGGATAGCTCCTATATTCATTGTCATCATCTTTATAATGAATACTTAGAATCGGGTCAATTTTTTGGTCTTTATCGAAATCGCCAACGGCAAGGGAAATGGGATAATCAACAGATGCTTTAAACACGGAATTTTTACCTAGGTTACCCAAAATATAGTCAGTATCACCATCATTGTCAAAATCACCACCATTTATACTGTTCCACCATCCGTGAGTATTTTTTATTTCAATTTTACTGAAAAACCCCCCTTGATTATTTTGAAAAATGGTTATTGGCATCCACTCTCCGACGATAATCAAATCTTTCCAACCGTCATTGTTGAAATCTGTCCAAAGTCCTGAAGTAACCATACCTAATTTATCACCTCCAAGAACAGAAATAGTCGCATCCTTGAAAACACCATTTTCATTTTTAAGAAGGTGACTTTTGGGAGATAAACCATAACTCCCGGGAATGATTCTGCCTCCGACAAAAAGGTCAAGGTCACCGTCTTTGTCATAATCAGATGCTGTAACGCAACTTCCACTGGTGTCTAGTTTGGGTAAGTTTTCCGATAAGTTAAAATTGCCATTACCGTCATTAATATATAATTTATCATGGTAATAACCATCATCAAATAACTCACTCCCCCCATTTACTAGGTATAGATCATTATCTCCATCATTATCAGAATCAAAAAACAAAGAGGCCTGGCCTTCGTGGTTTTTGTTGAATGCTGCGGGAATTGTATCAAATGTTCCATCTTTATTTTGTGTAAAAAATTTTCCAAAATAAGGGAATGATCCACTTATGTAAAAATCATCCAATTCATCTCCATTTATGTCAGCTACTGCAATTGATGGACCATTGAAAGAATAGTTTCTGGGGATCAACGGTTCCCGTTTGAAATCGACAAACAACATGTCTTTGTGTTTATATTCAACATTAATTTGTTGTGCAATCTCTTGAAATAAATATTGTGATTTTTTTTTGATATGATGTGTAGGATCAATACCTCCATATTCAATTGTCAGCGCAGTATCAACAGGCACGTCGTAAAAAACGGAATACTTTTGATCCGGCCATAAAATTTCAATACTGTCTACAGAAGTTTTATCCGAAATTCCAAAATTCAATTCAGGTGCAACTGATGATTGGAACCCCCTGGTGGTGAAATTTTCTGAAAACTGAAAGGCTCCGCTAGTATGCACCCATACTTTCGAACCAATTCCGTTCGGGTTACCCTTAGGTCCCTTAAAATCGATGGTCAGATAACCGGCATTACTTTTATCTCTGGTTGTGTTCTTAAGGACAGTAGCTTTTTCGTTTATATTGTTGACTACCATATCCAAGTCGCCATCATTATCCAAATCAGCGTATGCCGCTCCATTCGAGAACCCGGGAGATTTATTAGTCCATACTTTTGAAACGTCCTCAAAAGTCAAATCTTTATTATTCTTAAAAAAATAATTTTGTTGCTTTTCCTCCGGAAGTCTGCTAACACTTGAAAGATAAATACTATCGAACTTTTGTCTTGATGTGAAAAGGGAATGCCTTTTTCTGTAAACGATAAAGTCTAAATCAGTAATGTCTTTTAAGTAACCGTTAGTTATGTAGATGTCCTTATAGCCGTCCAGATCAAAATCAGCGAATAACGAAGCCCAACTCCAATCAGTACTGCTAACTCCTGCCAATTGTCCTATCTCACTAAAATAATTTTTGTCGTTAAAATTACCCCTATTCAACTGTAGTGTATTTCTCATGTATTGGGGTTCATAACCCAAATATTTGCTGTATTGGAACAGATCGTAATTTGGCTTATTGAGCATAGTTTTCCTCTTTTTATTAGTAGAGGGAAGCATATCCATTACAAGAACATCGGTCAATCCATCATTATTAATATCGGCAATATCATTTCCCATACCGTTGTGGCTTTGATGTTTAATGAATTCAGCTATTTCATTTTTAAAGGAGCCATCTCCTTGATTTATATATAATATATCATTTGAAATAAAATCGTTGGAGACATATATATCAGCAAAACCGTCATGATTTATATCACTGATACCTAACCCCAATCCAAAGCCTTCAATGGTAACCCCTGCTTTATGCGAAACATCCTCAAAAAAAGGGTGTCCATTTTTCAGTCCATTATTTCTGTAAAGCTTGTCAGTATTTTTAGATTGACCCTCTAATTTTCTCTTTTTTGGGTTATTTAAACCATGCATTTCGTGAACATGATTAAGCAAGTACATATCTAAATCACCATCCAAATCGTAATCAAAAAAAGCCGCATCAGTTGAATAGGATTTATCTGCAAGGCCATAGGCCTCGGCCATTTCCTCAAAAGTGTTATTCTTTCTGTTTATGAAAAGTAAATTCGATCTTTTTTCAGGGTCTGGACTTCCCGCCCGACAAACGTATATATCAAGCCAACCGTCTGCGTTTACATCGGCCATTGTCACTCCTGAAGCCCAATCAGTGGTTTTGGTGAAGGAGGTAGCTGTAATATCTCTGAATTTTAAATTCCCCTCGTTTAAATATAATCTACTGCTAACCTGATTTCCTGAAAAATATAAGTCGATAAAACCATCGTTATTGATATCTCCCGCTGCAACACCCCCTCCATTAAAATAATAGATATAATTCAAAATATTCAAATCATCATTTAGTGGGATATCATTAGAAAAATTGATTTTTGTTTGGTGGTGAGAAAGTTGTACAAAAAGCTCACTCCCCTTTTCTAAACATGAACAAAAAGGGAGCACGCATAAATAAAAACAGCATTTTTTTATCACCAATTTTTTTTTAACAATAAGTTACACTCCAACGAACCAATATTTTAATAAAGCCTTAATAAACTACTTTTCTAATCCCCACTTTTTGTTGGGCTGGCTTCCTAATACAATTTCCAGATGCCCTCCTTTTTGGTACTCATCATGTAAAAACCAGAAGGTATTAAGCGATTTATTGTTTAAAGTAGCTTTTTGGATGTAAACGTTTTCTTTAGAATTATTTATTGTTGTAATTTTAAATTCTTTGCCATTGTAATACGTTTGGTTGAGCTCAATTTTGATTTCATCAAAGACAGGACTAGTCAATTCATACCTTGGGGTTAAGGAATTGTTCCCGCGAATACTAAAAATCCCGATTGACATTAAGGCACTTACGCCACTCATCTGGCCCTGATCCTCATCGTGCCCTCCATAACCTTCATCTGGAGTAACACCACCATAGGCCTGCTCATTTACTTTTCGAACCCAATACTGAGTAAGCCAGGGTTTTCCGGCATAATTAAAAACATGTGCATTTGAGCAAGCTGGTTGATTGGCATAACTGACGTAACCGCTACTGTATCCATAAACAAAATCATTAGATTCAGCTTGTTCAAATGCATAATTAAGTTTTTCAGTAAGTACATGGTCTCCGCCCATCAATCTTGAAAGCTTATTAATATCATGTGATACTTGCCAAGTTCCTTGCCATGAATTGGATTCGACCCATCCGTCACCACTTAGTGGATCCTCATGAAGCCATTTGCCATTTTTATCTTTTGGCAAAATAAGATTCGCATTAGGATGATAAAGTTTATCCCATGTTTTTGAACGCTTTAAAAAAGTTTTATGATCTTTTCTAAGATTGAGTTTTTTTGCCATTTGAGATAAAGACCAGTCCTGAAATGCCCATTCTAAGGTTTTTCCAGCGTTTCCAGGACAATATCCGTTTTCAATATAAAATTGCAATTCCTCTGGGTTATCTCCCATCATACCCTCCGGAAAATGATTTTGCTTAGTAAGTAAATACGCTTTTTTTGGATCTACTTTAGTCATCAAACCCTTCATTAAAGTACTGGCAATTAAGTTCGTAGCAGGACAGCCTGTCATGATATAGGAGTAACCTCCTGCAATTGCTCCTCTTGGTAACAAGCCTCCATTTTCAGCATATTGTACAAGGGAAGCAGAAAAATCATCCATTATCTCTGGCCATGCCAGTCCCCAAATGATATTTAAGTTCCATTGGGTCAGCCAAAGAGCATCAAAATTATACATGTTGAACTTTGCTTTACCCATTGCGCTCATAGGCAGCTTTCTGACCTTCAAATCAGCCTTAGTAAAATTGTGATATCTTTCCTTAGCTTGCGTATAGTCCGGATAGTCACCACTGATATCATTAATTATTCTTCTTCCAAGTAAAATATGCCAAAGATCAGTGTAAAACTTGGTCTGTTGATTTTTTGTGCCTCCCTTAATTTTAATTTTTGAAAGTTTTTCATTCCATACAGCAACTGATTCTTCCTTGTATTGTTCGAAATTCCAATGTTCAGCTTCCGCATCCATATTTTTTCTGGCATTCTCAATCGAGGTGTAAGAAATTGAAATTTTCATTTTGATTTCCTCCCCGGCCTTAACAAAATATTTTGCAGAGACTCCTGTTGTTGGAGCATCCCAATAACTCTGAGTGTTAACACCGGGAAAGACAATTGAATCTCTTCTAGACATTTTGTGGGTGCCTTTCAAACTTTTTATATTTTTCAATTGCTCTTTTTCATTCCAACCATTGAATGACTCAAACGGCTTGTCAAATTTAGCGCAGAAAAATATTTTTACTTTTTCTGGTCCTCCCCAAAAACGCCCTGCAGAATCAAAGGAGCCTTCAAATTCAGTATTGCTTATTTTCCTTACATCAGCGTTGATCATGGTGGAATTACCCAAATATCCACCGAGATTTGTTAGTATATTTGCCTCAACATCTTTTGTAAACTTAAATCTATAGATTGTGGTTCTTTTGGTACTCGTCAACTCTGTCCAAATAT
>CEOK01145313.1_pt1 | contig 14799 bp, 12 predicted proteins | sample 427001 | NCBI WGS metagenome assembly CEOK01 (sample SAMEA2591108, study PRJEB7988) | marine metagenome | isolation source: saline water (ENVO:00002010), including | reverse complement strand
CTTGTGTGTAATCGATTTGTACTTTGAGCTCGACCTCTCTCAAGACTGTCGTCACCATGAAGAAAATCAAAAGCATAAAGACCACATCAGGCATGGCCGATGTAGGGACATCTTGCTTCGTATTCGCTGATTTCTTTTTAAAATGTGCCATAACTGGGCGTGCGTTAGTGTCCTGCGACTATTCGTTATGAGTTTCCCTCGTCTGGTTCAGCAATCGAAATCTTCTTAGGATAGACATCTTTTGCAATCGACTGGTATTGCTCGGATGTCTCTTCCAATGCATTAAATGGCACACCATAAAGAGCGCGTGCTTCCTCATCACGAAGCTCGTTATACGCACCAATGACCTCATCAAGCATGTTGATGTAGATATTGTAGGGAGTTTGGCGATCCGTTTTTATAGAGATAATCGCATCCGTTGGGTCTTCCGAGAGATTTTCAACACAAGGGTTACCTGGCTCACAATTGGTGATAAAGTCTTTGACCTTTTGTTTAACCTCCGTGATAGACGAAGGTGTTTCATCTAAGAGTACCAATCCTTGAGCATTCACCAAAATATTGAGCAGGTTTCGCTCTTTGATCGGTGGAGGGTCAATATTCTCATCTGGGATGGGTGGTAATGTCAATCCAATGCCAGTGTCCACGTTGATTGTTGTGGTAACTAAGAAAAAGATGAGCAGAAGAAATGCAATATCCGCAAGCGATGAACCCGGAATTTCAGGATCTGGACGTTTTTTCTTGTTGAGTAGTGCCATGTTGGTCCCTATTACCTAAAGACTCCACGAACCGTGGTCAATGTGACGCCTACGACCATAAGAACCATCATTACAACAAGTGTAATGACACCAGCTTCCTGCCCTGTGCCGGTTGCGACGAATGAAACGCCGAATACAACAAATGGTACAGCAAAAGCAGCGATCGACTTAACATCTGTCTGACCCCCGAATAGACCTTTAACGCCAGAGGCTAACGCGATGAGGAGTGCACCACCGAGCAGAGCAAAGGCAATGATCATGGCGATAAGTCCCTGGTTGGTAAGTGCCACTACAAGCGCGACGACAAGGGCAATCGGTATAGTAAACGTTCTGAGTAATTTCATGTTCTTGATTCCTTTGAGGGTACGTTGAGCGCCAATCTTAATATTAACGCGTATTACGCAACGTGTTCCAGATTAGTCGGCGAGGATTTTTTTTCCTTGCTTCATAATGGCAAGTGAATCGATGAGTGCAACAGAGCTCTCCTCCATTTCTGCAATCATACCATCAATCTTGCTCACACAGTAGTTATACCCAACCTGAAGGATAATACCCGCAAGAAGTCCACCGGCAGTTGTCAAAAGGGCGATTTTAATCCCTTCGGCAACAAGACTTGGAGAGATATCCGCTGCAGCCTGAATCGCATCAAATGCTTCAATCATCCCCACTACAGTTCCAAGGAACCCTAGAAGAGGTGCAGTTGCGATAAAGAGTGACAACCATACAAGTCCTTTCTCAAGGAAGCTCATTTCGATAGAGCCAAAGGTGGAGATGGCTTTTTCCGCAGCGTCGAGTCCTTCTTCCGCACGAAGGAGGCCAGCTTGAAAGACAGAGGCAACCGGGCCACGTGTGTTTGCGCAAAGCTCAATGGCTGCATCCACGCCGCCATTATCAAGTGCTTCTTGCACCTCGCGTGTAAATTTCTTGGTGTCGATATCTGCAAGGTTGAGCGTAATGATACGTTCAAGGAAAATGGCAAGCCCGAGGATAAGCGCAATCAATACAGGCCACATCCAAGATCCACCTTCATTAAATTTTTCTACGATGACATTAAAAAATCCAGCATCTGCTCCTGATTGAAGAAAAAAGAGAGCGATTGTTTCCATAGTGTGACTCCAGAGAATGACTTTAATTAGTGGAGAGTTAGTTAAGGACTGATATTAGTCTATTCTATTTAAAAACTCAAAGAGGGATTTGATTTTTTAACATTTAGACAAAAAATATGGATCCATATTTAGACACAAATTATAGAATCCATCGGGCTGTTGCTTGGACGGTTTGACGCAAAGAAGTGGCTCTATCTCGGCCGAATGGGTCATTTCCTACCCAGACTCCGACGGACCGCAATCCTAATTCAAATTCACCAACCTCGCCTTGAATATCAATGGACCAACCACCACTCACCCCTTCTCCTACCCCTTGTGTGAGTTCAAAATTGACAAATGGATTAGTTGAGGGAGTCGATGAAATCCATTGACCGTGTATGGATGCACGCGTTTGAAGCCGAGTGGCGGTGAAGGATCGGACCGTGAATTCAGCTCGGTGGCGTTGGCTGTGGGGGGTGTTGCCTTGAGAGGATAGAGTGCTCCTCTCTTGGGAAAATTGTGAGCCTATGTTTGCTTGAAACGTGAGGGATCTAGAGCGTCGTTGCGACCATTGGAGCATAAGATGAGTTCGGGTTAGGTCAAAGGAGCGATTTGAAAAGGCTCCTGATGTGACTTGGTTCGATTCCCATGACACGCTCGGTGTCCATGTGGTGTTGGCTTGATGCTCCCAGGTTGCTGAAAGCTTCAATGCTAACTGTGCGTTGTCTTCTATCCCTCGACCGGCATCACGTAATGATTGTGTATAAAGTCCTTGAAATGAGAATGTTTGAAATGACACCGAAGATGCTGCATCTTCTTGAGCAGGCACATTTTGAGCAGGCATATTTTTACCTGCAGGCGCGTTCCACTGAATCGATTCATCAATCGTAAACCGACCTGTGCGTGTCGTTTGGTGATTCAAAAACAAGCTGGGGTCGAACGTAAGCAGGCTCACTGGGTTTTCAATCCTTGATTCCTCAACCAGTCGTATGGCCGATGTCCACTTCCAGGGCGAATTTGAGCCTCCATTTTGATGTTGCCACTGTACTCTAAGCGTACTGAGGGGTTCAAATTCTGTACTGATTAATTGGCGGAGGATATATTCACCTTCACCAGGAACGAGGGCGGGAAAGAATTCATCAAACTGCTCTACACCATCCTGATTCACATCATCCCAAATATGCGTTCCAAATTGAGGCCCAACAAAGACGTAGCTGAACGATTGCGTAGGTCGTTGCTCCGCATCGAGTTGGATCAACACGAGCCCCTGATCTTGGGTTGGGGTGATGCCATATCGCGTTTGATGAAACAGATTAACCTGTGTCGCCTGATCTTGATTGACTCTCCATTCCATACGTTGCTGGGTTCGAGTCGTAGGATTTAGTTGCCATAAAACCTCGCCGCCCAAGCCACGAATGCGTTCTTGTTGAATCCACAGGGATGGATCCACAAGAGATGGGCGGTTCAGCACTCTCAATCGACCATAAATCGAGAATTCAACCAAGGAGGTTTGAACACCAATTCGTGGTTTAAGGTCTATACGTTGTAATGAGTCTTGTAAGGTTTGGCTTCGGTATTGGCCTTCCCATCCAAGAAACCACTCACGAGTCAAGGGTATACGTCCAGTGGAGTTGATAGATGTGCGTTGGCCAACATCTTGCCATGCGGTATGCTGCAATTGGAGGGATGCTTTTTGGCTCGTGAACTCAGATTGATGGGCCCACCCTTGATAACCGCCAAGGGTTAACCACTGGTTTTGGGTCATGAGTCGAACGCTTGATTTAGCCGATTGCCAAGAGGCCGACTGCTCAAAAGACGCTTCTTGAACCCCCAAAGCTCGCGTAGACGCAATACTAGGGCCTGGTTTGGGCGTGGGCGCACTCTGGCCTGGGGTTGTGGGTATATCTGAGAATCTGGCTGCAGACGTTGAGGTTGACGTGGTCACTGCGTCCTCAAGGCCTAGTCGCCAAGCATACATCGGGTCGCGGATGGGGTCCAAGGTTTCAAATCGCTTTCCTGTAACTCGTACTTCAAGACCCAGGTGACTACCCCCCCCTGCCACCTGGAGAGAGTCCCCTTGCAAGACCACCCAAAAGCCTTGATCGATATTATCCTGGTCATCAAGGGAGGAAAATCGGTTCGCATCCACATCACTCACCGCCCATTCACCAGTCAGGCTCCAAGAGGGATGGAGCTGTGTGGTGGCGGCAAGAGTCAGTAGTTGCCTCGAGGCAGGTGGCTGAGCCTGCAGTATGGGTTCATAGGAGCCTTGCCCCTTCCCGACCCAAGTGTAAATGATGCCGTTTATTTCATCAAGGAGTCGTCTATAACTCCCCAACCCTTCACCTAAGTTCGAAAAACGGACTCGATACACTGCCAAAGGATCTCCAGGTCGATACGCATAGTATGTTAGGGCAGCGCCGTTAATCACTGTGTCTACTTTTACGTAGAGAGGAAAAGTGGCGTCCTCAAGTTGCCCCACCGAATCGGCCCCCGAAATCCCTACGTTTGCAGAGGGGTCACCCAATATTTCGAAGGCATCTGAACGCTCTGACTCATTCGCATCGGCTTCTCTGAGATAGGAGGCTGTCAATGAGAGTCGACCCGACGCCAGCCCCTCTACTGTAGATTGAGCTTGGATTAGGGTGCGTGTGTAGTTTTGAGTGATATACTGAAACTCAATCCTCAAGATATCAGTCGATGAGAGCACCTCCGAGCCTGTGTATGTAATCTCAGCAAAGGCTGCGTCTAATGTGTACCCTTGATCTACACCTCGCTGAAGTCGTTGACCATTGAGCCACACTTTTTCCGTCCCTGGAAGAATGATAATGGAAGACTCATTATACTTTCCTTGAAGTGGATATGGCCCTCGTATTCCTTCCTTGGGCTGAATGGTGAGCTCGTACATTTCCCCACGTTGGGCGGCCATCGACAGAATCGACCTATGGTTCGTTGAGGCTGAGTCTGGCTGGATTAAGATACTGGCACCTTGCAACATCCGCTTGACAGGGGTAAATCGCGTTTCTGCGTAATCTATAGAGACATCCCCAAGAGCTGCTGCTCCCAAACTTGATGAGTATTCAATCCGTAGTCGGTCCAATTCAGCCAAGGATTGCGTTGCCCCATCAGGCATAATGGGAATATTTCTGTCATTAAGCTGAGCGCTGAGTTGACCATCCTCGCCTATGGGCCCTTCAATGAGAAGCTGCAACTCACCATCCAGCGTCGCTTGTTGATTGGACCCTGTCAAAATGGATCTGGATAATGAACCTGTTGCGCGTAGGTTTGATTGTTGGATGGGCTGGGAATCAGCCAAAGAGGAATAAGCGTCAAGGGGAAAATTTCGTGCGGTTAAATCTAATCTGGTTGAATCTTGGCCAGCAGAATCAGTTCGCGGGTTTACAAATCTTGGGACGACTTCCAAGCGGACACACGTAGAGTCGGATGACGGGCAGGGTACCTGCTGGACTTGAATGGAACGAGTTGTGTCTGTCTGAGTGGTATCTGGAAGAGATGTGTATGAAACGGCTCTAATTGTAGGAATTGTGGGAACCGCTTGACCTAAACTTGCACGCGGAGGCCAAAAGGCTAGTACAATAAGGCAAAAAAACCCAAATAAAATCGTGGACTGCGTCAAATAGCTTATTGAAAGCTCAAGAAAGCTTCTACTCTTCGATCCCCTTGTCAAGAAACGAAATAAACTCCTCTGCAGGGATATAACCAGATACTTGTGCAATTTTTTGAGAGCTAGTCCCATCTAGAAGTACATAGGTTGGAAGAGCAACGGTTCCAGTTAGTTCAAATTGCCTTTTTTGGAGCTCTGGGCCCTTGATGCCATCGTCTGTGTAGAGTCTTACTTTGATAAAGTTCTCGAAACGAGACGATACTTCTTCAAGTGGAAACACTTGTGTCTCCATCGCTCGACAATTGGTACATGTATAACCTGTAAAGTCGATAAAAATTGGCTCACCTGTTTCTTGGCCAAGTGCGAGTGCCTCATCCAAGTCGTCGAGCCACCCCTCTTCGGCTTCCAAACTCGTCCCAGGTTCACCTCGAGGGGCTTGGAGCATGACGGATCTCACCACACTGACATCTGTAGCCTGTTTGGGTGGTAACCATGCATCCCAAAGCCCTAAAGACGCCCCCAAAAGACCAGGTATTAGGTAGATTGAGAATACTAAAAAAGGTAAAGAGAGTGCAAAGCGAGGCATGCTAATGGATGTTGGACGCTTCTCATGCCCCATTGCGTACAATCCCAAGAAATACCCAGCTGCCAGCAAGCTTAGCGCAATCCAAATCGAGATGGCAAACGGACGTGAAACAATCCCCCATTGCCACACTAAGTCGGCATTAGAGATAAATTTCACTGCAGCCGCAAGCTCGATGAATCCCAGAGCAATTTTGACCCAGGTCATCCAGGTGCCACTTTTAGGAAGGGATTCAAGCCATGATGGAAAGATGGCAAGCATCACAAAAGGGGATGCAAAAGCTGCAGAAAAGGCGATCATCCCCATGATGGGGGCAAACCACTGGCCTGTTGCGGTTGCTGCAATCACAGCTCCCACAAAGGGTGCTGTACAAGAGAAGGATACAGCACTGATCGTTAAGGCCATAAACAGGATTCCAATCCAGCCTCCTTTTTCGTTGGACTGAGTGTTTAACCAGTTGGTAAACTGATAGGGCAACTGAAGCTCAAAAAAGCCAAGAAGACTCAAGCCGAAAAGCAATAAGACGCCACCAATGAACAGATTAACCCAAGGATTGGCAGCAAATTGATTGGCACCAGATACCCCAATTATGAGGGATAATAAGACGCCTAGAATGGTAAAAGTGGCAACGATGAAGAGGCCAAAAAGTAGTGCGGGGCCTGTTGATCCTCTCGACGTCTTGGTCACGTTCACGGCTGAGGAAGTAGAATCACTGCCTGACTTGGCATTACCCTGTGGAGATTGCTTCGTAAAATAAGATACCGTGAGGGGCACCATGGGAAATACACAGGGTGTGAGAAGTGCAGCAAAACCTGCTGTAAGGGCAATCCAAATGAAGGCCAACCACCCAGATTCTGCTAGGTCATTGGTGCCAGGGGGTGACAGACGAGGCGTCGTCGAGGCGGAGGATTCACCCCCCACCAAGACCCCTTCTTCTACTGTAACGGTGATCTCTTGATCAGCTTGGAGGTCTGCAAGTGTGAGCCCATTGACACGTTGTATGGGTAACTCCAGCGTCTTGGTTTTGGGTGGCAGGCACGATCGGTCGTCGCAAACCTGATATCGAACTGTGATGGCTGCAACAGGGATCGTGGTTTCAGAGAGTTCGCCGATAAGGACGGGTACTTCAAAAGAAGCTTTTGAGGTATGCCATGCTACTTCAGCATCAAAATTGGGGTCAAACGCCAAGTCTGGTTCTGATTCAGAGACATCACCAGCCAGCCGTAGTAGGCCGTCACGAACAACACCAAACTGGGTAGGAATGGGACCCGATTCTGGATCTAGGCTTACCGCATAGAGATGCCAATTCCCATCAATGGTCGTCTCCAAGGATACATCCAAGGTCTGACCTGATGTGACATCCGTGGGAACAGACCCCACAGTAAACTTTACTGGATCAAGGAGTTGAGCATGCGAGGGTTGGGCACTGAGGACAGCGAGGGTACTAAGCGCCCAAAGAAATGCCCATCGCATAGGTCAAAGATTATTCTTCTGCGGCGACCACGGTGAGTGGAAGATACGCCTTGAGTTCACCTACAAGGGCGATAACAGCCTTGAATTCACCCGTTGTTTTGATCTCATCTTCAAAGGTGATGTTCTTGCGATCGATATCGAATCCTTTCTCTGTGAGAAGCTCAGCAATTTGACGATTTGTCACACTTCCAAAGAGCTTGTCTTCGTCACCCACATTAACTTCAATCGTGAGTTGTGTCTTCTCAATCATCTCCTTGAGTTTCTCGGCATCTTGAATGGTCGCAGCAACTCTGCGTTCAATCGCTTCACGCTCATTCTCTAGTGTACGAAGTGCTCCAGGAGTTGCAAGAACAGCCTTTGATTGTGGAATAAGGAAGTTCCGGCCATAACCAGGCTTCACATTCACAACATCGCCTTCATTGCCTAGCTTTTCGATCGATTCTTTTAAAATAACTTTCATGATAGACGTAGGTCAGGTTTAGCGGATGTTTTCAGCAACGTATGGAAGCAAGCCAATGAAACGTGCACGCTTGATCGCTGTTGCAAGTTGGCGTTGATGCTTTGCACTATTTCCAGTCACACGACTTGGGAGGATTTTGCCTTGGTCATTGATGAATTTCTCAAGGGTATCCGTCTGCTTATAGTCAATGTACTCAATGCCAGCAGCTGTGAACTTACACTCTTTGGTCTTGAGATTATTCTTTTTGGGATGTGTAGGGTTCTTAATCATGCTTGGGCCTCTTCAGGAACAGTTTCTTCGACTTCAAGAATCGTGGGTAGATCACCCTTTTTGATGAGCTCACGATGGCGCTTCATTTTGGCGTCATATTTTAGAGCTAGATGGCGAAGAATATGGTCATGTATGTTAATCTGGCGCTCTAAAACTGGCAATACAGCTCCAGGGCCTGAAAAATACATGTTCACATAATAGCCATTCGTTTTGCCTTCCATTGGAGTGGCAAACTTTTTTAGGCCCCATTCATTTACTTCTTCAATTTTACCGCCTTCAGCTTCGATCCAGCCGTTCACGGTTTCGACCAATTTTTTGGTCTCATCTTCCTCCAAGACGGGAGAAAGGACATAGGTCACTTCGTAGAAATCAGACATGTTTTTTGGTTCTGTGGATGTTTTCGGTGAAAACAGTCATCATATCCCTCGATTGATGACAGATTTTAAATATACAAGGATTTTGAAAAGGAGACTAATTTATCGGCTTATTTCATGTTTGGAACATGTAATAGGGCGTACCTCACATTAGTGTCGAAATCCAATCTAGAAGCGATGGCCATGGCATCAGGGCATCTAATCCAAAATGGAGCGTCCCAGCTGCAAGTATGGAAACAGCGAGTACCAAGCCCCATCCAAGATCTTCCTTGGGTTGCGTCGATTCACCCTCTTCAAAATAAGCCTGCCCGATGACCCGCAGGTAAACAAAAGCACCCACGATTGCAGATACGATGGCAATCACAGTCAGGGTGACAAATCCCGCCTCAATGGCCGCAGAAAAGACGAGATATTTACCAAAAAATCCTGCGAGAGGGGGAAATCCTGCCAGTGAAAGCATAAACAGGGATAACAAAGCCACGCGACGAGGTGCCACACGCCCTACCCCCTTGAGTTGGTCCATAGATGTGTCGGTCCAGCCAAAGGTTCGCTCAAAGTGGGCAATCATCGCAAATGCGCCCAAATTCATGAGCGTGTATGCCACAAGGTAAAACATTATCGCTGTGAATGCCTGAGGTGTCCCAACGACAAACCCGATTAATACATATCCGGCGTGACCGATGCTGGAAAAGCCAAGAATCCGCTTAAGGTCCTGCTGTGCAATGCTCGTTAGGTTACCAATGACCATACTCAGTATGGAAATCCAATACAATGCAGATAGCTGAGCCGAACCTGACGTGGAGACATCGGCGCTGGAGAGTAATGGACTCAAAAGCACCCAAAAAGCTCCAAAAGCAGCCACTTTGGATGCTGTAGACATAAAACCTGCCATGGCCGTTGGAGAGCCTTGGTACACATCTGGCGTCCACATATGAAACGGTACAGCAGACACTTTGAAAAAGAATCCAACCAACATGAGGCCAATTCCTGCACGGAAAAATAAGGTCTGGGTGACTTCGGGAGATGCTAAGGCCACTGCCTCAAAACCCAAAGACCCCGTGGCACCATAGATGAAGGATATCCCATATAACAAGAATCCCGATGCAAAGGCGCCCAAAATAAAGTATTTAAGCCCCGCCTCTACCCCATGACGTTCATTTTTGTACAAGCCCGCTAGCACATAGAGAGCAATGGACATGGTTTCAAGACCCACGAACAAGAGCAAAAGATGGTTTGATGCCACAAAGGCAAGCATACCGGTGATCGCGAACAGAAGCATCGCATACACTTCGGGTGAATGGGCGCGACGCCCTTGCATGACCTCCTGATTCACCAGCGTCGTCACAATTCCTGCAAATAGAATGATTGCCGTCAAGAACGATGTAAATGAACCTGAACGAATCATCTCGGTGAATGCCACACTTGCCGGCAAACTCGACTGCCACAATGCAGCGCCAAAGGCAGCTAGGAGAAAACCTAGCGTCGCCGTCAGAACAACCTGCTTATTGGCTCGAAATGCACCTAGCATCATGACGAAAATGCCGCCAACTGCGGTTAAAAGACCCGGTAAAAATGCGAGAAGATCTGTGGTCATGGGTTCAAAAATCGACGTGTTTGACAGGTGCGCTGTGGATCATTAGGGTGTAAATAGTGCATCTATTGCTTGAGCCAATGCGATATCTAGCGCGGTCACTTTGTCTCCTGCATCGTGTGTGGTTAATCGAATCGATACTCTATTATAGACATTTGTCAATTCAGGATGGTGCTGCAAAGCCTCTGCCTCAAACCCAATAGCCAAGAGTAATTGCATCGCCTCACGAAAATCCCCTACGGTAATCGTACGCGTAAGAGCGTCATTCTCAAATTTCCATTCTGGAAGCATCTTGAGTTCTTGAGTGAGTTCGTCGTTCGTTAAGGCTTGGGCTGGCATAGGATGGCGTTATTGGGGAGATTACGATGTGGTTACTCAATTTGAAGGAAGGGATACTGAAGGGTTTACACCAGAAAGACCAAAATCCGAAAGGACCTGTTGGACATACTCCTGCATTACGACTGTCCATTCTTGTGAAAACTGCGTAAACGTGGGTGATTGAAAGCCAATCCACACCATCAAGATTACAAATAACCCAAGGATCCACCCTTTTGGTAGAGTCGATGAACTCGTGACCTCTGAATCCAATGCGTGTTGAGGGGTTCCAAAGAGAGTGAATTTCAAGAGTCTTAAGGTGTACATCGCTGCAAGAATCACTGCAAAGGCAGCAAGAACCGCATAAAGAGTTGAGCCGAGTTGTGCTGAATTAAACGCCCCAGAGAGAATCATAAACTCACCCACAAACCCATTGAGTCCTGGCAATCCAATCGACGCCATGGAGGCGATCACGATCATGGTCGCAACGACAGGTCGTGTAGATGCGACACCACCATGGTCCATAAGATTACGACTTGGATTCAAGGCCATGATGTAGCCAAATCCAAGAAAAAGAGCCGCTGTGGTGAGGCCATGGTTTACCATTTGAAGAATGGACCCTTGGATTGAGGGCTCATTCCATGCAACAAGTCCTAGTACAATGAATCCCATGTGGCTCAAGGAGGAAAATGCAAGGATCTTTTTGATATCGGTCGTGGTGATCGCAATCATCGCACCATATAGAATGCTGAGGACCGAAAGCGTGGCTATCCATGGCGTCACGGCTTCAAAGAGTACTGGGAAATAGGGAATCACAAAGCGAACTAGCGCATAGGATCCAAATTTCACCATAATGGGTGCCATAAACAGTACCGCTGGGATCGGCGCTTGAGCATAGGCGTTGGCCTGCCAACTATGAAACGGAAAGAGCGGAATCTTGATGGCAAAAGCGAATAAAAAGGAGCCAAAGACCCAGAATGGCAACTCCTGAAACAACGGAGCAGCTGCCATTAAATCGTCAAAATGAGTGGAAAATGAGATCCCCTCGATGAGGGTGGCTGAGGTGAATCCAACCGTTAACACACCCACTAGCATTAGCAAGGAACCGACCAAGGTATAGACCACAAAACCGTAGGTGGCTGAGGTGCGATCTTCGTCACCCCAAATCCCGATAAGAAACGCCATTGGGATAAGGGCAAGCTCAAAGAAGATGTAGAACAGAAACAGGTCTTGAGCAGCAAATACGCCCAAAGAAGCCCCCAAAAGGATCAAAAGAAGGCCATAAAACGCATTGTTGGTACGTGAAAACACCTGAGGTGCTGTGAGGATTGCTATCCAGCCAATGAAGGAGGTCATGGCAAATAGGAGAATGCTTGCTCCATCCAGTCCTACGACATATCCAAGACGAACCGTGTCGGAGAGCGTTGCCCCAAATGATGCAAATTGGACCGTAGCTCCATAGGTCGGCATAAACTGCAGGGCCAAAATAATCGACAGTATCAAGGAAAATGTCGAAAACACGATGGCCATCACGCGACCACGTTTGGGGCTTCCACAAAGAAATAACAACACGGATCCTACAAAAGGAATCCACATAGACAGGTTGAGCAGCCAAGGAAGGATAAATTCAGGTACCATTATGGGGCCCCTCCTATGGTAGGTCCTAAGATCATCATGGCGAGGACAAATAAGACGCCCAGAAGGATAAAGACGGCATAATTTGTGATCAGGCCAGCTTGGAGCATCCGAAGAACGCCTCCACTGACTCTTGTAGTCACACCAAAAAAGGCCACCACACCACCTACGCCAAAGCGATCGATGGGCTCAAGAATGTTCTTGCACGCCCACTGGACAGGTTGACCCACCACACGTTGATAAAATTCGTCGAGTAGATACCGTTCACGACAGGTGTTGTAGAATTCACCAAATCGCTCTTGAAGCCTTTGATCCGTGGCCTCCCATTGCCCCTTGCCATAGAGACGCCACCCTGTAAACACCCCTGCAAAAGCGACTACAATGGAGCCACCCATTAACAACCATTCAGTGAGGTAAAGCAACGTGACTTTAATGTCAGCAGCTTGTGCATAAATCCACTCTTTGAGCAGGTGAATGTGAGCTTCTTGGCCTGTGATTGATTCAACTACAAAATTTGGCAGGCCTATCCACCCAATAATAATTGATCCGATCGCAAGCTTCCACAGGGGAAACGTCATCGTACGAGGTGATTCATGAAAGGCTGCGGACGCGCCGGGTAATTTTGACTCTAAGCGACTCTCTCCATGGAATGTGGTGGCTGTAAGGCGGACCATGTAGAACGCCGTCATGAATGCTGTGACCATCCCAAGAACCCATAATACGATATACAGTGGTCCAGCAAACTCACCCATGCCCGCGTTAAAGGTATGCATCAGGATTTCGTCCTTGGAGAAGAAACCAGCTAGTGGTGGAATCCCTGCAATGGCAAGGGTGCCGATCCAAAAGGTGCGAAAGGTGGTTGGCATGGCATGGCGCAATCCACCCATGAGGCGGATGTCTTGAGGATCCAACTGTTGAGATGCCTCGTCTTCATGGGATGATCCTTGCAAGCCGCTACGCTTCGTTCCATGTTTCGCATCAATGGCATGCTCCATCGTATGAATGACCGAGCCACTTCCGAGGAAGAGAAGAGCTTTGAAAAATGCATGGGTCACCACATGAAAAATGGCCGCAACAAATGCGCCTGAACCCAGCGCTAAGAACATGAACCCGAGTTGAGACACCGTAGAATAAGCGAGTACTTTTTTGATATCGTACTCCGTAATGGCGATGGTTGCGGCGATGAAGGCCGTGAATGCACCCACAACCGCCATGATCATCATTACCTCTGGGGATAGCACAAACATCGGGGAAAGACGCGTGACCAAGTAAAGACCTGAGGTGACCATCGTGGCCGCATGAATGAGCGCCGAAACGGGCGTTGGGCCTGCCATGGCGTCTGGAAGCCATACAAATAACGGGAATTGCGCACTTTTGCCCGTAGCACCAATAAGCATAAGAAGTCCAACCCAGAAAAGGGTGTCTTGGGACATGCCATCCACACCCTCCAGTATACCTTCAAATTGGAGCATTCCTATATCCTTGAGCAACAAAAACATGGCCACTAGAAATGCAAAATCACCAATGCGGTTAAATATAAAGGCCTTGTTGGCTGCATCTGTGTTGGTTGGTTTTTTAAACCAAAATCCAATGAGTAGATAGGATGCGAGCCCAACCCCCTCCCATCCAATGAATAAGACAAGCAGATTGTCTGACATAACCAATTGAAGCATCGCAAAGATGAACAGGTTGAGGTAAGCAAAAAACCTCCATGCACCTACTTCATGCTTCATATACCCTATGGAATAGATATGAATCAGCGTCCCAATGCCAGTGATCAGCAACGCCATGGTGATGGATAATGGGTCAATCAAATAGGCAAGATCCACCGACCACTCCCCTGCCTCAAGAAACGTTCCAAAATGGACGGTAAAGGCTCCTGACTGAAGCACGGTCCAGCCGAGATAAAGGGTCGCAAGAAACGGGATATAAACTGCGGCAGTGGCCAACACTCCAAAGGGTGTACGGTGTTGGCGCCACGACTCTTTAGATAGTCCTGCTAGGCCCAAAGCAAGAGCGCCGAGAGCAGGAAGACCCAAAAGAACAAGAGCAATAATCGTGGTTAGTGACATAATGAAGGGATTCAGTCGGGTGAAGAGTTTCTTGCTTCATCGCGCGTACAATCTTGATCGTTTTCTTACGCACAGGAGCACCGTCCACATCACGACCCTCAATCAAAGTGGGCTAAAATTAGTGATAAATTAACCATTAAACACCCCAAATCTTTTGAAGGAAAGTCTGGGTTTTTCCTATTTTCAAGTTCGCAATCGGTTGATTGAGGCTTTTATCTAGCTTGTGATTTCTGTTGGGTAATGCGCCTTGACCTTCTACTTCCACCGCTTCAATGTGAACGTTTTAACCACTCCATAGTGAACCGAGACACTGCTGTTCGATTTGTCTTTTCTTTTGTTGCGTTAATGGTATTCTGGGTCGTGTTGAGTGGTTTCTTCGACGCGATGCACATTGGATTTGGTGCCTTGAGTGCACTCATTGTGTTGGCTACGTTCAATTCAATTCGAACCGTCCATTTCTTTGAAGATCAACGAGATGCTATTACAGCGGTGCGATTTCATAAGTTTATAGCGTACGTCCCGTGGCTAATTGTTGAGATTGTAAAGTCAGCCATTCATGTT
>CEOK01024864.1_pt1 | contig 14867 bp, 15 predicted proteins | sample 427001 | NCBI WGS metagenome assembly CEOK01 (sample SAMEA2591108, study PRJEB7988) | marine metagenome | isolation source: saline water (ENVO:00002010), including | reverse complement strand
GTAACTTTTGTTTGTCACTTATGACTGTACTTTTATAACTGACCTACTGAACAGTCTCACTCAAAAGACTCACTGAACCACCCACTTAACAGCCCCATCCAAAAGCCTCTATGACTCCGAAAGACGCCCAGCTCGACATTGAAACCTTTAAATTCAAAGATCGACTCATCAAAGGGGTCTCACCCGAAGGAGATTTCAAAATTAGTGTGGTCAAAACCACCGACACCGTTCAGGAGGCTATCCAACGGCATGAATGTGGTCCATTGGCTGCCATTATCCTGGCCAAAACACTCACTGGGGCAAGTTTGTTGGCTTCTGAACTCAAAGGTGAAGAGCGTGTGCAGTTGCAGCTTGAAGGGGATGGTCCTCTTGGTTTGGTTATTGCGGAAGCCAATCGCGTAGGTGAAGTGCGTGGCTATGTGAAGCACCCTCAAGCTCAACTTCCCGATCATGGTGGAGAGCCTCGACTAGAAGATGGGCTGGGGCTTGGGATCCTCACGGTCATCAAGACATTATACAATGAAGCCGAGCCCCGATTGAGCACAATTGAGCTCATTGTTGGGGACGTCACGACCGATATTGCGTATTACATGGTGCAGTCAGAGCAGGTTCACACGGCGATTCGTCTTGATGTGAAGATGGCGGATGATGGGTCTATTGCTCATGCAGGGGGGCTCATGATTCAAAAACTTCCTGGTGCGGATCAAAAGGTGATCGATCATCTCCAAGAGCACCTTAAAACACTCCATCCCGTGTCAGACAGCCTGGAGGCAGGGCACTACATCGATGATATTATGGTGCAGGCTCTCGATGGAGCGCCTGTCAAGGAGTTGGATCGTCAGTCGGTTGACTTCTTTTGTCGTTGCAGCCGTGATCGATTCCGTAATGGACTGGCCATGTTGCCTGTGGAGGAACTCGAATCTCTCAAAGGTGAGTCCCAAGAGCTGGTTTGCCACTTCTGCAACCAAAAAGAGATTTTTACGAAGGAAGAGATTGACCGACTCGTGCTTGAGGCGAAGGCGACGCTGAATTAGAATGGGTGCGCGTTGGCCTCAGGGGTTTCTCGAAGCCTACACCGCAAACGACTCCCCACAACCGCAAGACTCCGACGCATTGGGATTGTTAAAAACAAACCCTCGAGCTTGCAATCCTTCTGGGTAATCGACCTCACACTCGTGTAGATAAGGTGCGTGCTCTGGGTCAAGCAAAATCGCCACACCTTGCGATTCGAGTCGGATGTCGTATTCTGACGGATAATCATACCCAAGTTTGTAACTCAAGCCTGAGCAACCACCACTTTCGACTGCTACGCGTAGAATTAGATCTTCATCAAGCCCTTCAGAAGCGCGGATGCGGGCAACTTCCTTGGCCGCTCGCTCCGTTAACGAAACTGTGGCTTTGGTAGGGTCCGTGAGCGTTGGATGCTTTTGTAGGTCACCGTCTGCTTTGGTGCCGACTCCATCAGCGGCTTCCGCACCTGTTTCCGAGGCAGATTCCGTGGCACCCCCTTCCGACTCGTCGTCGACGTCCAAAAGGGAGGCAATCACATCATCTAATTCGTCGTCTTTCATGTCTCTGACACCGTTTGGGGTTCTTTATTATCGGATACGGTAAAACAAAAATACTCTTGTTTCTCCCTGAAAAATACGGACAATGTGCCGGTTTTTACCAATGCTGCTAAGGTTCTACTTGCAACCGTTGCGCTAATGCCAGCAATCTTGGCAAATCCTTCTGCCGAAATCTCCCCATGCTCTCTCAAATACTGGAATAAACGCTGCTCCTTGGCGCCATATTCAAATGTGATCTCTGTATCGCGCGTCTCCATCGCCATCAACCGCAACCGTTCAGGACTTGCCACCACGTTTTCTTCATGCTGCCGAATAAAAGCCACTCGTTTCTTTTTGTGCTTCAAAAACACCGGCTTTCGCTCCGATTCCGAGACATGCACCAGTAAAATATCCCTCTTTTTGACCTCAATTACCTCAAATCGGACCTCTACAGCGGGCATGCATAAATCTTCTGCCCCTTGACGTATCCAAAACTCTTCTTCAAAGTAATCACGTATTCCTACGAGCTCTCCGTGATCAGAAACTCCTACAAAAATAATCCCTCCTCGGGTATTGGCTAACGCACAAATCTCACGCGCAATCTTATCCGGAGACGGGACAGTCTGCTTAAACTCGATCGAGTCATTTTCCCCACGTTCAATCAGCACCTTGATATCGCTGAGATGCATATTGGAGTAGGGTATGTGGCCTGTGAGATCCATAATACCCTTAACGTCCTACATGTTGATTTCGTTTTTGGGCTCACGCGTCATGAGTGAGTCCATGGCCGCTCGCGGGTCGAGTTCTTCAAAAAGCATGCCATAAACGACTGCTGTAATGGGCATCTCAAGTCCATTTTCTTGGGCCCATTGATGCACAGCCCGTGTTGTTTTGACCCCTTCAGCCACCATGTTCATGGACTCGATGATCTCTTCAAGACGTTCGCCATGGGCCATCCTCCATCCTACGCGACGATTACGGCTGTGTTCACTCGAGCAGGTGACAATTAAGTCCCCCATTCCAGCAAGCCCTGCAAAGGTGTCCTGCTGGCCCCCCATCGCCATCCCCATCCGAGTTATTTCATGCAGACCGCGAGTCATAAGAGCCGCCATCGCATTATCGCCCAAGCCTAAACCTGCAGACACACCCCCAGCAATTGCCATTATATTTTTGACCGCGCCCGCGATTTCCACCCCAACCACATCAGGATTTACATACAATCGAAACCGCTCATTCGTGAATGTATGCTGCACTCGGGTGGCCACCTCATTGGAGCGGCAAGAGACAACAACGGTGGTTGGCAACCCCTCGGCAACATCTTCAGCGTGGCTAGGGCCTGACAACACCACAAGATGATCGTTTGGAATCACCCCCTTCAAGGTCTCCTCCAACACTTGCGTCATTCTCAAAAATGTCCCCTCTTCGAGCCCCTTTGCTACATGAACTACCACCTCATCCCCTCGTAACATGGGAGCAATATCGCTTGAGATTTCACGCATCGCATGGGAAGGCACTGCAATTAGGATAAACTCAGCTCCCTCCAGTGCTTTGGACAGTTCTGCTTGAGCAACCACAGAGGAGGGCAATTCCAGCGTTGGGATATAAACAGGATTGCGCCGATTCGATTGGATCCCATCGATAATCTCAGGCTCACGGGCCCACAACGTCACCTCCACCCCATTGCTTGCCAAAACCGCGCTCAGCGCTGTGCCAAAGCTTCCTGCACCCAGCACAGCTCCTTTTTTATACTTTTTTTTGGTCGAGTTCATCCCGAAAGATGCGAAAGATTACTTCGCCTTCCCAAATTCAGGGTCTTGGTTGGCAAGACCTGAAGAGGGCCGAAACGACTTCACGCGATTCTCGTTACCTGCAAGAAGCCGTTCGATATTGGATTTGTGCTTATAGATGATAAAAGCCGCTGCAATGGAAGAAAGAATAATGACGCTAGGGTCGATATCCCATCCAATCACATGTTTAAAAAAGACCTGAATCAACGGGTAAGCAAACACTGCAAGAATTGTTGAAAGCGAGACATAACGTGTCGAAAACATGACGGCCAAAAAGATGACCACAGCAATGCTAATGGAAATCGGCTCAATACCATAGAGCATCCCTGCAGCGGTTGCACCCCCTTTACCCCCTTTGAACTGTGCAAGAAGTGAAAATGCATGCCCCAAAACAGCAAAGAACCCACATGCGATCGGGACGAATGTCGTTACATCCCATGCAGGGGGAGAGATGGGGCCGGACCCAAGCTGAAATGCCAGTCGGCTTAGCCAAAAACTAGCCGTAAACCCCTTCATAAAGTCGACCACCAAGACCGTCACACCACATTGCCAACCCAAAATCCGAAACGTGTTGGTTGCCCCAGCATTACTGCTCCCATGTTGTCGAATATCAATCCCGCGAGTCAGTCGACCCATCCATAAAGATGTTGGGATAGAACCCAACACAAAACTACCCAGCAAAACGACGCTTAATGCGAACATGTGAATCCTCCCGATTCAATCATCGACTAGCTCCATAACGATTCACGTTATGCGGTGCGAACGTCGCACTGCTTTATACGTGACGCTCTGCATGATACGAAGAGCGCACCAATGGGCCACTCTCCACATGCTCAAGACCTAATGCCTCTCCAATCTCTTTGTACTCTGTAAATTCATCTGGATGCACCCAGCGTGTCACGGGGTGATGCAGCTTGGTAGGCTGCATGTATTGGCCAATCGTCAACACATCCACATTGTGATTCACGCAGTCTTGCATCAGCTCAATTACTTCTTCTCGCGTCTCTCCAAGGCCTACCATAATCCCAGTTTTGGTGCGCAAACCTTGGTCTTTACAACGCTGCAACAACTCCAATGAACGCTCATAAATGGCTTGTGGACGAACATCTCGATACTTTCTAGGAACCGTCTCAAGATTGTGTGATAACACATCTGGAGGTGTGTCAATAATCGTTTGAAGCGCCTCCCAATCCCCTTTAAAATCAGGAGTAAGGGACTCAATGGTCACTCCTTCAATCACCTCTCGAAGCAATCGATGGGTCTCAGCAAAAATGGGGGCACCACCATCTTTTCGATCATCCCGGTTAATAGAGGTCAATACAACATGCTTGAGCTTCATCTTTGCTGCAGCATCCGTGACCCGCGCTGGCTCATCCCAATCCAATTCCTTGGGTGGCCGTCCAGTTTTGACCGCACAAAACGCACATGAACGGGTACAAACATCTCCAAGCAGCATAAATGTAGCCGTTCCTGCACTCCAACACTCACCCATATTGGGGCATCTCGCCTCAGAGCAGACCGTATTCAACTTATACTTACGAATCGTATCCGAAACTTCCTTAAAGGTCTCCCCAGAGGGAAGCTTGACTCGAAGCCAATCGGGGCGTCGTTCTTGAGAGACGGGGGTATCTAAAATATTTAACTCGTGTATCATAGGGCAATCTGTCCGTGAGCTAATGTTACTTGGACAAGGTCTACTTGGACATTAAAAACGGCTTTCATGGACTCAACAAGAGGCTCTATGACCTCGTTCATTTCCACATGTCGATCTAGTTCTTGGCTCAAACTAGTGACATGTTTGTCCTTGATTCCGCAGGGGATAATGTAATCAAAATACGACAGATCTGTGTGGACGTTGAGCGCAAATCCATGCATGGTCACCCAGCGTGAACACTTCACACCAAAAGCACATAGTTTGCGACCCTCCACCCACGTGCCAGTCAACCCCTCTATTCGGGCAGACTCAATACCAAATTGTTGCGCGGTCCCTATCATCCACTGCTCAAGATTGCGGAGATAGAGATGGATGTCGGTCCAATGATAATCAAGGTCCAAAATCGGATACCCTGTCCATTGCCCTGGACCATGGAAAGTGATATCACCACCACGATCGCTTTTGACCCACTCAGCGTCTATGGCCGCAAGTCTTTCTTCCGATAACAACAAATGAGCTGCGTCCCCACTTTTACCCAGAGTATATACAGGGCGGTGTTGCGTGAGAAGGACCACATCGTGATCGACTGGCAACTCTTGGGCAAGCGCCGCAAACTCTGGATTCTCACGTTGAAGTCTTTGACGAACCTCCTCGAGCTCCACCTCCTTCATGGCGCGACTTTTTGGAGAGAGCTTTGGCAAAATCTTTGCCCCTTGAAGGAGTCTTTGGAGATCCCATGCCTCATGGTAAGATGAGGTTCCCAGATCAACCCATGTGACGAGCCGCTGGCTCATAGGCCTCCACCTCTCGGAGAGCCCGTCCGCGCGTTAGGCGTGAACAGGTTTTGGTTTGGAGCCAAGATGAACCCCTTCACCATAAGCCTCAGCTACAGCTTCCATGATCGCTTCACTCATGGTAGGGTGTGGGTGAACCGCTTGGATAATTTCTTGACCGGTCGTTTCTAGATCACGAGCCACCACTGCTTCAGCAATAAGTTCTGTCACATGTGCTCCAATCATATGGCAGCCTAACCACTCACCATATTTTTTATCGAACACGACTTTCACAAAACCCTCTTCATGACCAAGACCTGTCGCTTTGCCACTCGCAGAAAACGGAAACTTCCCAACAAGCACGTCGTACCCTTGTTCTTTCGCCTGTGCCTCGGTGAGTCCTACCGATGCCACTTGCGGCTCACAATAGGTACACCCAGGGATATTATCTGGACGAATGGGTTTAGGATGGTGTCCTGCAAGACGCTCAACACATGCAGTCGCTTCGTGTGACGCTTTGTGGGCAAGCCATGGTGCTCCGGTCACATCGCCAATGGCAAAGATATTTTTCACGTTCGTTTCGTAAGTGGTAGGATCGACTTGTATCGCCCCTTTATCACTTGCAACACCCGCTTTGTCAAGCCCGATGTGCTCAATGTTGCCCGTCACACCCACAGCCGAGAGGACTTTGTCCGCAGTAATCACTTCTTCCCCTTTGGGAGTCTCTACAACGACCTCCACGCCACGACCTTTGGCTTTCACGCTGCTAACCTTACTGCCCGTGAGGATGTTGATCCCTTTCTTCTTGTAAATTTTCCCTAGCTCCTTGCCAATATCTTGGTCCTCCACAGGAACAATCGTTGGCTTCATCTCGATGAGCGTAACCTCCGTTCCAATAGAGTTGTAGAAGTAGGCAAACTCCACACCAATCGCCCCTGCACCCATAATCACGAGCTTTTTGGGTTGCGTAGGTAGTTGCATGGCAATTTCTGAGTCGATCACGTTTTTGCCATCAATTGGGATATGAGGTAATTCGCGTGGACGAGCACCCGTCGCAATAATGAAGTGCTTGGCTTGAATGGTTTCGACCTCTTTGCCCGCTTCATCTGTCACGGAGAGTTCTGTAGGAGATTTGAACGCTCCAGCACCCATCACAACCTCAATTTTGTTGGCCTTCATCAAAAATTGAACCCCTTTGCTCATCTTGTCGGCAACGCCACGGCTACGCTTGACCATCCCTTTGAAGTCAGCTTCCACTCCATCAACCTTTACACCATAATCTGAGGCGTGCTGCACCGACTCAAACACCTCTGCCGAACGAAGAAGAGCCTTCGTTGGAATACAGCCAATATTGAGGCAAACCCCTCCTAAAAATCGTTTCTCAACGACTGCTGTTTTGAATCCCAATTGAGACGCACGGATGGCTGCAACATATCCACCTGGTCCTGTTCCGATTACACATACATCAACTTGCTTCGCCATAACGATTCATTAGGTTTAAAAGGAGTGCTAAAATACGATTTTTTAGGCTCCGATGTGTTCTTGTTTGAACTTGAATAGGTTCTCAGCGCCTACTTTTTCTTCTGCTTGTGACAAGGCATATGCACTCTCAAATAGCACGATCGGGTGGTCATCAATATCACGAGTCACGTGCGTAGAGTAGGAGGATTCCAATTTGGCCATCACCGATTCATCCGAGGGTAGCCATCGCGCCGTATGATAGGAAACTGCTTGGGTTACAAGCTCCACGCCGTACTCTGCTTGCATCCGGTGTTTAACTACATCAAACTGAAGCACCCCAACGGTTCCTAGCAGGAGCTCGTTTCCCACACCTCCAGGCACTTCAAATACGTGAACCACCCCTTCCTCAGAAAGTTGCTGAAGCCCTTCACGCAGCTGCTTTCTTTTGAATGGATCCTTGGTCATCACCTTCATAAAATGCTCCGGCGTAAACAAAGGAATCACATTAAACGTCAACGGATCGGCCTCGTACAACGTAGAGCCAATCTTAAGGTGCCCTGGGTTAAAAATGCTCACAATATCCCCTGGATAGGCCTCCTCCATAATCGATCGGGTGTCCCCCATTAGTGTATGCGGCGTGGATAGCTTCATCTTTTTGCCAGTTGCAGCATGTATAGCATCCACGCCACGGCGAAAATGGCCCGAGGTTACACGAACAAAGGCGGCACAGTCACGATGCTCTGGATTCATATTAGCTTGGAGCTTAAACACAAACCCACTAAAAGGGGCGTCTAATGCACGATCTTCCCCCGTCGCATCAGGATAACTTTGGGGAGCTGGTGCGAGGTCTTTGAAATAGGTTAGAAACAGATCTAGCCCAAAATTATTTAGCGCCGAACCAAAAAAGACTGGGGTGACCTTCCCTATGGCATAGGCCTCTAGGTCCATGGTCTCGAACATGTCAGCAATAAGCTCTATTTCCTCAAGCACCGCTTCTTTATCTGCATCCGATAATGTGGTGGCGGCGATCCCCTCTTCAAGATCGAATTTCAGGGTTTCTGCCATTTTGGATCCGTGATCCTGTTTTTCGTAAAGTGTGAGCTTCTGGGTGCGCAAATCGTAAATCCCCTGGAAGTTCTGTCCATATCCAACGGGCCACGTGACAGGTAGCGCTTCAATACCAAGCTTGGACTCAACATTACTCAACACCTCAAGAGGGCTCAATCCAGGCCGATCACATTTGTTCACAAACGTAATCACAGGCACCTGTCGAAGTTTACACACTTCAAATAGTTTCTCGGTCTGCTCCTCAACCCCTTTTGCCACGTCAATCACCATGAGCCCGCAATCGGCTGCCACCAGGGTTCGTAGCGTATCTTCAGAGAAATCCTTGTGGCCAGGGGTGTCAAGTAGGTTGTATTTGATCCCATCGTTTTCAAAACGGAGTACGGAAGAGGTCACCGAAATACCACGCTCCTTTTCGATCGCCATCCAGTCGGAGGCTGCATGTTTAGATGCTTTTCGTTGACGAATGGATCCCGCTTCGTGAATCGCACCTCCATACAGGAGCAATTTCTCCGTTAATGTCGTCTTTCCAGCATCTGGGTGAGAGATGATGGCAAACGTCCGCCTGTGTTGAGATTCTTCTACAATCGATAACATACTGTTTGTGACGTCTTAGGCCACTTTTTGAAGCCGTCCTAGAACGAAAGTGAGGCGTCCACAGCACTCAAGAGGTGTTGTAGTCTTTCGACCCGCTGTGAATCGTCTGCCTTTTCGTAACTGTTGACGAGGTTTCGTAAGAAACGGCGCAAGATATCCATTTCATCGCATGGCTGAAAGTACTCAGGGCGAACAGGGATGTCATTATGCTTCAAAAACATCGCACACTGGTCCAATGACACAATAGAGCAATCATCAAATGGATCGAGATAGACCTTTTTGGACCCCGATGTATACATCAACAAAAAGTGTACCGGCATATTGACACCCACAAGGGGAAGATCAAGGCGTCGCGCCAAAAACAACATGATCAGACTGAGGGTTAATGGCATCCCCTTTCGTCGAACCAACACTTTGTGGAGGTACCCATTGACGGGTGCATGATAGAATTCTCGATCGCCCGAAAAGTTTAGCTCTTTAAATACATAACCAATCAGTTGCTTCATTTGTCGGTCTGGCGTGTAAAGATCCGTGAGTCGGTCTCTCACCACGTTTGCGAAACCATCAAGCTTGTCACTCACCCAATCAAGACGAAGAGTTGGATCTTCGAGCCGTGACACCATCAGAACTGCTTTCTCAAGGGATTCCAAGGAATGGAGACCTTCTGTCGCTAGGAGTGTAAAATCTTCATACAAGCCAGGGTAGGTCACATCGAGGAGGATTCGATCGAGTCGCGCTTTTTCTTCTGGAACTCGCGTCGTAGATCGCACTTGATCTAGGAAGGGTACAACTTGCTCACCACGCTCTACTATGTGCTTTTCAACCGCTTCGTGGACCTTTGGGTCGGGATCCAAGTAGAGCGTTACCAGTGATGCAATGTCATGTTTCATTTGAGTAGGTCTCACCAAAAGTCGCTTTTGGGTTTCGTATATTGCGATGAAATTGAGCCGAACGCAAGAGGTTTCGGACGAAAAATGGTTTTTTTTAGAATCCCCGTATGGAGCTAGATATTCAATCAGAAATTGGGTTTTTGAACCGGGTCGTTGTCCACACACCAGGCCACGAAATGTCTATGGTCAACCCTGATGATCGAGAGTCGATGTTGTTCGATGACATTGTCTATGAAGAAGATGCTCGCGTGGAGCATCTCGATATGCTTAAGGTATTTCGAGCTGTCATGGGGCCTGAAGGCCACATTCACGAAATTATAGATCTTTTGAACGAGTCTTTGGAGGTGAATGGCTCCTTAGACGCCTTCAAAAAGGGGCTTGTCTCATTCACTCGTATGGAGGACGCCTCCTCTTGGGTGTCTTGGTTGGCAACGTTGTCCATTGAAGAAACCATTCGGTTAAGTCTTGATGGACATCATCCCGCGCTGAAACACCCTTGTTTTGCACCGATACCAAACCTGCTGTTCACACGTGATTTAGCCTCCGTTTCTCGCTCCACATTGGTGTTATCGTCCATGAGCAAAGATGCTCGCCGTCGTGAGTCCTACATCATGCGACACATCACCGCCTGGCATCCATTATTTGCACCAAAACAGAGCGATTTTGTCTACCTAAACGAGGATAATCTTGTCGAAGGTGGGGACATTCTTACCGTGTCTGATCGAGTCGTTTTGATTGGATTAAGTGAGCGAACAAGTATTAGTGGGGTCATGCAAGTAGCTCGAGAGCTTTTGAGTCGGGAGGTGGAAACGGTTTTGGCCATAGATATCCCAAAGCGAAGATCTAGCATGCATTTAGACACGATCTTTACCTTTGTAAGTCAGGATGAATGTGTTGCCTATTCCCCGGTCATCGAGCACAAAGCGAGCCATGTGATTGGCTTTCGGATGGATGGCTCAAAGCTTTGCTCCTCATCATTTACATCACTCACGGAAGCGCTTAAACATGCCACGGGGGTGAGCTACCAGATCATCCCTTGTGGAGGAGACGATCCCATTAATCAGTCAAGAGAGCAATGGACGGATGGCGCAAATCTATTTGCTCTGGCTCCAGGTGTTGTGCTCGGGTATGCGCGTAACCATCATACATTCGCAGCACTCCAGAGAGCTGGGTACAAAACGATGACGCAAGAGGAGTGCTTGGAGCAGGCAAGAAGCGATGGAGGGCAGCTCCACATTGGCACCGATAAATTGGCTATTAGTTTTCAGGGGCACGAGTTATGTCGTGGGAGAGGTGGGGCAAGATGTATGACCCTACCCTTGAGTCGTCGCCCCGTCGAGACTGTGTAATCAACACCATTAGGCGAGCCTTCAAAGGTTCATTATCTTGCAAAACGTACTTTTATAGCCTTCATTCCTTCTACCATGACCCGACTGATTCCCTTCCTCGCTATTCTACTGCTCACACAATGTCAACAAGGTGAAAAAGCTGCTGATTCTGCCTCCACTATGGGAAGTGCAGAGTCTATCGACATGGCTGCCCCATCAGGCACAATGGAAGAAAAAGTGGATACATGGATTGAAAACAATGATTATGATACTGCACTGGAATGGCTTGGCACCCAAAATGGGGACAACCCAGATGTAAAACGTCAGCTCGAAAAAGTATGGCTCAATTACGGCTATCATAGTATGAATGTGTTTGATCCTGCCGAAATGCGAACTCAAATGAATTGGGCCTTAACGTGCTTTGCCGAGGTGCTGACACTTAATGAGCAAAATGAAGCGGCAAGAGGTCAAATTGACCAGATTCTTGGGGTCTATGCAACGATGCCAGACCGTGGGCCAGATCCAGATGTGATGGATCGACTTGCTCCATTTGGGTATTAATTCTTGGCTGAGCAGTCTACATCGCCGGTTGTGATACAGAATCGAAAGGCTCGATTCAACTATCAAATTGAGGATACGATGGAGGCAGGCTTGGTGCTAAAAGGGACCGAAGTCAAGTCGATTCGTGCCGGTGAAGCGGCGCTAACCGATGGGTATATTACCCTGCGAGACGATGAGGCATGGCTCGTGGGGATGTATGTGAAAGCCTATGCACAAGGCTCCTATTTAAATCATGACGAACGGCGCGATCGAAAGTTGCTTTTGCATAAACGCGAGCTTCGAGAACTAGACAAAGCTATTGACCGAAAGGGCATGACGATTGTGCCTCTCAAGCTGTATTTCAAAGGGGGAGTTGCAAAGCTTCAGATTGGTATTGCCCGCGGGAAAAAAGTGGCCGACAAGCGATCCACCATCAAGGAGCGTGATGATCAGCGTGAAACAGATCGATCCATCAAAAAGATGATGGGTAACTAAACCAGGTCCACAAAAACAGGGTGCATTGCATTCAGAATGCATTGTATTCAGGGTGCATAAAAAAAGAAAGGGCCGCCGTTTCCGACCGCCCTTTCATGGAGTTCTTGGGAATTCTATAAGCCGAATTCTGTCCCTTTGCAGGGGGTAATCATTGATCTAGGCCATGCGTCACCACATGGCTCGAGCACTCTACCCGATCCCGTTGTGTCAGGCAACACAGGATCTGCTTGAGCTTGCACCGCGTGAGGTTTACCATGCCCCAACTGTCACCAGTTGAGCGGTGGGCTCTTACCCCACCTTTTCACCTTGACCGGGCACGGCGAACCATGCTCGGACGTCTATTTTCTGTGGCACTTTCTATCATCTTTCGATGCCTTCCCGTTAGGAAGCACGCCGCCTGATGGTGTTCGGACTTTCCTCCCCAATGTCGATCGAGACAAGCTCGAGTCGCATGGAGGCGATTACCCGAATTCCCAGCATCAAAGATAACGTTTTTTACAGATTGAACGTTTTTCGGGCTTCGTCAAAGAAACTTTGATCTATGACCATGCGGCCCGTGTTCTCGTCAATGACCACTTTGTTCTTTTTGCGCACTTCAACCTGCTTTTGGGGGGGTAATGACATCCCTAGGGCTGCCCCATCTTTCATGGCTACAACAGCAATACCGTTGTTAAGTCCATTACGAAGGCGATTATATGAGCGTAGATACCGTTCGTCTACCTCTTTTTCTAGAGCGACGCGCTTATCCCTGAGCACATCTTCCTCTTTTTTGGTCAAATCCACCACACGGTCAAGGTTCGACTTCTTCTCCTCAAAACGCTCTTTTTCTTTTGCCAGTTGAGCTTCGGCAACACCTAACTCTTCCGTTGCCTCCTCAACACGCAAAGCAATCGCCTCAATGCGCTCGTGGGATTCCTTGATGACGACTTTTTTGTTTTCCAGCTCTTTGGTCAGTGCATCGTACTCGCGATTGTTTCGAACCGCAAGTTGTTGCTCCTCATATTTGGCCATTTTTTCAGTAGAGGACTCAATTTCTAGCTCCAATGAACGCGTTTCCACCTCAAGGTCCTTAAGCTCGTCATTCAGGCGCTGCACTTTTCCCTCTTGACGAGCGATTTCGGTTTCGATATCTAAGATCTCATCGGGTAAATCACCTTGAAGCTGCGTGATTTCATCAATACGACTATCGATATACTGGAGGTTGGCTAGTTTTTGTAACATAGATTGAATTGAAGGTGCGTCTTTTGACATAACTAAGCGTCTGAGAACGAGTGATAGGTTACAGGGTTTGTTTGAATCTTGGTTGAAAAAAATTGTGCCGATGGATGGGCCGTTGTGAGGTGTTCTCTCATGGCCTCTATGATCATCATTTCACTTTCATAATGGCCTACGTCCACCAAAAATAGACTGGGATGCTCCACAAAAAATCGATGATAAGTTACATCAGCGGTCACAAATGCATCGATTCCATCCCAAGAAATTTCATCCAATAAGCTGGAGCCAGATCCTCCGCAAACCGCCACACGATCAATTCGAAAGCCCTCTTGGTGCGTCGCGTACCCACCTGCCGTACGAAGGGTCGGTTGGCCAAGCGATACGGCAACATGCTTGGAAAAATCAGCGGTTGTGTGTGGGGTGGAAAGCAAGCCAACCGCACCAAACCCGACGGTTTGACCTGCAGCTTCAAATGGACGTAAAAATTCAACCTCTCGTAGACCAAGCTTTTCTGCCAACTTGAATGACACACCTCCAGGCGCTGCATCTAGATTCGTATGGGCAGTAATCAACGAGCACCCCGCTTCAATTAGCCCATGAATCAGTTCCCCTTGAAGGGTCGTTGTGAGAATCTCCGACGGTTTTTTAAATAGAATGGGATGATGCGACACTATACATTCTGCACCTATCTCAACGGCCTCCTGGATCACCTCAGGTGTTACATCAAGGCAAATGAGTGCTTTAGAGACCTCTTTTGACGGGGTCCCAACTTGATACCCAATGTTATCGTAGTCTAATTTTGCTTGTGGCGGTGCCCAGGTCTCTAGAGTAGTTTTTAGATCTGCGACGGTGGGCTTTGACATTAGAGGCCGCCTCCTTGCACGATCATCGATCGGGTTTTTAGGCCTCGTTTCCCTTGGTAAGGGAGGAACGATTCAGTTGAATCTTTCAAAAGCATAAAGAGGGGGAGCAGCACAAGCATCCTTTTAGTTGAAGCATTAAAGTTACTACATTTGATGGTTATCAGAAAGTAAAGCAACCTTCGTTTTTTTGAATTCACCCGATTATACCGCCAATCTTCAAAGAGTCCAGACTTGGATTCAAGATGCCTGCCTTGAAGCAGGCCGTTCGCCAGAGGACGTAGAGCTGATTGCAGTGAGTAAAACAAAGCCTGTGGCGGCTATTCGAGAAGTGTATGCAGCAGGTCAACGCGCCTTTGGGGAGAACCGAATGCAAGAGCTCCAACAAAAAATGGATGAGCTTGCCGATCTTGAGATTAAATGGCATTTCCTAGGCAACATTCAGACCAACAAGCTCAGGACGATTTGTCATCGAGTAGATGTAATTCAATCGGTCGACAAAGTGAAATACCTCCACGAAATCGAAAAACGGGCGGGGGCAGCCGATCGGACGATTGGTGTCTATCTACAAGTAAACATTAGTGATGAGCCTCAGAAGGGTGGATTCGAGCCCGACACGTTCCTTGAGATGGCTTCAGAGCTACCTACCTTTGAG
>CEOK01050705.1_pt1 | contig 14890 bp, 14 predicted proteins | sample 427001 | NCBI WGS metagenome assembly CEOK01 (sample SAMEA2591108, study PRJEB7988) | marine metagenome | isolation source: saline water (ENVO:00002010), including | reverse complement strand
TTGCAAGATCACAACTTGTATCAACCGGAGAGGTCTCTATTGAAATTAATGGCGATCCAGAAAAAAGCATAAAAGTTCCTGCAGGTGGTAAATTATTAAGTACCTTAGCTTCCAAAAATATTTATCTTGCTTCTGCATGTGGTGGGGGAGGAACTTGTGCAGAATGTAAGTGCCAAGTAACCGATGGTGGAGGATCAATTTTATCCACTGAGCAATCTCATTTTAACTATAAACAGCAAAATGATAATTGGAGATTATCTTGTCAGGTTGCAGTTAAAGGAGACATGAAAATTCAAATACCAGAAGAAGTTTTTGGTGTAAAAGAATGGGAATGTGAAGTTGTTTCAAACGATAATGTCGCTACTTTTATTAAAGAGTTAGTGTTGAAACTTCCAGAAGGAGAGAACGTTAAGTTTAGAGCAGGAGGATATGTTCAATTAGAAGCTCCCGCTTATGAAAAAATTAGTTATAAAGATTACGATATAGCTGAAGAATACCATGAAGATTGGGATAGATTTAAAATCTGGGACAATGTTGCCACTAATCCTGAACCAATAATTAGAGCCTATTCAATGGCAAACTACCCCCTAGAAGAAGGAGTCCTCAAGTTCAACATAAGAGTAGCTTCACCACCTCCTGGATCAGATTTTCCACCAGGCATAATGTCATCTTATGTGTTTGGTCTAAAGCCAGGAGATAAAGTAAAGGTGTTTGGACCTTTCGGAGAATTCTTTGCTCGTGAAACACTAAATGAAATGGTTTTCATTGGCGGTGGAGCAGGCATGGCGCCTATGCGTTCACATATCTTTGATCAACTAATTAGACTAAATTCCAACAGGAAAATTTCTTATTGGTATGGCGCTAGAAGTATGAAGGAGATTTTCTATAAAGAAGAGTTTGAAAAACTAGCTGAGGAACATGAAAATTTCTCTTTCCATATAGCTTTATCAGATGCATTGCCAGAAGATAATTGGGAAGGGCTTTCTGGTTTCATACATCAAGTAACCGAGAATGAGTATCTATCAAAGCATGATGCTCCGGAAGATTGTGAATACTACCTTTGCGGACCTCCAATGATGAATTCTAGCTGTATCAAGATGCTTACTGATCTTGGGGTTGAGCCTGAAAATATAATGCTCGATGACTTTGGTGGTTAGAGGACTAAGTCTTTTTTGTCTTGCTTTCTTAGTAAGTTGCTCTAAACCAATATTACAAGACTTTTCTGGTGAGATTTACGGCACAACATATTCAATTAAAATTGCAGAAAATTCTAGTTATGCAGACCTAGAATCAAAAATAAAAAATGAGCTCACAAGAGTGGATTATGTTTTTTCGACGTATAAACCTTCATCAGAGATTTCACTCATTAATAACGATAACGATATAGAGTGGTCTGATGAATTTAAAAACCTCTATGAAACAAGTCTGGAAATATCAACTTTAAGTGACGGAGCTTTTTCACCAAAAAATAACAATGGTTATGACTTTTCTGCTATTGGTAAAGGTTATGCCATTGATAAAATTGCCGAACTAGTTGAGCAGAATGGTGTAAATAATTACTTTATTGAAATAGGAGGTGAAATTCGATCAAAAGGGGCTAAATTTAAGGAAAATTGGATCTTTGGTATAGAAAGACCAATAAACAGCAAAAAAAGTCCTTATATCGCCTTTAACATCCCTAGAGGAGGTATATCTATAGCTACCTCTGGTGAATATCGGGAACCAAATCATATTTGGGGAAAAGGTCCAAGAGATTTGTTGTCTGTGACAGTGGCTCACGAAAGTGCAACTTATGCAGATGCATGGGCTACAGCTTTATATGTACTAGGCAAAGATCAGGGTTTGGGAGTTGCAGAATCAAATGGTTTAGCAGTCTTTTTTATTTCAAATAATGGTGATTCCATTCAAAGCAGTAATTGGGGTATGATATCCCCATGATTAATGCTCTTTTAGCCACTTTAGTAGTTGCCTTATCAATATGTGGAATGGCAATTGGTTTAATACTCAAAAATAAGCCTTTAAGCCCTAGTTGTGGTGGGGTATATCTTTCTAAAGGTGAGACTTGTCAAGTTTGTGGCAAAGTTAAAGACTAGAGTCAATCACATCTAATATTTATAAGACTAAATAAGTAATTTTTTGTTGCGCTTTCATTCATCCAGCTATCACTTGATGAAATGAGATCTAAACAACCTTCATTATCAAGATTTATTGGCATTCCCTTAAATAAATACTGATTGTTATCGTATTCATTGGCTTTAGGTTTTTGAGGCATAATGCTTGCTGCCACTGACGAAAAATTCCCTTCGCCATCATTTAGGGCAATATGAGCACCATGTAGGTCAGATAAAAAGTCTCGAGTCGAATGGAAGATATCTATATCGCCGTCGTTATCATAGTCTCTAAGATATATGTTGCCTTCTCCATGATGACTATCAGACCTTGGTTGATTGCTAAAGTTAGAAGTGGTTACATCTGTCATAAGGCCTGTACCATCACCTAAAAGAACCTGAATATATGCTCCCTCGTAATAAGGCAAATCCCTTGTAACTGCTACAACAATGTCGTTATTGCCATCATTATTTATATCGCCCCAGGCAGCATGATTAAATTTATTATGATTTCTGCCAAAAGGACCAATTGGTAATTCTGTCAGGGTCCAATTCTCAAGATTAGCTGTTCCATCGCTCAAGAAAACAAAACCATCCTCTGGAAGATTCTCAAAGTTCCAACGGTTATCAAAATTCCAAAAAACTAAATCATCAAAATCATCATTATTTAGATCTACTACTAAACTACTCATAGGGTTTCCGTAGGCAAATTGATGGTTTCTTTCCAGATAATCATGAAAAGAAAAGTTTCCTGAACCATCATTAACTAATAAGATATTGCAAGCAAAAATATCAATATCACCATCATTATCAAAATCCCCTGAACTTGAGTCATGACTGAAACCACAGAGTTTTCCCTCGCCATTATTTTGGTCATCAATATTGGTTGATGATTCAATAAATATTCCTTCAGAGTTGCTTAAAAGCAGAAGGTCAGGGTAGGGCAATATAAAATTATTTGCGTAATCTGGATCACGATATTGCAATCCCATAGAACCTGCAAATATATCATCAATGCCGTCACCATTGTAATCAGCAATTGCTAGTCTATATGCAAAGGGATGACTTGGAACTTCACCATTTTCATAGATTGAAAGATCTTCATAAAGATTACCATTTCCGTCATTTAAATAGATATTTACAGGTGCATTTACCTTTTGATCAAGATCAATAGTATGAGGAAATAATGCCCATGAAACCACCATATCTTCGTATCCATCGCCATTGAAATCACCTGTAGCCATGTTATGAGCATCTTGACCAAACAGCTCATTCTCCCATGTTTCACAATCTTCAGGTGTGGGATAGCAAATAGTTGCTGTAAATCTATCGGTAATTCTCATACCCCCAAAACCCAAGTCATGTGAGGCAAAATAGTCAGTTTTTAAATCACTGTAGTTGTAAGGTTCTGGGTCAGGCACATACCTTAATGTGTTGGCTTCTCTGGAAACGTTATGAGTAAAAATTCTTGAGCCAGAAGGACAATTAGCTGCAGGCACTGAGCTTACGGTTATATTGAATTGCTCTTCTTCAAGTAAAGTAATAGGAGCTCTATATGAAAACGTTTTATTATCTGATGTTGCAACCCAATGTATATCAGGCCCTGAAAGACTAAAAGAGCAGTTATAATTGGCTGAAACAGTGATTGTTTCTGGTTCATAGCTTCTAACATTAGAATCAAAATTACTCACATTTATTGTTAGAGGTATGGATTCAGGCGCTGTTTCATTACTTGATCCACCACCTCCACCACATGCTATAAGCAATAAAGTGTATGAAAAGATGAGGGGTCTCTTTAGATAATGCACTTATGTATAATAAATTTACTTAAATTCTTTGTAAAATATAATTCATGACAAACTTTGAAGCGCTTTATTTAACCTTATTTATTGTTGGTTTTTGGGTAATATTTGGCTGGCTTTCATTAAAAATTCGTAAATTTTTAGGAGAAAAATTATCCAGAAATAGTGCTTTCACTTTGTATGCAGTAGTTCTTTTACTTCCCTTATTGCTTCCTTTTATTTTTGGCTGGATATAAAAAAAGGGCCGTATTGATACAGCCCTTATTGTTTAATCACAGTTTTGCTTAGAACTGATCTTCTTCTGTAGACCCTCTGAGAGCAGAAGTTGAACTTTCCTCTCCTTGGATACAGTTATTTACAGCATCAAAGTAACCTGTTCCTACTTCTTGTTGGTGTGATACAAAGGTATAACCTTTCTTTGCATCTTCAAATTCTTTTTCCTGGAGTTTGACATAAGCTGTCATACCATCTGCTACATATTCATTAGCTAAGTTAAACATGCCATGCCACATTGAATGAATACCAGCTAAAGTTATAAATTGAAACTTATAACCCATTGCTCCAAGCTCTTTTTGGAACTTAGCAATAGTTGCATCATCAAGGTTTTTCTTCCAATTGAAAGAAGGTGAGCAGTTATAGGCCAGCATAATTTCTGGGTGGTCTTTTTTAATTGCTTCTGCAAATGTTTTAGCTTGCTCAAGATCTGGTTTAGAAGTTTCACACCAAACAAGATCAGAATAGGGCGCATAAGCTAGTCCTCTAGAAATTGCCTGATCTAAGCCCGCTTTTGTTCTAAAAAATCCTTCTGATGTTCTTTCACCAGTTAAGAAAGGCTTATCATTTTCATCGACGTCAGAAGTAACAAGATCTGCTGCATCAGCATCTGTACGTGCAATTAGTATAGTTGGAGTCCCTGAAACATCTGAGGCTAACCTAGCTGCGATAAGTTTCTGTACTGCTTCTTGTGTAGGCACTAAAACTTTTCCACCAAGGTGACCACATTTCTTAACGCTTGCTAATTGATCTTCAAAATGAACGCCTGCAGCTCCAGCTGCAATCATTCTTTTCATTAATTCAAAAGCGTTTAAATTTCCACCGAACCCTGCTTCAGCATCTGCAATTATGGGAGCAAAGAAATCAACATTTGGCTCTCCATTTGAAGTCATCCATTCTATTTGGTCTGCTCTTCTAAAAGCGTTATTAATTCTTGTTATGACTTTTGGTACAGAATCTACTGGATATAGAGACTGGTCTGGATACATTGTGCCAGCTGAATTGTTATCTGCAGCAACTTGCCACCCTGATAGGTAAATTGCTTTAACTCCTGCCTTAACCTGCTGAACTGCCTGTCCACCTGTTAACGCTCCCAAGCAATTAATATAATCTTCAGAAAATAAATAGTTCCAAAGCTTCTCAGCTCCTTTTCTTGCTAATGTACATTCAGGTTGCAAAGAACCTCTTAATTTTACAACTTCTTCTGCTGAATACTGTCTTTTCACGTGCTTCCATCTTGGGTTCTCAGCCCAATCTTTCTCTAAAGCAACGACTTGGTCAGTCAAATTCATTTATATACTCCTATATGCGGGCAGTGTGAGGAAATCAGTTAATTCATCGCTCAATACTAAATCTTTCAATAAAGCTTTAGCTTCAACAAACTTACCTGAATTCAAAGAGTCTTGCCCAACCTCTTCTAAGACAACATTGTATTCTTCCTCTAATAGTTTTTCAAACGTCTCTTTTGAAGACACTAAACCAGTATCCAGCTCTACACTGTGCTTGATCCATTGCCAAAGAGAACTTCTTGAAATTTCAGCTGTAGCGGCATCTTCCATTAAGCCATAAATTGGAACACACCCAACACCTCGCAACCAAGCTTCAATATATCTAAGTGATACCCGAATATTCGTTCTAAAGCATTCTTCAGTAAAACTACCGGAACAAGGCTCAATTAAATCATCTTGATTTATAACATCATTCTCACGAAGGACATGCAACTGATTAGTTCTGTCAAATTCAAAAGCATTAGAAAATACATTATTGGCAATATCAGCAAGCCCAGGATGAGCGATCCACGTACCATCATGACCATTTTGTGTTTCAAGGGTTTTATCGCTTAGAACTTTCTCAACAACTACTGCATTTTCATCAGAATCTTTTGATGGTATAAGGGCTGCCATCCCACCCATAGCAAATGCTCCTCTTTTATGACATGTTTTGATTAGAAGCCTTGAATATGCATTCAGGAATGGTTTATCCATGCCTACCTGATATCTATCAGGAAGAAGTCTTGAGCGGTCATTTTGGAAGGTCTTAATGTAGCTAAAAATATAATCCCATCTACCACAATTTAATCCAACAATATGATCCTTAAGTTCAAACAGAATTTCGTCCATCTCAAACACTGCTGGCAAAGTCTCAATGAGGCAAGTGACTCTAACAGTCCCTCTAGGAAGGTTTAGTTGATCTTCAGCGTAATTAATTACTTCATTCCAGTATCTTGCTTCCAAATGACTTTGCAATTTAGGAATGTAGAAATAAGGCCCTGAACCTCTATTAATTAATTCTTTTGCATTATGAAAAAGATAATAACCAAAGTCACAAAGACAGCCTGGTGGGTTAATACCATTAATCTCAATGCCTTTTTCTAGTAAATGTAGACCTCTAACTCTACACATTAGAACTGCTGTTTCATCGTTAAGCTGGTATTTTTTACCGTTTGCAGGGTTTTCGAAGGTAATGGTCTTGCGTACAGCGTCATGGAGGTTTAATTGGCCGTTAGCTACGTTTTCCCATGTTGGGCTCAGAGAGTCTTCAAAGTCAGCCATAAAAACTTTCACATCTGCATTAAGAGCATTTATAACCATTTTTCTATCCACTGGTCCTGTAATTTCAACGCGTCTATCTTTTAAATCATTTGGGATTTCTCTTACTTGCCAATCAGAAGATCGAATATCTTTGGTTTCATCTAAGAAATTTGGCAGATTGCCTTCGTTAAATTCAGACTGTTTTTCTGCTCGATTGGCTAATAAATCTTGAATTTGAGTTCCAAACTTACTGTGCAGATCTTGTACAAATTTATTTGCTTCATCGGTAAAAATAATCTGTGTATTTTCAGGTATCTTAAAATTGAATTTCATTATTTCATTTCAGCTAGCTTAGCTGCTAATCCTATATATTTGCTGGGAGTTAAATCCATTAATATTTTCTTGTATTCTCTATTTTCTATTAGCTCTTCAACAGCTTTTAAATACATTTCCTTATCCATTTTTTGTCCTCTTGAAAGATGTTTTACTTGATCGTAACCATCTTTTTTACCCTCAAGTCTTAAAAAGCTTTGCAATGCTTCTGTAAGCAACTCATATCTTTCCTCAAGGTCATTAGATATAGCTTCTTTATTGGCTTCCAATTTACCAAGACCCTTCAATGTTGAATTGATTGCAATTTCCATATATCCATAAGCTGTGCCTATATTTCTTAATACCGTAGAGTCAGATAAATCCCTTTGAAGCCTTGAAACTGGAAGCTTTTCAGATAAATGAGAAAAAATTGCATTTGATAAACCAATATTGCCTTCTGCATTCTCAAAGTCAATTGGATTTACTTTGTGAGGCATGGTAGATGATCCCACTTCATTTTTACTCATTTTCAAAGAGAAATAATCTAAAGAAATATAAGTCCAGATATCCCTATTCAAATCCAAAATAATAGTGTTTATTCTTTGGATATTTTGGAAAAGTTCAGCCATATAATCATGTGGTTCAATCTGAGTTGCAACAACCGTTAACTCAATATCAAGATGTTTTAAAAATTCTTTAGAATGCGATACCCAATCTTCATCAGGGAATGCTAAAAGATGAGGGTTATAGTTAGCTGTAGCTCCGCCCCATTTTGCGTAAAATTTTGACTCTAATAGGCTAGTATGTTCTTTTTTAATTCTGGTCAGAAACACATTAATCTCTTTTCCGAGTGTAGTAGGGGAGGCTGGTTGACCATGTGTTCTGGACATCATGGCTAAATCCTTATTTGTTTGAGCAAGAACTTCTAATTCTGCTACTACCTCTTCCACCCAGCCTAATAAGCCAATGTGTGCATTTTTTAACATGAGAGCATAGCTCAGGCTATTTATATCTTCTGAAGTTAAAAAAACATGTATGAGGCTTTGTACTTTTTCTGAATGTTTAAATTCTTCTGCAAGAGCCAGTTCAACTGCCTTAACATCATGGTTTGTGGTTTTCTCAATCTCTTTAACTCTTGCAATTAATGAGTCTGGAATACCTTTTAATAACTCATTAATTTTTGAACTAGTTTCAGTGTCTTTTAAGTCAGGTTTGAATGCAGATAAAAAGTAACTTAACCATTCAATCTCTGCTAATAGTCTTGCTTTTATGAGTGCTTTTTCAGAAAAATTTGCACGTGATTTTTGGGTTTTTTTCTGATACCTACCATCTAATGGGGATAGATTATTTATAGTGTCATTCATAGACTTCGTAATTATACTCTCTATCTTCTGCCCAACTATAGTATTTCTGTGAAATTCTTTCTTTTATTACTGCTCCACCTAAACATTCTTCATCTTGGTATATCACTGCAGATTGACCAGGAGTAACAGCTGATACTGGTTCATGAAAAACAATTTTACTGCCTTTAGGTGTTTTGTAAATTGTTCCCTTTATGGGTTCTGATTGGTAACGAATCTGTATCTCACATTCAGAACCACTCTCAAGTTCTGTATTAATCCAATGTATATTTTCTGTGTAACAACCCTCACTATAAAGGAGAGGGTTGTCTCCACCTTGCACTACTGTTAGTTCATTAGTTGATTGATCTTTATGCGCAACATACCAAGAACTTTGATCTCTTCCTTTTACACCACCAATACCAATTCCCTGTCTTTGGCCAAGGGTAAAATACATTAGTCCTTGATGCTCGCCTAATTTAATGCCGTTTTCATCTAAAATTACGCCGGGGTTTTTGCCCAGAAAGTTTGATATGAAATCGTTGTAATTATTCTTCCCAATAAAACAAATTCCAACAGAATCTTTCTTATCAGCATTAATTAATTTGTTATCATGCGCGATTGATCTAACTTGATCTTTTGTTAATTCTCCAAGCGGAAAGATAGCTCTAGTCAAATCACTCCCTTTTACCTGATGTAAAAAATAGGACTGGTCTTTTGAATTGTCGATACCTCTGAGTAATTTAACACTATTGCCCTCAGCATTGAGTCTTGCATAATGTCCAGTTGAGATATAGTCAGCACCTGTTTCTAAGCAATAATCTAGAAAAGCACCAAATTTAATTTCTTTATTGCAGAGGATATCAGGGTTGGGCGTTAAGCCTTCATGATGATCAGAAAGAAATTTTTTAAATACTCTGTCCCAGTAATCAGATGAAAAATTTGCAAGATGCAGAGGGATGCCAATTTGATCGCATACTTTTTCAGCATCTATAAAATCCTCTTCAGAGCTACATTCAATGTTTGGAGCATTATTAGTCCAGTTCTTCATAAATATGCCCTGAACATCATATCCTGCTGATTTAAGAAGCAATGCAGTTACGGCTGAATCAACACCTCCTGATATGCCAACAATCACTTTTTTTGGTTTTTCCATACTTATTGTCTTTTGAGTCTTAATATTTAGTGTAAATGTAAGTATAATCAAGCCAAATTTTTAGCTATGACTTTATCAAAAATCAAAATTCCAACCAAAGGCGAAAAGATAACTTACAAAGATAATGAGTTAATTGTACCTGATAATCCGATCATACCCTTCATAGAAGGTGATGGTATCGGCGTAGACATAACACCTGTAATGATTGATGTTGTTAACGCAGCTGTAGCATCGGCATATGGTGGGAAGAGAGAAATTAGTTGGATGGAAATTTATTGTGGAGAAAAAGCAGTAGATGTTTATGGTGGTGATGAATGGATGCCACAAGAAACCCTTGATGCTTGCAAAGAATACAATGTTTCAATCAAAGGACCTTTAACAACTCCAGTTGGTGGCGGCATCAGATCACTGAACGTAGCCATAAGACAGAAGCTTGATTTATATGTTTGCTTAAGACCTGTTAAGTATTTTTCTGGTACGCCAAGCCCTGTAAAAAGACCAGATCTTGTAGATATGGTTATCTTTAGAGAAAACTCAGAAGATATTTATGCAGGAGTTGAATTTGAAGCTAATACAGACGAAGCAAATAAACTAATAGATATTTTGGGCAAAGAGTTTGGTGTTGAGAAAATTAGATTTACCGATAATTGTGGTATAGGAATTAAGCCTGTCTCAGAAGAGGGATCTAAAAGATTAATAAGGAAATCTTTTGAATATGCAATCCAAAATAATAGAGATTCAATCTCATTAATTCATAAAGGAAATATCCAAAAATTTACTGAGGGCGCTTTCAGAGATTGGGGCTATGAGCTTGCGAGAGAAGAGTTTGGTGGAAAAACTTTAGATGGAGGTCCATGGCATATTTTCAAAAATCCAAACAACGGCAAAGATATAATTGTCAAAGATGTTATTTGTGATGCATTTTTACAACAGATTCTGCATAGACCTGCCGAATATGACGTTTTAGCCTCACCAAATCTAAATGGAGATTACATTTCTGATGCCCTTGCAGCACAAGTTGGTGGAATAGGGATTGCTCCAGGAGCAAACTTAGGCGACACAACAGCTGTATTTGAAGCCACACATGGGACAGCTCCAAAATATGCTGGCCAAGATAAAGTTAATCCAGGATCTTTAATTCTATCAGCAGAGATGATGTTGAGACACATGGGCTGGGTTGAAGCTGCTGACCTAATTATTAAGTCAATGGAGAAAACAATTCAGAAGAAAAAAGTTACCTATGACTTTGCAAGACTTATTGATGATGCAACAGAAGTAAGTTGTTCAGATTTTGGTAGACTATTAATCAAAAAATTTGATTAGATAAATGGCACAAGATGAGTTTTCTACTGGAACAGTAGAGCTTGAAGAAGCAGAACTAAAAGTCGATAAACCTCCACTTTTTACAGTAGTTATATTCAATGATGACTTCACCCCAATGGAATTTGTTGTATACGTTATACAAAAGTTTTTTGGATTTGATCATGCTAAATCAACTGAAATTATGCTTGAAGTTCATTCTAAAGGAAGAGGATTCTGTGGTGCTTTTTCACAAGAAATAGCAGAAACAAAATCACAACAAATTAATCAATTCGCAAAAGAAAATGAACATCCTTTAAAAACAGATATTGAAGAATTGGGAAAAGATTAGATATATTAGAGATATGCTTTCAAAAGATTTAGAAAACACCCTTAATTTATTGTTCAAAGAATGCTCTGATAATAATGATGAGTTTGTAACAATTGAACATCTTTTGCTTGTTTTAACACAAGAAGATTCATCGAGAAAAGTACTTGATCACTTATCCATAGACATAGAAAGCCTTCAAAAAGAAATCAAAGAATACATAAAAAAGAATGTGCCTAAAGCCACAGAAAATAAAGAAATTCAGCCAACATTGGCTTTCCAAAGAGTATTACAGAGAGCAATCTTTCACGTTCAATCCAGTGGAAAAACTGAAGTTAACGGTGAAAATTTATTAGCTGCACTTTTTTCAGAGAAAGAAAGTTATGCAGTTTATATGCTTAGCAGAAGAAATATATCTAGATTAGATGTCGTTGAATATATATCACATGGAAAGAATACTGCAGTTGAAACAGAAGAAAATGTAGATGAAGCTCCAAAAGAAAGCGAAACACATCCTGAATTTTTAACAAATCTTAATAATCTGGCTAAAGATGGTGAAATAGACCCACTTATCGGTAGAACTGACACTCTAAGCAGGCTTTTTCAAGTTCTAGGCAGAAGAAGAAAAAATAATCCAATTTTAGTTGGTGAATCTGGTGTAGGTAAAACAGCTATTGCAGAAGGTCTTGCTAAATCAATAGCAGATGGCAAAGCCCCAGAAATATTTAAAGACTATCAAGTAATGTCTTTAGATGTCGGAAGTCTTGTTGCTGGAACAAAATATCGTGGCGACTTTGAAAAGAAAATGAAATCTTTGATGGACTACCTGAAGAAGACACAGAAAATAATATTATTTGTTGATGAAATTCATACAATAATTGGAGCAGGATCTGCTTCAGGAGGAGCTCTTGATGCTTCAAATTTACTGAAGCCAGCACTGGCTAGAGGAGATATTAAGTGTATTGGAGCAACTACATACAAAGAATATCGTCAAATCTTTGAGCGCAATAATTCTTTATCACGCAGATTCCAAAAAGTTCAAATCGATGAACCGACAACTGAAGAAGCAATACAGATCCTCGAAGGCTTAAAGAATAAGTTTGAGCACTATCATGGCATAACTTACTCGAAAGAAGCTCTTAAATCAGCAGTTGAGCTCTCAAATAAGTACTTACAGGACTCTAAATTGCCAGATAAAGCTATCGATTTAATTGATGAAGCAGGGTCACAAAAGAAATTATCAAAGTCTAAAGGCAAGATTATTAGAAAGTCAGACATAGAAAACTTAATTTCTAAAATTACAAAGATTCCTACTATGCAACTTAACGCTTCAAGCAAGGAAAATCTTAATAATCTAGAAGGCAACTTAAAATCTGTGATATTTGGTCAAGACCATGCTGTAGATGATGTTGTATCAGCAGTTAAAACCTCTAAAGCAGGAATTGGTAATGATGAGAAACCTATCTGCTCATTTCTTTTTACTGGTCCAACTGGAGTGGGTAAAACTGAGCTTACAAAGCAACTAGCATTTTTCTTGGGCATTGAGTTTGTGAGGCTTGATATGTCTGAATTCATGGAAAAACATAGTATCTCAAAACTCATAGGATCTCCTCCGGGATATGTTGGTTACGAGCAAGGGGGCTATTTAACTGAGGAAATCAACAAGAAGCCGCATTCTGTATTGCTTTTAGATGAAATTGAAAAGGCTCATCCAGATATATTCAATATACTTCTCCAGATCTTGGATTATGGCAATTTAACAGATAGCAATGGCAGAAATATAAATTTCAAGAATACTATTATTGTAATGACCTCAAACACAGGAGCAGTAGAGGCTGATGGAGAGTCTGTTGGTTTCATAGAGCAGGGTACAGAAGATAAATTTGAAAAAGCAGTCTCAAAAGCTTTTACTCCTGAATTTAGAAATAGGCTTGATGGTATTGTTAATTTTAATAGCTTATCGAGCAATAATTTAGAATCGGTAGTTAAAAAACTCATTATTGAAGTTGAAGCCAAACTTAATGAAAAGGGCATAGATATTGAGTTTAATGATGATGTAATCAAATTAGTTTTAGACGAGGGGTATGACTCAAAATTGGGTGCCAGACCTTTATCAAGAGCGGTAGATAAATTGATCAAAAAACCAATATCTACGATGCTAATTGAGGACTCAATTAAAAGAGGGAGTTCCGTTCAGTTAACAGTAAAAGGTGGGAAGATTAGCCTTAAAACTATAAACAGAAAAGAGAAAATTACTTAGATCTAAAAGTTATACGGCCCTTAGATAGATCATAAGGTGACATTTCAACTGTAACCTTATCCCCATTAAGAATACGAATGTAGTTTTTTCTCATTCTGCCTGAGATATGGGCAGTAATGACGTGATCATTTTCAAGTTTTACTCTAAAAACAGTATTAGGGAGGACCTCCATAACGGTCCCTTGCATTTCAATAGTATCTTTTCCTGCCATTGGTTGCCTATTTTACTAGGTTAGCTTTAAATGTCACTTAAATTGCCAAAATGAATGATATTCAGATACATGATCTAAAAACTGCTGATAAGGAAATTTTAAAAGAAATATTTAAAATAAATGAAAGCTATAACCCATTTTTAGGGCCTCTTAAGACATTAGATAGCCTAATTGAGCTAATACAAAGATCAAATTACAGTATTTTTCTTACTAATAAAAAGCAGATATGCGCATTTCTAGTGTGTTTTAGAGAAAATTCACAATACCAATCTAAAAATTATGAATTCTTTAAAAAAAGATTTAACAGGTTCTTTTATATTGATCGTATAGGCGTTGTTAAAGGCTTTAAAAATAAAGGTTTAGGAACTTTTATATACAATAAAATAGATGCTATTTGTTTAAAAGATAGTTTACCAATTTGTGCAGAAGTAAATATCGTTCCATTAAATAAGGAGTCAATTAAATTCCATGAAAAAATGGGATTTAAAAAGGTTTCTGAAGCTTATTCAAATTCAAAATATGGTGTGAGATACTATGAGAAATGTATGTAGAAGCTAAAAAAACTTTTTTAAAAAATAAATCTGAAATACTTGAAGCAATAAGAGTACCTAGCAATCTAGAAAATTACCATCCATTTTGTATAGAGAATAAAGTAGAAAAATGGCCAGGAAAAGGCTCTATAGATTATGTTAAATATTTAAATGGACTGAAATACCGCAGAGACTTCGTCAAATGGGATGAGAGCGGATATGTACTAGATATAGGGGTAAAGAGTAAGGTAGCTAGAGTAAAATGGCTTGTAGAGGGAAATTCAGAACAATCGTCATTAAAAATTACTATAAATCCAATACTTCCTTATAAAAATAGTTTCATAAGATCAATTATGTGGCATGCATATATAAAATATAGGTTACAAAATTATATAAATAACGTCGTAAAGGGTTTTGCTGATTATATTGATAGTGAAGAGAGGGTTTCAAAGAATAAATACGGCAAACATCCATGGTTTTCATAAAATCAAAAATATTATGTTAAATAAATTTATATACAATATTTAACAATCTCCTTATAACCATACATAATAAGCTTTACAGTGCATCAATATAATACATTTTAAACCTATATATATTTAACATAATATATATTATGCGAAGTAATATAGCTGTGGATAAAAGTGTGGAAAAAAGAAGTAACCTCCCCCCTAAGAAAATTTAGATAATAATTTTTTGTAAAGAGCTATGGCAAATTATCAAGAATATAATTTATGCGG
>CEOK01012753.1_pt1 | contig 14898 bp, 13 predicted proteins | sample 427001 | NCBI WGS metagenome assembly CEOK01 (sample SAMEA2591108, study PRJEB7988) | marine metagenome | isolation source: saline water (ENVO:00002010), including | reverse complement strand
GAATTCTAAAGTTTAACTGTGCCAACCAAAAACCTATCAAAATCCACCCCACGACTGCAGGGTAAAAAACTTTTCTTAAATCATTATTTAAATCATATGAGCTAAATCCAACCGTATCTCCGCTGCCTGGATGAAGCGAGTAATTGGCCACTTTAGGAATTATCAATATTAAAGATAGAAATATTGGAAAAGCTAGAATATTATATACCGAACCAATTTTATGCATTTTTACTTCATTTTCTTTCAATGAATTCCGAAGGATATTGTAGGCAATATAAATTAACACACCAATTGCAGCACCATTCAGTTTAGGATCCGGAGTCCACCAAGCTGTCCAGGTAAACCTTGCCCATGTAGAGCCCGTCAAAAGACCCATAAAACCAAAAAAAAGAGCAACTTGTATCATTGAATTTGCATACAATTCTTCTCTAGGCTGATTGGTTCTCAAATATTTAAGAGAAAAGAAGAAACTACCCAACAAAACACTTATCATGCCAAACCACATTGGAACATGAAAATGTAAATTTCTAACAGTTTGCCTAAGAATTCCAAGATCATCGGGAGCAGGCATTAGAAATGCAGCTATGATGGAGTACAAAACCAAAAGAACTGCCAAAATTTTCCACCACATTGTTTTCATTGCTAGCATCAAAGGTAACCTTAACAAGCAATTATTCGCCCCAAATGAACGGAAAGAGAATAATCGTGAAAAGGGAAATCATTAAGCTTACAACAAAAAGGAGCCAATGTTCACTCATCCAAACGATATTTTCAAGAAGAAAGGCTCTTTTCCCAGATTTAACAGTAATCAATAATAAGGGTATGGACAATGGAAAACTTAAGATAGGGAAAATAATATTAGCTCCTCTCAATCCTACAGAAATACTAGAAGAAAATGTAAACAACGCAGAAGTTCCCCAGCAAAAAAGTATGGTACTCAAGCCTAAGGGCAAAATATTTATGGAAGGATTGGGAAAGAAAAAAAACATGAGGAATAAGCTTATAATGCCTAATGAAATCCCCATTATAGCATTAAATATAAGCTTAGCAACAATAATTTCTGTTGGAGAAGCAATTTGAAAAAAGTAGAGCGATAATCCAGGTTTTTGGTTTAAAAAACCTTTTCCAACTGCATGGATATTGTTAAATAATATGCAGATCCAAAGGAAAACATTCCAGTATTTTTCATTTAAAAATGGATTAGAAAGATATACTAGAAAAAGAGTAATGCATACCTGAACCAACACTCCGGTTAATTGCTCTTTACTTCTCAATTCAGAAGAAAGCTCTCTGCCCAACAGCAAACCTATCTTGCCAAATTGCATATTTTTGTTTAGCAAAACTAAACAATCCAAATGTCTCATTTGGAATTAAAGTAGGGCAGAATGTTTATGGCCAAAAAAATTCGAAAAATACTCATTGCCAATAGAGGAGAAATTGCAGTAAGAATAATTCAAACTTGCAAAAAGTTAGGTATTCAATCTGCTGCTGTTTATTCAGATGCTGATAGGAAGTCAAGACATGTTTTGGAAGCAGATCAGGCCTTTCATTTGGGAGCTTCTCCAAGTAGCGAATCTTACCTGAGGGGCGAAAAAATTATTGAAATCGCTTTAAACAATGGCGTACAGGCTATACACCCAGGCTATGGGTTTTTAAGTGAGAATGCGGATTTTGCCAAAAGGGTAAATCAAAGTGGATTACTTTTTATTGGGCCCTCACCTAAAAGTATTCAGCTCATGGGAAGTAAACTCGCAAGTAAGGAGGCTGTTGCAAATTTTGGTGTTCCCTTAGTGCCAGGCGTAAAAAAGGCAGTAACTGATGTTGCAGAAGCAAAAAATATTGCGAATGAAATTGGCTTTCCAATATTAATTAAGGCAAGTGCCGGTGGGGGGGGGAAAGGTATGCGTGTTGTAGAAAATATGCAAGAATTACCTGAACAAATGAAGAGGGCCATTAATGAAGCTGAATCAAGTTTTGGGGATGGTAGCGTTTTTATTGAAAAATATTTAAGTAAACCAAGACATATTGAAATTCAAATTTTGGGAGACCAGTTTGGTAACATTGTCCATCTATTTGAACGAGAGTGCAGTATCCAACGGAGACATCAAAAACTTGTTGAAGAAGCACCTAGCGCTGTTTTAACAGACGAATTGAGGAAAGAAATGGGAGAAGCTGCAATAAAAGTCGCAAAAGCTGCGGAGTACTACAATGCGGGTACGGTTGAATTTTTGCTTGATGAGAAATACAACTTTTATTTTCTTGAAATGAATACACGATTGCAAGTAGAACACCCGGTAACAGAAATGATCACTGGCTTAGATCTGGTAGAAGAGCAAATAAATATAGCAGAGGGAAAAGAACTGACTTTCAAACAAGATGATTTAAAAATAGAGGGTCATGCAATAGAGCTTAGAGTTTGCGCAGAGAATCCAGAAGATAATTTTAGCCCTGATATCGGACAAATAACCAAATACATTAAACCCTCAGGAAGTAAAATTAGGGTGGATGATTTTATCTACAAAGGCGCAGAGATACCAATTTTTTACGACAATATGTTTGCCAAGCTAATCGTTCATGCTCAAAGTAGACCAGAAGCAATAGAATTAATGAAAAAAGCCATCGAGGGGTACCGCATTGAAGGTGTTTATACTACCCTCTCATTTGGGGATTTTGTAATGAACCATCCCAAATTCCAAACAGGTGATTTTGACACAGGTTTTGTAGAAAAATATTTTAAAAACAAAGAAAATTCAGAGGCGCTTGATAAATACCAAGAAGTGGCAAGATCGTTTGCTCAATTTTTTTTCGAAAATCATCAGGCACCATTCGCAAAAATGAAAAAGAACGCACGGTGGCAAAACAGAAGTTCTCCAAAGTAAAGATTTTAATTCTTGAAAAATCTGAAAAATAAAGGCAGTTTTTTAGGGAATTTATTTCTGCTCAATATTTTGAATTTGCTGATTAAACCTGCCTGGTTACTGTTGGCAGATAGAAAAGTCCAAATTCTTCTGGAAGCAGAGAATTATGGGCTTTTTTACAGAGGTTTCAACTTTGTTTTACTCCTAAATATTTTACTTGATTTTGGTATCAATAATTATACAAGCAAAGAAATTGCTTCAAACCAAAAATTTATTGGAAAATTTTTCAGAAAATTATTGATCATTAAGCTGCTACTTTCAATAGTTTTTTTGGCCTTAGTTGTTTTGATATCGCCCAAAATTGGACACTCAACACAATTGCAAGCCATTATTTTCATTATGGCTTTTTATCAGATATTTTTAAGCTTTTTTCAATTTTTTAGGTCAATTACAGTGGGTTTTCAACAGTTTCGAATTGATGCATTTTTTTCAGTTTTGGAAAAGGGTTTTTTATTGATTACCCTCTTGATTATTCTATATATTCCTCACTATACCCAATATTTAAGTGCACAATTCTACGCCAAAATCCATCTAATCATAATTGTCGCTTTAGCCATTGTTTTGGGCGTTTATATTGTCCAAAAATTTAACCTACTTAGCAGTCAACAGTTAAGTGAAAAAAAACTCGGTGAAATATTGAAAAAAACCACCCCTTTTGCCCTTTTGGGAATATTAATGACCTTGTATACAAGACTAGATGTTTTTATGATAGGCCAGCTGACCCAAAGAAGCGAATTTTGGGTAGCACAGTATGTCAAGGGTTTTAGGTTGTTGGATGCACTCAACATGTTGTTCGCGATCAGTGCGGGTTTTTTGTTGCCTCTTTTTTCTAAATATAGCAAGGATGAAAGATGGATGAGAATTAATGTGGTTGCTTTTTTTGAACTTTTTTTATGGTTTGTAGCACCTTCAGTAATTTTTGCTTTTGCGACTAAAGGAGAAATAATTAAATCGCTTTATGGTGATAAAGATTGGGTAATTGCTGCAGAAAGTTTTGGAATTTTAATTTGGGTTTTTTTAGCGATGTCTCTGGTTTATGTTTTTGGCACTGCATTAACAGCCATGGGCAAATTAAAGCAGTTGAATATGATAGCAGGCCTAACTGTTTTATTAAATTTCGCATTAAACCTTTACTATATTCCTAGACATGGCATTATTGGGGCTGCACTGGTAACTTTATTTTCACAAAGTATATTCGGTGGGTTTTGTTTATTATTAACTCAGAAAAAATCGGGGCTGCAATGGCATTGGGTGAAAAATTTAAAGTTGATACTATTACTACTACTAGTGTTTTTTAGCACAAAATATTTGCAATTCAACCAATATGCTTTTTTTAAGATTGTTGTTATAGAGATTGCGCTCTATATTGTCATATCTATTCTACTCGGCTTGATCCCAAAAAGAGAATCTTTTGTGAATATAAATAAGCAATAAGTAATACAATATCAAAAGATTAATTTCGTAAACTTTCTATATAATGAGTGAAACTAAAGAAACCTTCAATTTCGATTATTCTGACTGGTTACCAACTCTTTGGAAATGGCGAAAAAAAATAATCACAATTACGCTAATCTCTGGAATTTTAGGCGGGCTTATAGCATTTATTATTCCTCCTCAATATAAGGCAGAGGTTGAATTTTATCCAACAACCATTAATTCTATAGGCAATGCATTTTTTACGGATTTGAATAAAAGGGAAGCGGATGTTTTGGCATTTGGTGAAGAAGAGGAAGCAGAAAATGCATTACAATTATTACAATCTTCAAAATTGATTGGCCGGGTTGTAAAGAATTTCAAGCTTTTTGAGCATTATGGAATTGATGTTCAAAGCTCAAAACCTAAGTATAAACTTGCTAACAAAATCAAGAAAAATATAAAGTTTAAACGAACACGGGGTTTGTCGGTAAAGATATCTGTTTATGACAAAGACCCTGTCATGGCGGCAAAAATTGCCAATGGCATTGCGGCTATTTATGATACAGTAAAGTCAGAAATTCAGCATGAAGTTGCTTTACAGGCACTTGAAGTAGTTCAATCTGAATACCAAAATAAAGAAAGAGAAGTAGAAGATTTGAGAAAAAACCTAAAGTCTTTGGCAAATAAAGGCGTAACAAATTTTGAAGAACAAGCTAGGGCTATCTCTGAAGAGATATATAAGGCACGATCAATTGGGAAGATAAATAGAGCTAAGGAACTAGAAGAAGAACAGAAAGAGCTTGCAAAATATGCAGGAGAATTTACTTACTTCAACGAAACTTTAATTTTGGAGAGCGAAGTTCTGGTTCAGCTACGAAAGAGGCTGAAAAAAGCTCAAGTTGACGTAAACAAAACAATTACACACAAATTTATTTTAACCGATGCAGATGTTCCTGAGGTTAGGGCGAAGCCAAAAAGAAAATTGTTGGTTTTAGTTGTCTGTTTATCTACTATGTTTTTCACCTCATTACTTATTTTAATGAGAGAAAATTTAAAAACGATTGACTTTTCATTATAGCCATGCGCGCATTTGCAAGGAATATTTGGCTATATGCGTCAGTAGCTTCATTTTTAAGCGTTTTGTTTATTGCTGCGTGGTTTGATGCACTTTGGATTGCCGCTCTTCCAGTAGCAATGTTGCTCATACACTGGCTGCTATTTTACCCCAAAAACTTTGTCTATTTTGTTATTTTTATTACTCCACTTTCTATACCAATTAAAGATATTGGTGGTGGTTTTGGGCTTAGTGTCCCCACCGAACCTTTGTATTGGATTCTAATTGCTTTTATACTTTTTTCTGTTGCTTTTGGTAAAAAGCTTAATCAACAATTTTTAAGATCTCCCATTAGCTTACTTATTTTGTTTGATATGCTTTGGACAGGTATTACCTGCATTACTAGTGAAATGCCTCTAATTTCATTAAAGTTTCTCTTTGCAAAACTTGTTTTTGTAGGTCTCTTTTATTTTGGTTTTGGCCACTTTTTTAATAACCCTATCAAATTGAAAAAGTCAATTATTCTATTTTGTATATCTACATTTTTTTTGGTTATCTATACTTTGATAAACCATGCCAAATACGGTTTTGTAAGGTATTTTGGTTATACTGCAATGCGACCATTTTTACCTGACCACGGGGTGTATGCTGCCTTGGTCGCCTTTGCGTTAATTATAGTTTTTGTGTTCATGCTCTATGCAAAAACTTTAAAAATTTCTAGGTTGATGCAAGTGATTTTCCTTATTATGTTTGGGGTTTTGATTGTGGGAATAGTCTTTTCATTTACCCGAGCGGCTTGGGTTAGCCTGGTTATTTCACTTGTGGTTTTTTTACTACTTCAGCTAAAAATTCGTTTTAGATTGTTACTGACTTTGGGCGTCTTTTTTCTAATCTTTATTTTGGGAAATTGGTCAAATATCAATAATGAACTTACTCGTAATAAAAGTGAATCAGATGATGATCTAGCTACTCATGTTGCTTCGATAGGAAATATTTCAAGTGACCCAAGCAACTTGGAAAGACTTAATCGGTGGGACGTAGCTTTAGAAATGTTTCGCCAAAGGCCGATTGTAGGATGGGGGCCTGGTACCTACACTTTTATTTACGGTCAACACCAAAGATCATATAATATGACACTTATTAGCACCAGCTCAGGTGATGTAGGTGGTGTGCATAGCGAATATTTACGAACCATTAGTGAAAGTGGATTTTTGAGCGCTCTGTTTTTTTTGATTTTGACAATTCTAGCAATTGCAATTGGGTTTAATCATTTTTATACCTACCCCGCGGGGCCTGAAAAGTATTTGCACCTAGCAATTTTTCTTGCATTGATAACCTATTTTTCCCACGGTATATTGAATAATTACTCTGACTATGACAAGATTGCTTTGCCATTTTGGGGATTTCTTGGAGCTATGGTGGCCATGAAAAAACAGTCATTAGAGAAAGATAGTCCATGAAAAAAAACCTGTTTTCCTATTCTTTTTTCTCTCTAGGATTTTGTCTCGTCTCATTTTTTGGTCTTGTCGCTTTAGGCGGATATGTTTTTGTGCCAATCTCTTATCCAAATGCTGCAGACTTACAATTGCAGCAGAGTTTAAAAGCACCTGGACACCAAGCGTACTTTCTTATTGAAAAGAGAGAAATTTCATTTCTTGATTACTGGATTCATGGGAAGAAATCTGAGCGCTTATTCGTTGTGGATCAAGAAAATGAAGTAAATCCTTTTATGAAGGTAAAATTTTTTGAAACTTTAGGTTCACTAAGCTTTGAATCTATGGATGAGGTGAATTTTAGCCATGAAAAATATGAGTTGAAAAAAGTTGTAAATTTTTTAGGCACTGATCAATACGGGAGAGATGTACTGAGTAGAGCTATTTTGGGGACTAGAATATCTCTTTTAGTAGGGTTTTCCTCTGTTTTATTTTCTTTGTTTTTGGGCGTGTCATTAGGCCTACTTTCAGGATATTATCGAGCTTGGGTAGACAAGATCGTTTTATGGGTTATAAATGTAAGTTGGAGTTTGCCTACTTTATTATTGGCCATGGTGTTAATCATATCTATGGGGAAAGGTTTTTGGCAAATTTTTGTTGCCATTGGTCTTAGTATGTGGGTTGATATTGCCCGTATTGTACGAGGAGAAGTACTAAAAATAAGAGAACTTGAATATATCAAGGCTGCAAACGTACTTGGGTTTTCAGATTTAAGAATAATGTTAAAACATATTTTACCTAATTTGAAAGGGCCAATTATTGTATTGACATCAGCCAACTTTGCAACAGCTATTTTATTGGAATCTGGCTTAAGTTTTTTGGGAATTGGTGTTCAGGCTCCAGTAGCAAGTTGGGGAAATATGATAAGAGAAAACTATTCTTTTATCGCTTTTGGTTCACCCTATTTGGCTTTAACTCCAGGTTTAGCAATTGTCTTGTTGGTCATGGCTTTCAATTTCATTGGCCTTGGGTTGAGAGATTATTTCGACGTTCGAAATTAAATATAGATTTCTCCTTTAAAAATACATTTTGCAGGTCCAATTAAATGGATTTGGGAGAATACGTCCCCATCAAAGTGATATTGAACATAAAATCTTCCACCTCTGGTTTCAATATGTAATTTATTAAACCCATGGGTATTTTTTGCCAGAGCTCTGCTTAATGCAACAGCAGTTACACCTGTCCCACAACTTAATGTTTCATTTTCCACCCCTCTTTCATACGTTCTAATATGAACTGTTTGGTTAATAATTTCAATAAAATTTATATTTATTCCTTTCTCTTTATATTCTTCAGAATACCTAATTTCTTTGGCTCTTCCGATTATTGGTGACTCATAAAGGGCAGATGTTTCAAAAACAAGGTGAGGAGAGCCAGTATCCAAAAAAAATCTACCCTCTTCTATACTGAATCTACCACAATCGTGCATTTGTAAATCAATTTTGTTGGGTTCAATTTCTTCTGCATGATATACTCCGTTTGTCGATAGAAAGCGAGTATTTTTTTTTTTGATTATTTTTTGGTCAAGTGCAAATTGGACAGCACATCTGCTGCCATTTCCGCAGAAGCTTTGGCTAGCATCTGGGTTGTAGAAAATCATCTCAAAATCCAGTGTTGGATGTTGCTGAATTAGAATTAACCCATCGCTACCTATACCAAAATGACGATTGCATACATTTTTTATAACATCATTTGAAAGGGTTATAGATTTTTCCCAGTTGTCAATGATTATAAAATCATTTCCAGCTCCATGGTATTTCCAAAAATCAAGGTTCATAATTTAACTTTTCTATGATTTTAGGATTGGTTTCGATAAGTAAATTTTGGAAGGTAGAATTCGGCAGTAATTTGTACAAGGTTCCATCCTTTTTAAGGAAAAAAGTCTTTTCTAATCCCATAATCTCAATGGCTGTGCTAGGGTTTATGCCAAAAAGTTGAAGTCTATTACTGAAAAATTTATAACCTCGATCATAAACGGAAGATTTCCAATATTCAACTTTTATCTGTTGGAATGTACTTGATTTTTTTTGGGACGCTTCTTTATTCCTTCTTTTTCTTTTTGAATCCTTATAAAAGGTTTCGGTGTTTGTTGAGAAGATGGTTGCTTGAATAGTTGTAACAAACAGCAAACTGTCTGCAACAATTTTTTCTATTACTTCAAGGTTTATTGCCTTAGGTGTTTCCTTATCCATCTCAAATTTTTCTTCTGGAATTTCGTCATCTTCAACAATTTCAATTTGAGCTGGCTGAGGCATTTTTATTTCTTGCGTCATTATTGATTCCTCTTCTTCAATATATTGATCGATAACAACAAGGTGATCAGTAAGACTGTCTGAAGCTATAATACTGTCTGATATTTGTTTTTGAATGCTGTCAACAGTGGCCACTGGTTTAGGTGGCTGACGACTTTCTGAAATAGTTATATGATCAGTTTTGTTTAAATCAATGAGTAAATATGCAATAGAAAATATCAAAACAATTATACTAGAAGCGATTACCCATTTTGTGCTCCAAACATTTTGAAAGTATTCAACTTTTCCTTCGCTTTTTAACAATTTTTTTAACTCATTTTCTTTATTTCTTTCAATTGCTTTAATGAGCAGAATTCGCTTCTCATATGCTAATTTGAATGCAGGATCGTTTTTCATTTTGGCATGAAAAATGTCAAGACTCTCTCCAAAAAGCTCACCTTTATAGTAAGCATCAATTAAGTCATATGTTTCCTCGTTTATTGACATCCTGCTTATTTATAGTAGAATTCTATCATAAGTAAATCAATTAAAAAAAATCTTCCCAATTGTATGAAGCTTTTACCAAATCCTCCAACTTTCTCATGCATTGATATTTTTTACTTTTTACAGTATTTGTATTTTTTAATGACATTTTTTCAGCTATTTCTTCATTTTTCATCCCATCAAAATAAAAATAAGTTAAAAGTAATTTACAGGTTTCATCAAGGTCTTTTACCAAATCTGTAATTAAATCTATTTTTGGGTTGTACTCCTCCGTAGAACTTGAAGCCTCAGACCTATCAAAATTTACTTTTGTCATTTTTGTTCTTTTACGAAGTTTCTTAAACCAAATATTTTTTGCAATTGCCAATATGTAGGTGCCAAGTTTAGAGGTAAGATGAAAGTTGGTATTTGAAATATTTTTCCAAATAGCGATTACAGTTTCTTGCATAACATCCTCTACTTCATCTTCATCTCCATTGTGCTTCAGAACAAAATTCCTCACCAGGGTATAATATTCTTTGAAGATATAAGGCAAAATTGACTCGTCTCTTTGTTTGATCAATTCCACAATTTTTGTTTCGCTATGCCTTTTAAAAAGACTCATTGGTAGATGATGTCAACTTAGTTTTTGTCGATTGGTTTAACATGACAAAATTTTTCGATAAGTTGCACGTTACAAATATCAAAAGAAAGAATCTAAAAAAGATCTTTTCGGCACAAATATTGTTTACGTATTAAAATTAAAATGAAAAAAATAGCAGCAATTTTGCTTTTTGCCTTCTTAGGTGCAAGTTTGGCATTGGGCATTCAAAATTATTTTCTTAAAAAACAAGATTCTCAAACTATTCAAGAAAAACAGGCGAGTTACTTCACCTCAGACATGCAAAAATTGTCAGGTCTAAACTTGGATTTTAAAGAAGTTGCAAAGTTTGCCACACCAGCAGTAGTGCACATCAAAACCAAACTTAAGTCAAACCCTGCCAGCGGCTTTGAAGATTTAGGAAATCCATTTGAGTTATTTGATCCAAGATTCCGCCAACAGGGTCCTCAAGTTGCTTCCGGTTCAGGTATTTTTATTACAGCGGATGGTTTTATAGCCACCAATAACCATGTTATTGACAACGCAGCTGAAATAGAAGTTGTTCTGAATGATAAACGCAGCTACTCGGCAGAATTGGTTGGTACAGATCCTGAAACTGACTTAGCCCTATTGAAAATAGAGGAAAAGGAATTGCCTTTTTTACCTTTTGGGAATTCGGATAATTTAGAAATCGGAGAGTGGGTAATTGCTGTTGGGAATCCCTTCAACTTAACCTCTACGGTTACTGCTGGCATTGTTAGTGCAAAAGGGAGGAATATAAATTTATTGAGGCAAAATGGAGGAGAATGGGCAATAGAAAATTTTATACAAACTGATGCAGCAGTTAATCCAGGGAATAGTGGAGGAGCATTAGTAAATACGCAAGGGGAGTTAATAGGAATAAATACAGCTATTGCTTCTAAAACTGGAAGTTATGCTGGCTATTCATTTGCTGTTCCTGTAAATATTGCCAAAAAAATTCTCGATGATTTGCTCAAATTTGGGGAAGTAAAAAGAGCTGTTCTAGGGGTGAAAATTCAAGATTTGACTGCCGAACTAGCAAAAGAAAAAGGAATAGAGAAACTTGAAGGTGTATTCGTTCCTGAGGTAATTGAGGGTAAAGCAGCGGATAAGGCTGGGATTAAATCAGGTGACGTAATTCTGAAAATTGACGAAAAAAAATTAAATAGCTCATCACAACTACAAGAAGAGATAAGTAAACATTATCCAGGAGATGAAATTTTGGTGTCTGTTTTGAGAGAAGGGAAATACTTCACCAAAAAGGTAAAACTTCTCACAAGAGAAGGTGAAGAAAAATTTAAACAAGAGGTTAGTAGAGACGAAAGAGAAGTTCTTGGAGCTACTTTTGAAAATTTATCTAGACAAGAAAAGCTAAATATGGGCATTCGAAATGGCGTTAGAATCAAGAAGGTGGCAAAGAGTGAATTTGCGTCAAAAGGCGTTCCAAATGGATTCATAATAACCAAAATAGACAAACAAAAAGTGAATTCTACTGAGCAATTGATGCAAATGATAAAAAATAAAAAAGGGTTTGTATTTATCGAAGGATTGAAACCTTCTGGGCTTGAAGATGCTTACGTCCTCCAGTTGAAATAAAATCAAAAAACCAGGCCTTTTGCCATGCAGAAGTCCTTCTTTTGTATTCTTGAAAAAGAAAAATATATTTCTTCTTCTCCTAAGCATTCAACTAGCCTCATTTGCACAAAACCCTTATACAATCCAGCATAAGGAAGTACAATACTTTATATATGATTTGAAGATTGTTGAGGCTAAAAAAGCAATCGAACATTTATCTAGGGAAAATATATGGACGCAATACCTTATTGCCAAAGTAGAAGTGTTTGGCCAATTTTGCACCCCAAATCTCAATTCCTTTGAAAGTTCCCTAAAAGAAATTGACAAGCAAATAGACCTAATTAGGTCTAAAAATGTGTTGCCCAAGTATAAATACTTTTTTGAAGGAGAAATACAATTTCATAAAGCATGGCTCGCATTTCAATTTTCAGACTATATAAAGTCGGCAAGGGCATTGCATCTAGCCAAGCAGAATTTACGTAGATCATTGGATTTGGATAAAAATTTTTTGCTACCTCTAAAATCACTTGGTGTAATTAATACCCTTTTTGGTGCCATACCAAAAAAGTATTTATGGGCAACAAATGCAATAGGATATGAAGGAGATGTGGACCAAGGAATAGACGCATTAAGCAAGCTGAGTAAAATTAAAACCAATGAAAATAAGGCAAATTACTGGCTTATAAAAGAAGCTACATATTGGCTAGCTTTACTAGAATTACACATCCAAAATAATCCGGAAAAATCTTGGAATACAATCAAATCAAATGGCAGTAATGACGAAATAAACCTCATGGATATTTATTTGAAGACCATAGTTGCACAAAAAATAATGAAAAATGAGGAAGTCTTCCAGTCTGTTTCTTACTTGGAAGAAAGAAAAAATGAATTTCCGATATTATATTATTATTTGGGGCTCACCTATTTGTATAGATTAGACGCGCGCTGCGAGGAGAGATTTTTACAATTTTTAAAATCCAAAAACAAACAAAAATTTGCAGCAAGCACTTTGCAAAAATTGTCTTGGTGGTATTTTTTGAACGGTGACGAATTTCGATATGAAACAACAAAACAAAAGCTAATTAGCTTGACAAATTTAAGGACAGAGAGAGATCTACAAGCCCAAAAAGAAGCACATTATTCACTAAATAAGAAGCTATTACACACCCGTATTTTATGGGACGGTGGTTATACTCAAGAAGCACAATCCATACTCCAAACCGTTAAGATTTCATCGTTAACAGATAAGACCTTCCAAGCAGAATACTATTATAGAATGGGACAACTTAGTCGACAGTTAAAAAACAAGGATGACGCAATCAAATATTACAAAAAAGCCATTGAAATAGGTACTAGTCTACCCCGCTGTTTTGCGGCAAAATCCTCATTAAAATTGGGTGAAATTTATCATCGTTCAGGACAAATACAAGATGCACTTGAGTATTACGAAATGGCGACAACATTTCATAAAAACAAGGAATACAAAAGGGCAATTGAACTTAAAGCAAAAGGGGCAAAAAAAAGAATTATTGATAGCAATTAGGCAGTCCACAATTCAAAACGTTTTTTTGCATAAATATGAGCAAAGTTCGAGTACGTTTTGCACCAAGTCCGACAGGTCCACTTCACATAGGTGGGGTAAGAACAGCCCTATATAATTATCTACTTGCTAAAAAAAATCAAGGGGATTTTATCCTTAGAATTGAAGACACTGATCAAACTAGGTTTGTAGAGGGTGCAGAGCAATACATCAAAGAGTCCCTTTCTTGGTTGGGTATATCGCCAGATGAAGGTCCTGGGATTGGCGGAAATTTTGGCCCATACAGACAATCGGAAAGGAAGGAAATGTATCAACCTTTTGTAACACAATTACTTGAGAAAGGAGATGCATACTATGCCTTTGATACAGTCGACGAATTGGAACAAATGCGTGCGCGAATGAAAAAAACTGGAATGCAGCCACGCTATGATACAACCTCAAGAATGAGTATGAAAAATAGTCTTACACTCAGCAAGGACGAAGTAGAAAAGCGAATGGCGGAAGGAGCTGAATATGTAGTGAGAATAAAAATGCCACGAAAAGAGGAAATAAAATTTCATGACGAGATAAGAGGATATGTAAGCGTTCAATCTAATCAAATAGATGATAAAGTAATACTCAAAAGTGATGGATTGCCAACATATCACCTGGCAAATGTTGTAGATGATCATCTTATGGGAATCACGCATATTGTAAGAGGTGAAGAGTGGCTGCCATCAGCTCCGCTTCACGTAATGCTGTATAAATTTTTAGGGTGGGAAAATACAATGCCAAAAATGGCACACCTACCCTTAATTCTTAAACCTGAAGGTAAAGGGAAATTGAGTAAAAGAGATGGAGATAGATTGGGTTTCCCAGTATTTCCAATCGAATGGAAAGACCCATCTACAGGAGAAATGAGCATGGGCTATAGAGAAGAAGGTTACTTGCCTGAAGCTGTCATTAATATTTTGGCGTTATTGGGTTGGCACAGTTCCAACAACGAGGAAATCTTTTCGTTAAGCAGTTTGGTAAATGAATTTTCGCTTTCTAAAGTAAATAAAGCTGGGGCCCGTTTTGATATTGATAAAGCCAAGTGGTTTAATCACCAATACATTATACAAAAACCCGAAAAAGAAATTTTGGATGATTTTAGTACGTATTTGAAGTCCAATAATATCCAAAAGAACGACGAATACCTACTCAAAATAATTCCCATGATTAAAGAAAGAGCCAATTTCATTCATGAATTCTTACAAGAAGGTGAATATTTTTTTAGTCCACCCATTGAATATGATTCTAAAGCAATGAAAAAGAAATGGAAGACAGTAGGCGTTGAGTTTGGTAAAGAATTTTTAAATAAAGCAAACCAATTAGAGGAATACAATGCAGAAAATCTTCATCAACTTTTTCATCAACTGATAGAGGAAAAAAATGTTGGTATTGGTCAGGTTATGCCAACAATGCGCCTAGCAGTGACAGGAAAGGCAGGCGGCCCACCAATCTTTGAAATACTTTCGGTAATTGGTCAAAAAGAGGTTCAAAAAAGATTCACTGAAGCCGTGACAAAATTTCCGGTTTAAGCCA
>CEOK01109276.1_pt1 | contig 14937 bp, 16 predicted proteins | sample 427001 | NCBI WGS metagenome assembly CEOK01 (sample SAMEA2591108, study PRJEB7988) | marine metagenome | isolation source: saline water (ENVO:00002010), including | reverse complement strand
AAAAAGATTTTTTTCATTAAAATTTGATGTCATAATTTGAAGACCCATTGGCATATTATCTTTTGATTTCCATATAGGAATTGAAATTGCAGGATGGCCGGTTAAATTTGAATGAACTGTGTAAATATCTTGTAAAAAGTTAATAGTTGGATCATCATGTTTAATCCCAATATCAAATGCAGTATTAGGAGTAGTTGGCATTAATAAATAGTCATAATTTTTGAAAATTTCGTTAGTTTTATTTTGTATTAATCTTCTAATTTTTTGAGCCTTTCCATAATATGCATCGTAATATCCAGAACTCAATACGAATGTTCCTAACATAATTCTTCGCTTAACCTCTTCACCAAACCCTTCAGTTCTTGAATTTTTAAATGTACTATTTATATCTTTTGATGAGGAGCTTCTATAACCATAATTTACTCCATCATATCTTGAGAGATTGGAGGATGCTTCCGCTGTTGTTAATATATAATAACATGGAACAATAATATCCGAGTAAGGAAAAATTTCACTTGAAACAGTATGCCCATCTTTTTTAAGTTTAGAGATTAATTCAAAAAAATTAGATTTAATTTCTGTATTTAGTGATAAATTGTTTAAATAGTCTTCAAAAAAAGCGATTTTTAATTTTTTTCTTTGGGGTTTATAGGTAGAATACTTATCAATTTTCAATGATGAACTAGTCGAATCCATATTATCTTTGCCTGAAATAATTTCAGTAACAATAGAAATATCATAAACAGATTTACCAATTGGACCAATTTGATCAAATGAAGATGCATATGCAATCAGACCATATCTAGATATCCTTGCATATGTTGGTTTAAGACCAAAAACACCACAAAATGATGCAGGTTGTCTTACAGAACCACCAGTGTCACTCCCAAGTGCAATTTGACATAAGTCAGCAGCTACTGCAGCTGCTGATCCACCTGAAGATCCCCCAGGGACTTTTTTTAAATTATGTGGATTTTTACTTGGACCGTATATTGAGTTCTCATTTGAAGACCCCATAGCAAATTCATCACAGTTTACTCTCCCTATAATAATAGCATCCTCGTTTAAAAGTCTTTCAACAGCTGTTGCGTTATATAAAGAAGTAAATCCATTTAAAATTTTAGACCCTGCTGATAGTTTATGATTTTTGAAACAAATATTATCTTTAATTGCAACTACAAGTCCTGCTAGTTTACCACTTGAACCTCTTTTTATTTTTTTATCTATTTCTTTAGCTCTAATTTTTGCTTCTTTACTAAAAACTTCAATAAAAACATTCAAGTTTTTAGTCTTGTTTATCCTTTTTAAGTAATAATCTATTAATGTTTCACAAGTTATTTTATTTTCAAAAATTAATGCTTGAATTTCAATTAAAGAGTTAAAATTTTTCAAAATAAATCAACTTAATTTTTATTTTCTTTTTCGTCTTTTGTGGCATTTTTAAATTCTTTAATACCACTACCTAAACCTCTCATTAGCTCAGGTATTTTTTTGCCACCAAAAAGTAATACAATAGCTAAAATTATGAGGAGCCATTCATATCCTCCCATAAATCCTAAAAAAATTGACATGTTATTCATAAATGTAAAGTTTAATTATTTATTTCAAAATTAATTAATTTTTTATTAACCATGATTCTGGGTTTAATTTTTTATTTTCTTGCCATATTTGAAAGTCTAAAATTGACGTTTCTTCTCTATCTGATTTATATATAGACCCTATTATGCTTTTTGTTTTCAATTTTTCTTTCTTTTTCACAAAAACTTTACTGAGGTTTGAATATACAGAAATATAATTTCCATGTCTAACCATAACCACTTTAGTATTATTTGGTAAAGATATGATTCCACTCACAATTCCGTCAAAAATACTTCTACAAACTGAGTTTTTGTTGGTTGCTATTTCTACACCGTTATTTTCAACTATTACTCCAGATAAAATGGGATGTTTATGTTTACCAAATTTTGATACTAATAACCCATATTCTACAGGCCATGGTAGTTTCCCTTTATTTTTTATAAAGGATTTAGATAATAATTCACTTTCAGGGGTAAGTTTAAATTTAGATGTGCTACTATAGTTAATTTCTTTTTGTATGATTTTTTCTATCTCAGAAATTATTTGATTTTTGATTTTCTCTTTTTCTGAAATTAAATTTTTAATCTCTTTTTCTTTTTTTGATAATATTTCTAAAGTTAATTTTTGATTTCTTTTTTCGTTCTCAAGACTAATATTTTCTTTGTTCTTTAATTCTAATAATTCTTTTTTGATTTTTTTTTGATAATTTAGGGTATTTATGAGTTCTAAAATTTTGATTTTCTCATTTTCAATTTTTTCAATTTGATTTTTTCGTATATCCGATAATTTTTTATAAAAATAAAGTTTCTTTGATATTTCATGAAAAGATTTAGATGACATAATGTTTAACAAGTTATTAAATTTTAATTTATTCTTATGAGTGAATTTTATTAGTAATTCATATTTAGAAATTAATTTTTCATTATTCGATTTTAAGTTCGATAATATGAAATAATTTTCCGATATCTCTGTTTTAATTAAATTTAACTCAGTCTCAATTTTTGTTATTAATTCCCGTCTTGATTTAATTTTTGAATTGAGTGTAATAAGTAAATTATAAGAATAATTTTTATTCTCTTCATTTTCTTTCAGTAGTAAATTACTCTGAGAAATTTCTTTAATTATATCTTCTTTTTTTTTGTTTAATTCAAATTTTGAATTTTGAGCACTTAGACTATGACAGCAAAGGAATATTGATAAAAAATTAATTAATGACCTCATATGATTCTGGAATGTTGAAAGGGAAACTCAGTTTTTTATTTATTTGCACTTTAGAAAATGAAATCAAAAGTTTAATTTGTGTTTCAGATTCAATACTCAAATTAATGGACTCAGCTAATAAATTATTATTTATTTTTTCAAAATCTTTGTATTCTATTGAAAGCATTTTATTATAAAATAAATTTTGATATTTTTCATTTATAACTCTATAAGTTATAGGATTAATTTTTGTGACAAATATATCTGTGTCTGATTTTTTTTTGTTTTTAAGAATTTTTTGTCTTTGTTTTTTATTAAATGAAGAGAGTGAAAAATCATCTTCAATTATTTCAGTTATAAATTTTTTATTCGCAAAAATCATGATTGGATTCCCTAAAATTATTGATTGAATTTCATCAAAATTTATATTAAATTCTATCATCGAACTTAAGGATTCATAACTTATTTTGTAGTATTTTTTTTCAAATCTGTTCATAAAATGAATACTGTCTTGATCAAATAAAACCCTTCCTAGTTCAAGTCCTAATCCAGGACTTAATGAAAGCCAAATTAGACTATCATTTTTAATTTTAATATTTCCTTTAAATGATATATTTTGATTATTATTTATGAATTTGCCCGATATTTTTGCACTAATCCAGTTACAATTAAATTTGGAGGAATTCATTAACTCTATTAATTTATTTGTTTTTGGGATGTTAGAAACACGAAATTTCGTTTGCTTTTTTGCCTTACAAGATGATAAAACTAATAATATGATTAAAACAATTTTGATTCTATTCATTAATAGTCTTAAATTTAATTTTATTAATAATATTTTCTGACATGTTGCCTGAATTTTGAGATTTAATCCAAAATTTTTGGGCTTCATCTAATTTATTAAGCTTAAAGAGAATATCCCCACAGTGTTCATAAATTTCAGAATTCACTTTGGTTAAATTTTTCATAGCTTTTTTAATCCATAATTCAGCTTCTTCATATTTTTTGAGTTTATATAATATCCATGCGAAAGTGTCCATGTATGTTCCGTTATTTGGCTCAATTATTAAACTTTTTTCAGACATCTTTTTAGCTTCAGACAATTGGTTAGATCTTAAAGAAAGGTAGTAGCTATAATTGTTAAGTACTATTGAGTTATTTGGATTATATATTAGGGCCATTTTATAATTTTCATCTGATAAAGTATCATTTTTAAGGCTATGGTAAGCATCTCCTAAATATTGATAAAAAGAACTTTTAATAGTTGGTTGATTTATTACATATTTTAAACCAGTTTTTAATTTTTCTATTGCGTCCACAAAGTTTTCCGAAAGTAAGCTCCCCAGTCCTGTGTAAAGATATATACTTGGCTGGATAGGAAATAATTCAATTGCATTTGCACCATCATTTGAGACTTGTGAATATTTTTTATTTTCTAGACCTAGTAATAAATACTTATTCCAAATATTAAAGTCAGTAGCTCCTAGAGAAATTGACTTTGAATAGCATGAAAAAGCTTCGGAAATATTATTGAGAAAATAATTAATTTCTCCATTTATAGAATGTATTATATAATTTTCATTGTCAAAATCAATAGCTTTTTTTGTCAAGTTCAAAAATAATTTTGAATTTATTTTATTTGCCCTTCCTAGATCAAAATAGTTTTTTAAAATATAAATGGAAGTTTCTGTATTGAAATTATTTGAATAATAACATTTGTTTAGATAAAAATAAGCATTAATAAAATCATTTTTTTTTCTGAAAATTTCAGCTATAGAAAGATTTGATTCAATATTAGTTGAATCAAATTTAATAATATTGTTATATATCTCGAGCGCTTTCTCAGTTAAATCATTTGCTTCATAAATTTTAGCTAGCATTATTTTATACTTAATCAAATTTGGAAACTTATCAATTAATTTTTTTAATTCCTTAGTTGCACTTTTAATATCTCCAATATTAATATATAATTGTTGTTTTTTAATACTGGTTATCTCATTTACACCGATCTCTTTTTCAATTTCATTATAGATTTTAATTGATGATTTTGGTTTAGAGTAATACTCATTCAATTCGGCAAATTTTATTTTTCTTTCTATACTATAATCAATATTAAGAATTGTTTTAAATGTTTTTAAAATCTGAACAACATCATCAAGTTCAGTATAAATTTTTAATAACAAATTATTTACCCAGAAATTTTCTGGAATAACTTTTAGTGCTGATTGTGCGTAAAACAATGAGGTTTCATAGTCTTTTAAGTCATAATATAAATTTGCTATTTCATAGTTTGCCGAAAAACTATTTGGGTAGATTGATAAACATTCTTTAATTAAATTTATCGCCCCATTTATATCATCATTATTTTTTTTAATTAAAGATTCAAGAAATATAGTTTTAAATTTTAAGTCAATATTTTCTTTAGAAAAAATTGAATATTTTTCTGACCTTGAAATACTTTGACTAAAGCTATTTTGAAATACAATTAAAAATAAAATTATTATAAGTTTTTGTTTCATTTTATTTGATATTACTGAAGTCTCCAAGATTTAAAGTTTTACCAACACCACTGTAGGATACATTGTTTCCAATCATTGAATTTTCAAAAGAAGCTTCATAGATTTCGGTGTTGTCTTGAATGATTGAATTATTAATTTTACTTGAAATAATTTTGGAATTTTTACCAATTGAAACATATGGGCCAATAATTGAATTTTCTATAGTAACTCCATTTGAAATATAACATGGTTCAATTATTTTAGAGTTATGTATCACAAAACCTTTTCTATCCTCTTTAAATTTATTGTTTCTTAGAATATTATTATGAGTATTTATACAAGATTCAGGATTTCCACAATCTAGCCATTCATCTACATTTTCTATTGACATTTTTCTCCCATCTTTTAACATTTTTGATAAAATATCAGTTAGCTGAAACTCTCCTTTTTTTTGAATATTATTAGAGATTAAAAATTCAATATCTAAATTAAGTTTGTCACTTTCTTTAAAATAATAAATTCCTATTATAGCTTTATCAGAGACGAATTTTTCAGGTTTTTCTTTAAAATCCGTTATTTCTCCCTTAAAATTTGTAACAACTACTCCAAATGAAGTCGGATCAGCAACTTTTTTAGTCCAAATACTACATTCAAAATCTTTTTGGAGTTTAAAATTGGCTCTAAATATTGTATCTGCAAAAGCAACTATTATAGGTCCTTGTAACGATTCTTTTGCGCAATAAATTGCATGAGCAGTCCCTAAAGGTTTTAATTGATAATAAATATGAGATTTAACTCCAATCTCAGAAGCAATTTCGTGAAGGTCTTTTTCAATTTCAGGGCCAAAATCACCAATTATATAAACAATTTCAGTAATTTTTTCAGTAATAACTTCTGAAATATCCTCAATCAATCGTTTGACAATTGATTTTCCTGCTATTTTAATTAGTGGTTTAGGGGTTGTTAAAGTATGAGGTCTAAGCCTACTCCCTCTTCCAGCCATAGGAATTATAATTTTCATAATCAGTAATTTAGTTATTTATTTCCAGTACTCCCAAATCCCCCGCTTCCTCTATTAGTATGAGATAAATCATTAACATTAAACCAATTTATTTTTTCAAATTTTGAGAAAACAATTTGAGCTACTCTATCACCATTTTTTATTACAAAATCATTTTTTGACAAATTTACTAATATCACTCCAATTTCCCCTCTGTAGTCTGAATCAATAGTACCAGGACTATTTAAAACCGTTATACCATGTTTTAAAGCTAGCCCACTTCTTGGTCTTATTTGAGCCTCAAAACCCTCGGGTATTTCAATAAAAAGTCCAGTTTTGATTAAACCAATATCATTAGATTTTAAAGTTATATTATCTGAAGTGAAAGCTTTTAAATCTAAACCAGATGAGAATTTAGTTTCATATTTTGGGAGATCATTATTCGAAGTATTTTTTATTTTTATATCCATTTAAATTGATTTTTTTTCTAGCTTTAAAAATATTAATATATATAATATTGAAAAAATTGTACTCATAATAAATTTTTTATCATGAGTATATTTCCATATTAAAAAAAGCAATAAAGCTAATGCAATGTAAAAAAATGATTTTTTAAGGTCATAATTTATTGGATTTAATTTTTGACAATAAATATATGAAATTGATGACATTGTAATGTAACATACAAGAGTAGCCCAAGCTGACCCATAGTATGACATATGTGGAATTAAAATTATATTTAATATTATTGTAATCAAAGCTCCAAGTAAAGAAAAATAAGCCCCATAATAAGTTTTATTATTAGTTTTGTACCATACAGATAAATTAAAATAAATTCCTAAGAATAAATTTGATAAAAGTAAAATAGGGATTACATCTAAACCTTGATAATAAACTTTACTTTGAATAAAATATTTAAATAAATCAATAAATACACTTATAAATAAAAATATGAAACAGCAAATTGCAACAAAGTAATTCATAATTTTTGATAAATGATTTTTTGTAGTCTCGTTTTTATTTGCAAAGAAATAAGGTTCAAATCCTAGTTTAAACCCTTGGATAAATATTGTCATAAAAATAGAAATTTTATAACAAGCACTATAAACCCCTATTTCAAATGAACTAATTTCATTTGGTAATATCATTTTAAGTAATATTCTATCTCCGACTTCATTAATTACAAATGCAATACCTGCTATTAGTAAGGGAAATGAATAGTTAAACATTTGTTTCCAAATATTAACGTTAAAATTTAGTTTTGATTTTAAAATATTTGGGAGTAACAAACAAAAAACTAAGAAACTTGATAATAAATTTGATATTAATATATATCCTATACCAAACTCAACATTATATATATTATCAAAGTTATACGGAAAGAAGGTTTTGTTATGAAGGTAAGGACAAATAATAAAAAAGAACAGATTTAAAGCTATATTAATAGACACCCCAAATATTTTTATTTTAGAAAATAATATGGGTTTACCGTCAAGTCTTATTTTGGCAAAAGGAATTGTAGATAGTATATCAAAAAAAATTATAAAAGTTAGTATAGAGATTAAATTATAATCATTGACATCTAATAGAAAGAAAGAAATTTTTTTTTTAAAAAAGATAAAAAAAGATAAAAAAAATAATGAACTTGCTAATAATGATATAAAGCTAGTTGAAAAAATATCATCTTTATTTTTATATTTTGAACTAAAATATAAGAAAGAGGTCTCAAAACCATATGTTAGTATCACCATTAAAATAGCGGCTAATGACATTAAAATAGTTAATTCTCCATATTCATTGGGAGAAAAAATTTTCGTATATAAGGGGACAAGAAAAAAATTTAAGGTACGAGAAATAATACTTGTAAAACTATATATACTAGTACTTTTAAATAAAAACCTTAATCTAGTCAAAATAATTTAATTAAAAGTGGGTTTTCTCTTTTCCATAAATGCACTTGCTCCTTCTTTAAAGTCAGAAGAATTAAAACAGTCACTAAATTTTTCAATTTCATATTCAAAGCCATCTAAATTAAAGTTAAAACATGCATTTATACTTTCAATCGCATTTCCAATTGAGTTAGGAGAATTATTACATATTTGTTTTGCTAATTTTTTTGATTCTAAAATTAAATTTTTATTACTAACAATTAAATTTGTAATACCATATTTAAATGCAGTTTTGGCATCAATAATTTCAGCACTCAAAATCATTTTTAAAGCTATACCTTTACCACATAATTGAGATAATCTTTGAGTACCTCCATAACCAGGAATAAGGCCCAAGGATACTTCTGGTAACCCAACTTTTGCATTTTCAGAAAATATTCTAATATGAGATGCTAAAGCTAGTTCTAAACCTCCACCTAAAGCGTATCCATTAACTGCAGATATTACTGGGGTTCTCATAGATTCAATATAATCAAATAAGTTTTTTTGACCATTTTTACTCATTTCAAAAGCTTCTTTTTTAGTAAAATTCGAAAACTCTTTAATATCAGCCCCTGCCACAAATGATTTATTACCTTCTCCAGTTATAATTACACATCTGATTTCTTTATTTTTTTCAACATTAAATAGTGCTTTGGAGAGTTCTTGAATTGTTGCAATATTTAAAGCATTCAAAAATTTTGGGCGGTTAATAGTGATAACACTCATATAATTATCGTTAGTAATTTCTATATTTTTATATTTCATATTTTAATTTTAGACTAAAATTAAAAATTTATTGATAAAATCAGTAAATAAAAAAAATAAATGGGAAAAATTTGAAATTTTTTAACTTTTGAGGGCCTCTGCTCCTCCAACAATTTCTAATATTTCATTTGTTATGGCTGCTTGCCTTTTTCTGTTATAGTTAAGCTTCAGTTCGTCTTTTAGTTGTTTGGCGTTATCAGTAGCTTTATGCATTGCCGTCATCCTTGCACCATGTTCTGATGCAAAGGAGTCTAGTAAAGATTTATAAAATTGAATTTTTAGTGCATTAGGAATAATATTTTTTATCAGATTTTCAATGGTGGGTTCAAAAATATAATTTTTAGATTCAATATTTTTTTCTGTTTCAATTTTAATAGGAAGGAAGTTTTCAACCTTAATATTTTGAGTGGCTGCATTTTTAAATTCATTATAAATTAATTTTATAGCATCAAATTTTTTAGTTAAAAATAAATTTATAAGTTCTGAAGAAATATTTTTAGAATTAGTAAAGTTTAAATTGTCGAAAATAGCATAATTATACTGTAAAATTTCATATCTTGAATTAAAGTATTCATAAGATTTTTTACCAACTGGAAAAACTTTAACATCATTTTTTGAATATTTAAGCAATTCTTTTTCAGTTCTTTTAAATATATTATTGTTAAAAGCCCCACATAGTCCTCTATTTGAGCTTATAGGAACAATTAAAAGATTTTTAGCTTGGGTATTTAAATTAAACGGATTTTCAACTTCTTCATTAATTTGAGTAAAACTTATAATTTTTACTAACTCATCTAACTTAGCTGTATATGGTTTAATTTGAGCAATAGCATTTTGTGCTTTCTTCAATTTTGCAGCTGAAACCATCTTCATTGCACTAGTAATTTGCATTGTTGAAGATACAGAATTAATTCTTGTTCTTATTTCTTTTAAATTAGCCATATATAAATAACATATTAGGTATATTTTAATGTAAGATTTTTCGCGGTATGTTCAATTGCATTGATTGCTTTTTCAGATAGAATACCATTTTTCAAATCATTTAATTCACTGGAGTTTTTATTTTTTAAAATTGATAAAAATTCACTTTCAAATTCTTTTATTTTATTGATTGGGACATTTGAGAGTAAATTTTTAGTCCCGCAGTAAATAATAGCAATTTGTTCCTCAACAGGAAGAGGAGAATTTAGACCTTGCTTTAAAATTTCAACATTTCTTTTACCTTTATTTATTATTGAGAGTGTAGCTTCATCAAGGTCTGAGCCAAATTTTGCGAATGCTTCTAGTTCTCTATATTGAGCCTGATCAAGTTTTAGTGTCCCGGAAACTTTTTTCATAGATTTTATTTGGGCTGAACCTCCAACTCTTGAAACAGAAATTCCTACATTAATTGCTGGTCTTACTCCAGAATTAAATAGGTCAGCTTCTAAAAAGATTTGTCCATCGGTTATTGAAATCACATTTGTAGGAATATAAGCAGATACATCTCCAGCTTGGGTTTCAATAATTGGTAGAGCAGTTAAAGACCCCCCCCCCTTAGCAATTTTATTTAACGATTCAGGTAGATCATTCATGTTTTTGGCAATATCATCGGATAAGTTAATTTTAGCTGCTCTTTCTAGCAATCTTGAATGGAGAAAAAAAACATCACCTGGGTAAGCTTCTCTTCCTGGAGGCCTTCTCAATAGAAGAGAGACTTCTCTGTAAGCAACAGCTTGTTTTGACAAGTCATCGTAAATAATTAAAGAGTGCCTTCCAGTATCTCTAAAATATTCTCCAATTGCAGCTCCTGCAAAAGGAGCATAAAATTGCATTGGTGCAGGATCTGATGCATTGGCAGCTACAATTACAGTATATTTCATAGCTCCAGCCTCTTCAAGCGTTTTAACAATATTGGCAACAGTAGATCCTTTTTGCCCTATTGCTACATAAATACAAAATACTGGATTTCCGGCGTCAAAAAATTCTTTTTGGTTTATTATAGTATCAATTGCAACAGAAGTCTTTCCAGTTTGTCTGTCACCAATGATAAGCTCTCTTTGCCCTCTTCCAATAGGGATCATTGAGTCAATTGCTTTTATACCAGTTTGTAAAGGTTCATTTACTGGTTGTCTGTAAATAACTCCTGGCGCTGTTCTTTCTAGAGGCATTTCGTATGTTTGATCCAATATAGGTCCTTTCCCATCAATTGGAGCACCAAGAGGATCCACAACTCTTCCAAGCATATTATCATTAACATTAATAGAAGCAATTTTACCTGTCCTTTTGACAGTCTCTCCTTCAACAATATTTTTTGATGATCCTAGTAATACAACTCCAATGTTGTCTTCTTCCAAATTGAGGACGATACCTTTAAGACCAGAGCTAAATTCAACTAACTCACCAGAGTAAACATTATTAAGTCCATAAACTCTTGCTATACCATCCCCAACTTCAAGAACTGAGCCTACTTCAGAGATTTCAACGTCAGATTTAAATCCAGATAATTGTTCTTTAATTATATTTGATATTTCAGCAGGTTTTATATTTGTCATAATTAAAATTGTTTAATGTATGTTTTGGTATTTATTTTTTTCTTCAAGGATTCTAATTGATTTTTAACACTTGAGTTATATTCCATGTCAAAAATATTCAAAGTAAAACCTCCAATTAATGATGAATCAACTTTTTCATCTAGTATAATTTCAAATTTATTTTTGAATGAATATTGAATTTTATCTAAAAATTTACTTCTGGTTTCTTTTGAAATATTATGAGCTGTTTTCAATTTTACAACCAGTATGTTTTTGTGATCGTTGTAGAGTAAATTAAATTGGTCAATTACGTCAAATAAAAACGATTCTCTCTTTTTCATAATTAGAAGAGTAATAAAGGACAATGTAAAAGGACTAATATGATCTTTAAAGATAAGTTTAAAAATATTTATTTTTTTTTCATTTTTTACGATGGGACTTTTTAAAAGATTTTTAAATTCTACATTACTATGAAAACTTTGAATTAAATCTAAGTCAACTTTTATTTTTTCTAAAAGTTTATTTTTGATTGACAAAGAAATTAATGATTTTGCATAACGTAAAGATACTTTGATATTTCTCATTGTATTTTCATATTTTTGATCATATCAGCTATTAAATTTTGATGAGTATTTTGTTCAGAGAGTTCTTTGGAAAGAATTTTTTTCGCTATTTCAATTGATAGCATTCCAACCTGATTATTAAAATCTGCTTTTAGTGCAGCTTCATCATTTTTTATTTTTTCATTTGCATTTTTTATAATTTGCTCCTTCTTTTTATTTCCTTCATTCTTGGCATCCGATATAATTTTATTACTAATTTCTTTTGCTTCTTTCATTAAGTTATCTCTTTCCAACAATGTCTTTTTTATAATTTCATCATTCTTAGCATGTAAATTAATCATCTTTTTTTCTGCTTCTTCAGCACTCATAAGAGCATTTTTAATTTTTGTATTTCTTGCATCAACATTCTCTATAATTGGTTTCCAAGCAAACTTTTTTAGTATTAAAAGTAAGATTATAAAAACTATAGAAGTCCAAAAAATTAATCCAAAGTCTGGGGTAACTAAATTCATATTAAAAAATTTTAATTAAAAATCTACATGCCCGAATTTATCGGGCATATAAATATTATTTTAATAAAGCAACAACAACAGCAAATAAAGCAACACCTTCAATTAGTGCTGCTGCTATTAGCATGTTAGTTTGAATAGTTGATGCTGCTTCAGGTTGACGTGCAATAGCTTCCATTGCACCTTTACCTATATTTCCGATACCAATACCTGCGCCAACCGCGGCAAGACCAGCACCAATTGCTGCAAAAGCTCCAAAATCCATATTTTTTTTTTTTAGTTAATAATTAATCGAATTAAAGTTAATGATGTTCCGCTACTGCTTGTCCTATAAACAATGCTGATAATAATGTAAATATGTATGCTTGAAGTAACGCAACAAGTAGTTCTAAAATATTCATAAATAAAACAAATCCCACTGAAATAGGCGCAATGAAGATAGATTTAAAAATAAATATTAGAGATATTAGACTTAATATTATAATATGTCCAGCTGTTATATTCGCAAATAATCTGATCATAAGTGCAAATGGTTTAGTAATAACTCCAATTATTTCAATTGGGACCATGATTGGATATAACACTAGTGGGACTGATGGCATAAATATATGCTTCCAATAATTTTTATTCCCAGAGATATTTGTGATAAATAAAGTGAAAAAAGAAAGAGTAAGTGTAACAGCAATATTCCCAGTTAAATTTGCACCACTTGGGATTAAACCAAGCAAATTATTAATGAAAATAAAAAAGAATACAGTTAGTAGATACGGTAAAAATTTTTTGTAGTTTTTCACTCCAATATTAGGAATGGCAATATTATCTCTGACAAAAACAACTAATGGTTCGGTAAAAGATAAAAATCCATTTGGAATTGTGATATTTTCTTTTTTTGCTTTAAATCCTGAAGAAACAAAAATTAATAATAATAACAATAAAGATATGAACATAGAAAAAACATTTTTTGTAATCGAAAGATCTAAAGGTTTAGAGGCATTAATTACTTCATGATTTTCATTCAACAATAATTTTTTTTCTCCATAATTAAGTTGATAAATTGTTTCATGAAATTTAGAGAATTTCTTATTATTAATATTAACTACTTCTGATCCATCATCATTATGGTGAAATTCACTTGACATAAAAACATCAAATTCATTATTATTAAATAATATGATTGGAAGAGGAATTGAAAAGGAATGAGTTAAATTATTTTTATCAGTGTAATTAAAAAAATGGAGTTCGTGTGCATCTCCTATGTGATGCATAATTATATCAACAAAACTTTTTTCTGAGCTTTTAGATGATTCTGCAGTAAGATTTGAAGTGATCAAAAAAAAACAAAGGATTATAAAATTTGTTAGATGTTTCACTGAATTATATATAAATTTAATTTGTGCTCAAAAATAGAAATATTTTTAATAAAAAAGTAATAACTAATAACATAATATTATGAATTTTTATATTTTTTTCAACTTAATTATTTTTATTAATAAGTCTAATATTAAATATAACATATAAGTAATCAAGAAATACATTGAGTCAAGTGTGTTGAAAAAATTCATATTAATCATAATAAATATAAAAATTATAGTTAGGATGAATTTGATAGAATTTGCTAAAAGAAATACTAACCCAATTTTTTTTTCATTTTTATTAAAATAAAATGATAATATATTGAAAATTATAAATGCGAATAATAAATATAAATGACTTGTAATAAATGTAAAACTTGAAATTTTTTTAAAAAAAATAAAAAAAATCATAAAATTTAAAATAATAAAATTCAAAATTAATTTAATCATTTTTTATTTTATAAATAAAAAAAATCATTGATGAAAGAACGGAAAATATAGAAAAAAAAATTGTAAAGAAGATTTCAAAATTATAATATTGATCCATCTTTGCACCTAGAAAAGTTCCAATATAAATTATCATGCCCATTTGTAAGGCAATATTTGAAAATTTAAGAAACTGCTTTGATTTCTTTTTCTTTTGGTTTCCCATTTGGATTAGACGAAGATATATTTTTTATTGAAGCTCCCATACTACAAGTGCCAGAAAAATGAGCACCAGGCTCAACGGATAGCTTGTTAGTTGTTATATTTCCATTAATATAAGCGCTGCTCTTAAGAATAAGTAATTCTTGAACATTAATTTTTGCATTAAGTTTCCCAGCTATTAAAGCATTTTGACAAATAATATCACCCTCTACAAAACCTGATTCACCAAGGACAAGTTTCCCTTTAGTTTTTATTTGACCTTTAATCGTCCCGTCGATTCTAATATCAGCATCAGTAATTATATTTCCATCAAATACACTTCCATTCCCTATAGAATTTACTGAAGAACCATTTTTTTCATTAATATTAGTCATTTTATA
>CEOK01004442.1_pt1 | contig 15012 bp, 15 predicted proteins | sample 427001 | NCBI WGS metagenome assembly CEOK01 (sample SAMEA2591108, study PRJEB7988) | marine metagenome | isolation source: saline water (ENVO:00002010), including | reverse complement strand
AAACTGAACTTCAATATATCTTCCCTCATCATCAAACTCTTTATCGCCATACTCATATATTACATTATCAGGCTTAATTTTTGTATGAATAGAAACTCCACTATATCCTTTTTTAACAGCACATTTGAAATACGAATAAGTATTTTTTGAAAACATAGATTTAACGTCTATCTGGTCTTCTTGTGCTTTTAATTCTTGTAAACAAAGAACGTCGCACCTTTGCTTCTTGTACCAGTCAAAGAACCCTTTCCTATGAGCACTTCTAATACCATTAAGATTACAAGATACTATTTTCATATAATTTATAATTTTAATATATAATATAGTTAGTCTATTATAACTTCACTAAAAAACAATGGATTATAAAAAAACGTTTATAGAGCTTGCCATAAAGAAAGACGCCTTAAAGTTTGGTAGTTATAAGCTTAAGTCTGAACGCATAAGCCCATACTTTTTTAATAGTGGTGTTTTCTCAGATGGAAAATCTTTATCAGTTATAAGTAATCTATTTATAGAATTAATAAAAGAAAAAAATCTAAAATTTATAAATATATTTGGTCCAGCATATAAAGGTATCTCTTTGGCTTCAGCTTTATCGGCTTCCTTAGCATCAAAACATAATGAAGAAACACATTTTATTTATGATAGAAAAGATCAAAAACTTCACGGCGAGAAAGGTGACATTGTTGGAACCTTTAAGAATGGAAATACTATAATTGTTGATGATGTAATAACAGCAGGAACTGCCATAAAAAATACTTTAGTAAAATTAGAAAAATATAATCTTAAAATTACGTCATTATTAGTTTTGCTTGATAGACAAGAAAAAGGTAGTAGCTCTATATCAGCCGCGGAAGAAATGCAAAAAGAATTCAATATCGATGTTTATAGCTTAATTAGTATCTCAGATATCATAGAGTATGTTACAAATACTAAAGAGTTCGAAAAATTTAGAGATAGTATAATAGAATATAAAGAAAAATACGGTTCATAATTTTTCTAATAAAATGCTTTTTAATTCATTAGTTATTAATGGTCTTTTTAACTCCCAGATATAAAAGGAATCGGCTGCTTGTTCCAATAACATACCTATTCCATCGTAGAAAATTAATTTATTTTGTTTTGCCCAGCTTCTGAATGAATTAGATGCTGCACCATACGATAAATCGTAACAAATTGAATCATTATTAAAAAATTTTTTAGGTAGGTAAAAATCTTCATTACTTATGCCTGCTGATGTTGAATTTATAATAATATCAAATTTATATTTCTCTAAATCACTTATTTCAACATAATCTAGCTTCCCGATATCTAAGAATTTGTTACACAGATTTTCTGCCTTTTCTCGGGTTCTGTTGTAAATTTTTAGCTCCAACGGGCGTTCATACAAAATATTCGGAAGGATGCCCATTGCAGCACCTCCTGCACCTAATAAAAGTATTTTTTTATTTTCTATATCAAAACCAATATTATTTTTTATATCTTTTATAAAGCCTGATCCATCTGTATTATCACCATGGATAAGCCCATCTTTTAGAGAAATGGTATTCACAGAGCCAGTAATTTCAGCAATTTCTGACTTTGTTTCAGCTAGATTATAAGCTTCTTGTTTAAATGGAAGTGTGACATTAAAACCTTTGCCACCCATTTTTAAAAAATTTTTTGCTTCTAATTCAAATTTTCCTACAGTGCCTAAAATAGCATCATAGGTTAACTTAATACCTAAATTTTCCGCAAAATATGCATGTATTAAAGGCGACATGCTATGTTCAATTGGATTTCCAAAAACAGCATACTTTTTCATTTGTTACCATCTAACCATTTTATTATTTCAGGCGTATAGTATGTTAGAACAGCATTACAACCAGCTCTTTTAAAACAATACATCGCTTCTAACACAGATGACTTTTCATCAATAAACCCCTTTAAGGCTGCACTTTTTATCATAGAGTATTCGCCACTCACTTGATAAGAAAATATTGGTATAGAGAATTTATTTTTTATTTTTGCAACAATGTCTAAATAAGGTAAGCCTGGTTTTATAATAACCATATCAGCTCCTTCATTAATGTCTAAATTAATTTCTAACGATGCTTCCGTTATATTTGCAAAATCCATTTGATAAGTTTCTTTTGAAGAGTCATTTAAATTTTTTGATGAATCAACCGCGTCTCTAAAAGGACCATAAAAATTAGAAGCATATTTAGCTGCATAGGATAAAATTTTAGTGTTATGAAATTTATTCTTTTCAAAAACATCTCTAATAGCTAATATCCTTCCATCCATCATATCTGACGGGGCAACTATATCTGCACCTGCTTCAGCATGTGACAAAGCTTGCCTAGTTAAAACTTTAACGGTTTTATCATTTAATACATACCCTTTACTATCAACTATTCCATCGTGCCCACTTAGTGTAAAAGGGTCTAAAGCTATATCAGTTATTATTCCTAAATTTGGATATTCTTTTTTAATTTTTTTTACTGCACTTTGAACCAAGCCCCTAGGATTGAAAGCTTCTTTTGCATCTTTAGATTTCTTTTCTTTGCCAATGACAGGAAATAATGCGATTGCGTTAAGTCCCTTTTTATGAAGTTTGCCAATTATAGGCAACAACATATCAACAGAGTATCTTTTTTTTCCAGGCATTGACTTTATTGGCTCTTGTTTATTTTTTCCTGGAAGTATAAAAACTGGATAGATTAAATCATTAACTGAAAATGATGTCTCGCGAACCAAATTACGCACGAATTTGGCAGATCTATTTCTTCTCATTCTGGTATTTGGATAACTCTTATTCATAGCGTTTAAGCTGAAATTATATATTAATAAGCCTATAATATATATATGTTCAGACTAATCAAATTAGAAACAACTGGCTTTATTTTATGCATAATATCTTTACTAACTGCGTATATTTATTTTGATATTATAAAAGAACTCGCGGCATGCACGTTATGTGTTTTAGACAGATTTCTAATTTTAGGAATTACCATAATATTTGCAATTTCATATTTGACTAAAAGACGGTATTTCTTTAAAACATTATATTCATTTAATATAATTTTATGCGTTATAGGAATAATAAGTACTATAAGACATATTTGGTTACAAAAATTTTATGATAAAGATGCCTTAGATGGTTTCGGTTGCGGAGGTGACTTCTTTTATTATATCTCTACATTGCCAATTTTGGACGCAATAATGAATATAATTGATAATCCAACTCCATGTAATGATGTCAAATGGCAACTTTTTGGCCTATCAATACCAATGTACACATTTATTTTATTTATAATATTAATTATAATTAATTATAAAATATTCAAAGAAGGAACATATGATTGAGCATAGAAAAAAATTTTATTTAATTCTTTTGTTTTTTATTTTCACCTCTTCTTATGGAGACACACACAATGAGCCTTCCATAAAACTAGAAGGTGTCGAAAATGGAAAAACATATACTTCGCCAATTGAATTAAATTTCATTGTCAAAAATATGAAGGTGCGTAATGCAGGAGTAAATGAAGAAAATAGTGGCCACCACCACCTTCTTATAAATTTAGATGAGTTACCAGATATGACAAAACCTTTGCCAATGACAGAGGGTATAATGCATTTTGGTAAAGCACAAGAATCAACCTCTTTAGAGTTGGAACCCGGCAAATATACGATACAACTTTTATTTGCAGATTATAGTCATACCCCTCATAAAATTCCCTTGATAACAGAAAAAGTTACTTTTTTTATTAAATAAAAATCTGTAAGAGATGATATTAAATGCTTAAAAAAATTGTACTATTATTTTTTATATCAAATTTCTCTTACGGCACAGAATTTTTAGTTATACAGTCAACCACATCCACTTCAGATTCAGGATTTTATGATTTTATCCTTCCAATTTACGAAGAAAAAACCGGAGTTGATATTAGAGTAGTTGCTGTTGGTACCGGACAAGCGATAAAAAATGCAATGAATGGTGATGGTGATTTACTTATAGTTCATTCTGAAGAAGATGAAAAAAATTTTATTTTGAATGGGTATGGCGTAGATAGAAGAAAGTTAATGTATAATGATTATATAATAATTGGCCCGAAAAATGATCCTGAAAGATTAAGAGACAAAGCTAGTATAAAAGAAGTTTTCCAAACAATTAGAAAGAAAAAATTACCTTTTTTAACAAGAGGTGACAATAGTGGAACTCATAAAAAAGAAGTTTCATTATGGAAGAAAGCAGAAATAAATCCAGAGAAACTTGATCCTAAATATTACATAGATGCAGGACGAGGTATGGGCGCAACTTTAAATATGGCAGCTAGTATGGATGCTTACACAATGACTGATAGAGGCACCTGGTTAAGCTTTAATAATAAACAGGATTTAGATATTATTTTTTCTGGTGTTCCACCACTTCATAATCAATATAGTATTATTGTAATAAATCCAGAAAAACACTCTCATGTAAAATTTAAATTAGCGGATCATTTTTCCAAGTGGATAACAAGTAAAGAAGGTCAGAACAATATTTCAAAATATAAAATTATGGGAGAGCAACTTTTTTTTCCAAATTCATTAGACAATTAGACCCATTTTTTTGGCACCAAAAAATTATTATATAATTTTTCTTCTTCGCTATTTTTTTCAATATTGTATTGATACTTCCATTTAACCAATGGCGGCATTGACATTAGAATTGATTCTGTTCTTCCATTTGATTGAAGCCCAAATAAGGTTCCTCTATCGTAAACGAGATTAAATTCAACATATCTTCCTCTACGAAAAAGCTGAAAATCTTTTTGCTGCTTATTATATGATTCATCTAATCGTCTCTTTAATATTGGTTCATATGCATCTATAAAACCGTTTCCTACAGACTTGATAAATTCAAAACAAGTATCAAAATCCCAAGTATTTAAGTCATCAAAAAATATTCCACCGATACCTCTAGGCTCTTTCCTGTGCTTTATGTAAAAATATTCGTCACAATTCTTTTTATATTGGTCATAAAGTCCATCTCCATAAGGCGAACATATGTCTCGTGCGATCTTATGCCAATGAACAGCATCTTCTTCATATCCATAATATGGAGTCATATCAAAACCACCGCCAAACCACCATATCGGCTGAGAATTTTCACCATAAGCAGTGAACAAACGAACATTTAAGTGAGCTGTCGGCACATGTGGATTTTTTGGGTGACAAACTACTGAAACACCCATTGCTTGATAATTTTTCCCTTGTAATTCTGGTCTTAAATCTGTTGCTGCTTTAGGCAAATGATCCCCTAATATATCTGAAAAGTTTACACCAATCTTGTCAAAAATTTCGCCATTTTCAAGTATGCAAGTAAAACCACCCCCACCTTCCTTCCTGGACCACTCATCTCTTAAAAAATTTTGTTTGTCATAATTATTTGCCATTGAAATAATATTTTCTTGCAAGGTAAGCAAGTAGCTTCTGACTTCTAAAACGTGATCTTTTTCTATTTTTTGCATTTAATCTCCTGCGCGCAGAACTTCTTTAGTTATTAAATCCAAAATTCTTGATGGCTTTTTACTATCCCCAACTTTTCCATCAACTATATAGTCGACATGGTTATGAAAATAATTATCAAATTCACAAGATTCAACAAAAGGATCATCTCCAGATTTATTTGCGCTTGTCGATATAATTGGTAAATCAAGTAATTTACAGATATCGCATGAAATCTTGTGCGAAGTAATTCTTATAGCTATTTTATTACTTTTTCCCGTTACCTCTGGTAACACTAAATCACTTGCAGGACAAAGCCATGTTGTTGGTTTTGCATCACTATTTTGCTCAACGAAAGTTTTATAATAACTGTCATCTATAAAATTTCTAACTTTTTCAAGATTATCAGAAATAACTATTAGCCCTTTAGAAATATCTCTTTGCTTAATATCTAATATTTTTATTATTGAATTTTTGTTTTTGGCATCACACCCAAGACCAAAAACAGCTTCTGTTGGATATGCAAAAATAGCTCCGTTCTTAACATCTTCCGCAAACTTTTCGCAGTTTTTCTTATCGTTTAAATCTAAAATTTTTGCCATATAGCTATATAGTATTCTCAACATTACTATCTTGTGATTTCTTTTTAGGAGATTTTGTTTTAGCTTTATTTTTCTTTTTAGCTACAACTTTCTTTTTAGCCACAACTTTCTTTTTTGTGGCAAATCTTCCTCTTCTGACAGGTGCATTCGTAATCATTTCTGTACATTCAGCCAATGATAGATCTTTGGGGTCTCGCTCTTTAGGAACCTTAACATTTTTACTACCGTCAGTAATATATGGTCCCCACCTGCCGTTCAAAACTTGAATGCCGTCTTGTTCAAAATCTTGTATTACTTTATTAGCTTCTATTATTTTTTTTTGCTCTACTAATGGCAAAGCCTCTTCGAAAGTGATCGTGTAAGGATCATATGGTTCCTGCCCCTTTTCTTCCAAACCTTTCAAAGATAAATTTTTCTTTTCACCATAGTTTAAATATGGTCCAAACCGCCCCAAGCATGCAGTTATGTGCTCACCGTCTGGAGTCTCCCCTAAAAGTCTTGGAAGAACAAATAAATCTAAAGCATCTTCCAAGGTAATAGAAGTAATATCTTGGCCTTTCTTTAGTGAAGCTGATTTAGGCTTACCGACTTCTTTTGGGTCGTCTTTTGTACCAATCATCGCGTGAGGGCCAAAAGGACCATGCCTTACACTAACAGTTCTTCCGCTTTTTGGATCTACGCCTAAAATTCTTTCTTGTTTTCTCTCTTCAGGAGACAACTTTTCTGTTTCCGTTACCATTTTAGTTAAATACTTGTAAAATGAATCAGTGGTTGGAACCCATTCTACTTCTCCTCTAGCTATCCGGTCTAAAGTTTCTTCAAGTTCAGCCGTATAACTATACTTTATGAAATCATTAAAATTCTTATCTAAAAATGCGCAAGCCGAAGCTCCTTTGCCTGTTGGAGTTAAAGTTCTATTTTCGATCTCAACATACTCTTTAAACCTTAAAGTTTCAATAATTGCCGCATATGTTGATGGCCTTCCAATTCCTTCCTTTTCTAAATTTTTTATTAAACTTGCTTCTGTATACCTTCCTGGCGGCTGCGTAAAATGCTGAATAGCTTCCAACTTTTCAAGTTGTACTTCATCACCCTCTTGCATAGCTGGTAATATTTTAGATTCTGCCTCCAAATCTTCTTCATCTGTACCTTCCAAGTAGACTTGCATAAAACCAGGGTATTTTATTGATTGACCAGTTGCTCTAAAAATTTTTTCGTTCGTGCCTAGATCCACAGAAACTGAATCTAAAATTGCGTCATTCATTTGAGAAGCAATTGTACGTTTCCATATTAATGTATATAGATCTAGCTGATCTTTATTTAAATAACTTTTTACGTCTTCTGGTTTTCTTGACAAAGAAGTTGGCCTAATTGCCTCATGAGCCTCTTGTGCATTCTTTGATGTATTTGAATATTCTCTAACATTGTCTGGTAATGAATCTTCACCAAATAATTTTGGTATTAATTTCCTCATTTCTTCTGTTGCTTCTTGAGCTAAATTAATAGAATCAGTTCTCATATAAGTTATTAACCCTACAGGACCCTCTCCAAGGTCAATTCCCGTATATAATTCTTGAGCTATTCCCATTGTTCGTCTAGCAGCAAACCTTAATTTTCTTGAAGCTTCCTGTTGCAACGTTGAGGTTATAAAGGGTTTTGCAGGCTGTCTTTTTCTTTCTTTTTTTATAACTTTTTTCACTTCAAAACCTACGCTCGAAGCACTCATTATTTCTTCTTTAATTCTACTTGCGTCCTGCTCGTTATCTATATCAAATTTAGATAATTTTTTGTCATCATTAATATGTAAAAATCCTTCAAATGGCTTGTTATCTTTTAGAAAATTTGCATTTAAAGTCCAATATTCCTTCGGAATAAATTTTCTAATTGCTTCTTCCCTTTCTACAATCATTTTTAGCGCAGGGCTTTGAACCCTACCTGCGGAACCTTTTCTTATCCCAATTCCCCATAAAAGAGGAGATATACCCATACCAAACAAGTAATCAATAGATCTTCTAGCGAATTGGGCATTGATTAAATCATGTGAAAGCTCTCTCGGGTTCTCTATTGATTCTAAAATAGCTTTCTTTGTTATTTCATTAAATACGATTCTTACAATCTCAACTCCTACCAAAGATTCTTCCTTCTCTAATATATCAATTAAATGCCATGCTATTACTTCTCCTTCTCTATCTTGGTCTGTCGCTAAGTAAAGTTTTTTAGCTTTTTTTAAAGCCTTTTTAATATCATTTATTATTTGTTGCGGCTTATTATGATCTCTTTCTATTAACTCATAATTCATTTGATAATTATTATTAACATCTATACCTTCCTTAGACGGCAAATTTCTCAAATGACCAACTGTAGAAATTACACGATAGTTTTGACCAAGATATTTCTCAATGGTTTTCGACTTTGCTGGGGACTCAACAATTACTAAATTCTCACTCATAATTTAATACAACTCTCATAAATTATTTGTCATTAACTAATGGATATAAGGTAATGCCTTGTCTGAATTTAGATTTTGTAGCCAGGTATAATTACTTTCATTACCTGGAGTATTAAATAAAATCATTAATACAACCCATCTAATTTGGCTTAAATCAACACTTTGAGTATCTAAAGCCATTATTCTATCAATAACGTGTTCTCTAATTTCACCATGAAATATTCCAAGTCTTTCTAAAAACATTAGAAAGCTTAGGCCTTCTTCTCCAATCTTTTGGTGCTCAATGTCACTAAAAAGCCTAAAGCTATTTTTTGTTGGTTTATTTAAAAGAGCGGTATCATCTACACCAGGCAGACCCTCTAACCATTCAAAAGCTCTTTCAATATTTTTGTCAGCAAAACCTGCTTCCGAGAGATTTTTATGTAACGATTCTTTATCTAATTCAACTTCTTCATTATCTTCTACGTAGCTTTGAAACATGAACATTAATACATCTAAAATGGTTTCTTTCATAGAGCTTATCCTTAAGTATTTGATTTTAATTAAAAAAAGTTTATTTAATTTGTTTACAAAAAACGCTATCTTTTCAACATTAATACATTGTGTGTATTTAGTCAAAAGTAGTTGAACTTATAAAATATGCAGATATTTAAATTTTACACAAACTATACTTAGAATAGTATAATTGTATTTAACCTGAACGAAATAATAAACAAATGAAAAAACTAGAAGTACTCCATTTCCCTGACAAAAGATTAAGGAAAATAGCGAAACCTGTTGAAAAAGTAAATCAAGAAATAAAAGATATTATTGAGCAAATGTTCTTCACTATGTATGAAGAAAAAGGTATTGGTTTGGCAGCAACTCAAGTTAATATACAAAAAAGACTCATAGTAATAGATGTTTCAGAAAATAGGGATAAAAAACTTTTTTTAATTAATCCCGAAATAATTTCACTCTCTGACGATTTAGATACTATGGAAGAGGGTTGTTTATCAGTACCTGGATTTTACGAATCTGTTTCCAGACCAAAAACTGTAAAAGTATCCTCATTAGATTTTAATAATAAGCGAATAGAATTTGAAGCAAACGGTTTACTAGCAACATGTATTCAACATGAAATTGATCACTTAAATGGAAAATTATTTGTTGATCATATTTCAGCGCTCAAAAGAAATAGGATAGAAAAAAAAATTACCAAATTAAAAAAAGAAGGAAATCTTTCCTCTAGAAAAAATACTCCAAATTATAAATCAGCGATTTAATTAATAGACTATATGAATAAACTAAAAATCGTGTTCGCAGGAACACCGCAATTTGCAGAGAGTTATTTGGCATCACTCATTAGTTCTAGGCATGATGTGGTATGCGTTTTTACGCAACCAAGTAAAAGATCTGGAAGAGGTTTAAAATTTAATCACAGTCCAGTTAGAAATACTGCCCAAGCTAATAATATCGATATAAGGCAGCCTGAAAAAATAACAATTGTAGAAACAGATGCTCTTTCGGAGATAAATCCAGATATAGTCATTGTTGTTGCATATGGATTAATGCTAAGTAAAGAATTTATGTCTGTTCCTCGCTTTGGATGTGTTAACGTACATCCATCTCTTCTTCCAAGATGGAGGGGTGCTGCACCTATTCAAAGATCAATAGAATCAGGTGATAAACTTTCAGGTATAACCATAATAAAAATGAAAGAGAAGCTTGATGCTGGAGATATAATTTACCAGGAGCCAGTTAAAATTGACACTAACGATTCATCGTTAAGCTTGCATAAGAAATTCGTTGAAGTTGGGACCGACATTCTATTATTGACACTTGACTCAATTACCGAGAATAATTATATGATGTATCCTCAAGATGAAAATCTAGCAACATACGCAAAGAAAATTAAAAAGGAAGAAGCTAAAATAAATTGGGACAATAGTGCAGAAAAAATCCATAGAAAAATAATGGCCTTTAATCAATGGCCAGTAGCAGAGACAACTTTGTCTGGTGAACGTATAAGAATTCATGATAGTGAATACAAAGACTTAGAAATTAATGGAATACCAGGAAATATAAAGTCTTTAAAAGATGATTTAATTCATGTTTTTACAAAAAAAGGATTATTGATTATAAAAAAACTTCAAAAAGATAATTCTAAAGTTTTAAATGCCAAAGATTTTATTAACTCATCAGATTTAAAGGGAAAAAAGTTTGTATAAACTATTATTTAGAAATCTATCAAATTTGATCTATAATATATACCTATTATGAAAATTATTATCGTAGGGGCTGGGCAAGTCGGAAGCTCATTATCTATCAATTTAGTTAAAGAAGGTAACGACGTTACGTTGATTGATAAAAGCCAAGATCTTTTAGAGGATATAGCTGATAAAGTAGATCTTCAAACTATTCACGGAAATGGAGCCCATCCAAGAATATTAGAATCAGCTGGTGCGCACAAAGCAGATATGATAGTAGCAGTTTCAAAGAGTGATGAAACAAATATGATTGCGTGTCAAGTTGCATATACCGTTTTTGGAGTAGAAAAAAAGATAGCTCGAATAAGAGATTTAGAATATCTTAATTACGAAAGTCTATTTGCGGATGAATCTACACCTATAGATTTTACTATTAGCCCAGATTTAATAGCCTCAAACTATATAAATAAATTAATATCTTATCAAGGAACACATCAAATATTTAACTTTTCGAATAATGAAAATTGTTTTCTCAATATAATATTTAGGGAAAAGGATAATGAGGAAAACTCAATAAAATTTTATCAATCAGTATGCGAAAAGTTAAATGCTCAGATATGCGCTTTTATAAGAAAAGATAAAATATTTTCTATAGAAGATGGTGATATTTTAGAGGATGGAGATGAACTACTTTTTATATGCAAAGAAGAGAATATTAAAGATGTTGCCAAAGTTTTCAAAAAAAATAAAGATAATAAGCGAATAATGATTGCTGGAGGAGGAAATGTTGGAAAGCATTTATCAGACAGTATGAGCGACAATTTTCAAGTTAAAGTTATAGAAGCAGATGAATCAAGATCAGACTATTTATCGGAAATTTTAGATGATGTAACAATTATAAATGCTGACTCATCAAATGAGGACATTCTATTAGAAGAAAATATTGAACACATGGATGTATTTTGTGCATTAACTAACGATGACGAAGCAAACATACTATCTGCCATGCTTGCCAAAAAGTTAGGAGCAAAAACTGTTATATCGATAATAAATAAGACTAGTTATTCAGACTTGGTTGAAAAACAAGAGATAGACATAACAATATCGCCAGAAGATTTAACAATGGGAGCTCTGCTAACACATGTCAGAAAAGGTAGTATTTTGAAAGCTCACTCATTAATGCATGGGTCATTAGAATTATTAGAAATTGAAGTTAGAGATAATACAAGTTCGAAAATTATTGGTAAAAATATTGGACAAATAAATCTTTCAGAAAATATAATTTTATGTTGTATCATTCGTAATAATGAATTTATTTTTAATACTTCAAATGTAATCTTTGAGCAAAGCGACCGTTTAGTCTGCCTAGTTAATAAAAAAGATATTAAACAAATAGAAGAGCTATTTGAGTAAAAAAAATGCAAATCAAATCTGTAATTAGAATCCTTGGCTTACTTTTAATGCTTTTTAGTTTAGCAATAATACCTCCTATTCTAGTAAGCATAATTTATCAAGATGGCGAAACATGGTCTTTTTTCTATGCATTGATTTTAATTTTTGTTTCTGGGCTATTACTATGGCTACCTGCTATGCAAGCTAAAACTGATCTGAAGTTACGAGACGGTTTTATAATTGTCGTATTATTCTGGTTTGTATTGAGCACTTTTGCATCTTTACCAATGTTGCTAAGTGACTCTCTAAATATATCAATTACAAATGCTATGTTTGAATCTGTATCAGGATTAACCACAACAGGAGCTACTATAATTACTAACATTGATAGTCTGCCAGAATCTATACTGTTTTATAGACAATATTTACAGTGGCTAGGTGGCCTTGGAATTATTGTTTTAGCTGTCGCAGTATTGCCAATGCTCGGCGTAGGTGGGATGCAATTGTATAAAGCGGAAGTTGCAGGTCCTATAAAAAATAAAATAACACCTAGAATAACTGAAACTGCTAAGTGGTTATGGGTAGTTTACTTAATAATGACTTTTCTTTGCGGCTTAAGTTACTACTTTGCTGGAATGAATTTATTTGATTCTATCTGTCATAGTTTTTCAACTATAGCTATTGGAGGATTTTCTACACATAACGAAAGCTTTGGATATTACGACAGTCATTTGATTGAATTAGTTGCAATTATTTTTATGATTGCAGCATGCTTAAATTTCAGTCTTCATTATTTAGCTTTTAAAAGTAAATCAATGTTGCCGTATAAAAAAGATAATGAAGCGTATTTTTTTATATTTTTAACATTATTTATATCTTTTTTAGCGGTATTATATATATACGGATTATCCTCAGAAATGAATATTAAAGAAATAATAAATAATACTTTTTATGCAGTTTCAATCTCAACAACAACAGGTTTTACAAATTCAAATTACTATCAATATGTTGGTTTCCTTCCTGTTCTTTTAATTCTTTTTAGCTTTATAGGGGGATGTGCTGGCTCAACCGCTGGGGGAATGAAAGTGATCAGAGTTATGCTTCTTTTGAAACAAGGTTATAGAGAATTGGTAAGACTAGTTCATCCAAATTCAAAGATAAAGGTTAAAGTAGGTAATAATGTAATAAACGAAAGAACCTTAGAAACAATATGGGGATTTTTTGCAATATATGTAATAGTATTTCTATCAGTACTGCTTTTATTAATGTTATCAGGCTTAGATTTTCTGACGTCATTTTCCGCGGTAGCAGCAACTATTAATAATCTTGGCCCTGGACAAGGCGATGTTTTATATAACTATGCAAATATTTCAGATTTAAATAAGTGGATATTATCTTTTAGTATGATTGTAGGAAGACTGGAAATATTTACATTGCTAGTAATTTTTATACCAGATTTTTGGAAAAAATAATTTAAGAATTATATATATTCTCTAATACACCAGATCTATTTCTGAATCTCTCATATGACCAGAGATATTGGGGTATATTGATATTTACTAAATGTTCAATTTTTTTGTTTAGAAAATCAGCTGAGGATTTCTCGTCAAGATCATAAAACATTTCTTCAATAAAGCCCAAATGTAGATTAAAACCTGCGCTATTTGGAAGCCGTTCTGAAAATATATAGATTATAGGAACCTTATTTTTTTTCCCTAGCTTATATATTAATGACGAGGTATTAGCTGGAACATCAAAAAAATTAGACATTACTCCTTGATTAATTTTTGGGGTATGGTCTGGCAGAACACCTATTCCATAATTATTTTTTAAAGCTTTTAATAATTTTTTTACTCCTGTATTATCTGTCTCTACAAGAGTCGCACCTTTTGACATTCTTCCTTTGAGAACAAAGTCGTTAAGAACTTTGTTTCTTAAAGGTTTAAACATGTTAAATGTTTTAATTTTACTTGCTACAAACAATCCACTTAACTCCCAAGAGCCGTGGTGCGGGGTCATAAATATAACACCCTTATTTTGGTCAAGACAATCTTTTATAATATTTTCGTTATAAATTTTTTTAATTAATATGTTTATATTTTTTTTTGAAACCTTGTATAAATGAGGAGATTCAAGTAATGATTTCATATATTCTTTCAAACTTTCTTTTGCAGTTTTTTTTATCCAATATTCTGTCTTGTCTGGAAAACATATTTTCAAATTCTTATATGCAACCCGATATTTTTTACTTCTTTCTGAAAATATTAATATTGATAAAAAATCAGCCAAACCATGTGCTACACGCAAACTACATAAGCTTAACAGAAAAAGACATAATTTTTGAAATGTGCTAATTATCATTATTTTAGTGTATATTGTTAATAATTTTAATTATACTCAACTTTTAGTAAATTTTTTGTAAAATAATGGATAATAGAAAAGCAACAATAAAACGTAAAACAAATGAAACAAACATTGAGTTAAGCCTTAATATTGATGGTACTGGAATATGTGAAGTTGATACTGGAATGCCATTTTTTGAACATATGATTGAACAAATTTGCAGGCACGGGCAAATTGATCTTATGATTAAAGCAAAAGGTGACCTGGAGGTAGATGCTCATCATACAGTTGAGGATATTGGAATTTGCTTTGGCCAAGCGCTTGAGAAAGCAATTGGCGGCAAAGAAGGTATTAATAGGTATGGTCATGCTTATGTGCCTTTAGACGAAGCTTTATCAAGAGTTGTAATAGATTTTTCTGGAAGGCCAGGAGTTGAATACTCTGCTTCATATCCAAGACAATATATCAATGACTTTGATGTGGATTTAATTCATGAGTTTTTCCAAGGCTTTTGCAACCATGCAATGGTTACTCTTCATATAGACAATCTTAAAGGAGAAAATGG
>CEOK01032492.1_pt1 | contig 15027 bp, 15 predicted proteins | sample 427001 | NCBI WGS metagenome assembly CEOK01 (sample SAMEA2591108, study PRJEB7988) | marine metagenome | isolation source: saline water (ENVO:00002010), including | reverse complement strand
AAAGCATTTTCAACGTTTTCTTTAACTTCAATTGGGTTATATGGATTTTTATCATCTTTGCTTACTTCGCGAACACAAATAAGTACATTTTTACCTTCATTTAATCTTTGATCAATTAACCACCTATGGCCTTTATGCCAAGGTTGCCATCTGCCTATAAACATCGAATATTTCATTTGTACATTCCTTAACTGTTAGTTGACCTGTATCTAGCTTTAATGTTTTTTCATCAATAGGTATTTCATAATCGTCTGCAAAGAATTTTTCTCTTCCTCTAATTTCAGAAGTATGAAGGTATACCTCCAAAAATTTAAAATCTTCTTTTAGTTCGTCTCTCAAAAATCTATATGGGGCAACAATGGAAAGAATACATAGATAATTTTTATTTGCTAAGAATCTAGCTATTGAAATTGCTGTACTAATATTCTTAATTCTTCCCTCTTTAGAATAATCTTTATTTTTATTTATTAATCTTAAATCATCCCCATCTATATTAATTATTTTTAATTCAGGACTTTCTTTACTCAATCTCATAATTATAGAGTTTGCAAGAGTAGTTTTACCGCTTGCAGGTTGTCCAGTAAGCCAAATAATCATTATAAATGGTATTTTATTTTAAAATAAATATTTGTATTAATTTGATTATCTTCAAGCATAATACCAACACCGAAATTATTTAATTTTCTTTCATAGTATAAATTTCTTTGAATCTCTTTTTTAAAAAAATCTTCACCCAAATCAATAGTCTCTGATGGAGGAAAGCCATTGTATGATATGTTATATTTTTTTATATCTGAAAAGTTCAGTTGAAATTTATTTTTTTTATAAACAGTTGATAAGCCAAAATGAATCACTCTAACTCTATTTTTAGATGGATTAATAAAAATATTTCCTATAATTCTATCTTTAAATTGCCATCCATTTCGATAAATTCCATTCCAGTAATAACTATCGATTCCTGGTGGATGAGTATTACCCCCTTGAAAGGTTGTTTTTAATCTTTCAAGAAGTATATTTGTTTTTTTGTACTTAAAACTTATCCCACTTAAGCCATCAAACTCACTCATTTTATTAGTGAGCTTTAAACCACTACCATCCTCAAAATAAGTTTGATGATAAACTTTTATTTCACCTAATCTTACATTTTTCTTATAAGAAAAATCCCACATCCCAAAAGCATCTCCAAGCGCATTAGGCTGATCTGTTATAACGGCATCAGCTCCACCACCTCTTCCAAGAAAAATGCGAAAATAGTCGTCCAAATCATTTGGTTGTTTTCCATATGCTGTAACTTCCCCTCCCCAAATAACATTATGTACAAAACCAATTGACAAATTTTTAAAACTTAAGTACAACCTTTTATCATGTAAAAAAGGTCGTTTTATGTTTATTGAATTTTTGTCAAGAATACCATCTGAAAGTGAAAAATAAATATCAAAATTTTTAAAAGAATTTGAAAATTCAACTAAATATCTTGGAATTCCATAAGAGTTTCCACTTTCAATCATTGAACCCGAACTCAATATATTGTTATCTATACTTGAAAAGTTATTTGTTAGACTTCCTATTTTTAAATTGAAATTACCAAGCTTATTTTCTGGAAATTTTTTTTTATAATAAAACTCATCTATATAAACTTTTGAATTGGAAATATAAAAAGATGAAAAATAATAATTATTGTAATTCTTAATATGTATTGCGTTACTGGATATATCAATTTTATCTATTTTTTTTGACCAATAATTTTCAGGTGATCCACTAATGTATGTAATTATTAGTTTATCTTCATTTAAATTTTCGTTTGAAAAAAGGGAAGAAAGGAATAAGTAGGTAACTAGAATTTTTTTATAGTTCATCTTTTGTAGGAAGAATATAAAATCTCCAATCCATTGCCTCTATTTGTGAATGCTTTTTAATGTAAAATTTTTGGTATTCTCCTTTCGGATAAACCCTTTTCTTTTTCCCATTTACTAATAAATCAATAGGCATTACAAAATTATCGTTAACATTGTCCCATTTATAGTAAAATTCTTGTTCTTTTTGGTAATATTTTAAAATTGGTTGGTTAGGTGTGTATAAATATTGCTGAGCAAAATACCAATAATTCGAATTTGTTTTTTCATTAACCTTATTAAAAAAATCTCTAGTATTTACAAAACCCTTTGCATTTTCTGTCATAAACTCTTTTAAAATTTCAAACCAGATTTTATCATCATCTATTACACTTCTTAAAGTGTGCATTATCCATGCACCTTTCATATATGTATCTCCATGAAGAGACCAATGATTTTCATTTTCATAGCCTACTATTGGAATTTCATTTATAATCCTATTCTTAAGAGTGTTAAGATAATGAACTCCAACTTCGTAACTATCAAACTTATCTTCAAAAAATATTGCTTCTGAATAAACTTGCAAACCTTCATGTAACCAAATGTGTGTTGGATCAGATGCTGTAACACTATTACCGAACCATTCATGCCCAGTTTCATGTATTATTAACGGGTCAATAACACCATACATTGGCCAACTTTTACTTCTTGCTCCATTGTAAATACTAAAACCGTTACCATATGTTACAGCTGATTGATGCTCCATACCTAAATATGGAACTTCAATTAGTTTAAATCCATCATTGTACCACTGATAATCACCAAAATATTTTTCATAAAAACGAATAACTTCTTTGGATTGAGGAAAATAATTTGAGGCTAGCTCTTCATTATAATCCAATACATAATGATTCATATTATGAATGGTATCTTCTTTAATAAAAGTATCTTGAACAGCTACATAACTACCTATTTGAACAGAAATATTATAATTATTTATCGGATTTTTTACAAACCATTCATACGAAGATTTCTCTCCATTTTTTTCTATACTTCTTAGTTTTCCATTTCCAACAGCAACCATATTTGATGGAACAGTATATACCATTCTTACACTATCCCCTTCAGCAGTAATATGGTCTTTATTTGGCCACCAAATTCTTGCACCTTCACCTTCACATGATACTGCGACCCAATCTCTTCCATCTTTATCTTTTGACCAAGTAAATCCTCCAGACCAAGGAGGGTTATCTGCACTTTGTGGAGACCCATGATAAAAAACAGTAAACTCAAAAAGATTACCTTTTTCTATAGTAGATTTAAAATCAATTAATACGGCATCAAGTTCTCTTTTAAAGACGAGGTTACGATCTTTATAAGTTATTTTTTTTATTTTTAAATTCTCTGCTAAATCAATTTGTAATTGATTTAAATCTCTCAAACTTTCAGCTTTAATAGTTACATAACCATTTAATAATTTTTTTTCAATGTCAAAATCAATATTAATGTCATAAAATGATACTCTAAATGAAGAGCGATCTTCATTTAAATTACCTATTAATAAATTATTTGGAGTTAATTCAGGTAGGTTATATTGGTTTCTATCTGGTCTATTTTCTTGGCAATGCAATAAGGTAAATACTAGTAGACTAAAAATTATTTTTTTCATAATAAGTCTTCGTTTTAAAAATGTTATTAGCAAAAATGATATAATACAAAATAACACAAAAAAGAAACCATAGAACTATTGCAAATGCTTCTTTAATTAAAAATAAAATATATACAATGGCAAAATAAATTATCCATTTAATCCAGGAAGGTTGAGACCATAATTTTAATAATGAGTTCACTTCAGACCTTTTAAATAATTATAATATTCCATGCATTCATTATAAATAGAATGATATTTATTCTCAATGTTAATATCTCTTTTTTGATAATTTATAAACCCTGTAGTTCTAATTACGTTATCATACCAGTATTCCCACCAAATACCATCATTTTGATGAACTCCTATTTTCCAACTAAGCATAGATTGTTCAAAATCAATGTTAATATTTTTGCACCAATTTGATAATATTTTTTTCGGGTTATTCAATAAGTCCTCCGAATTAATAATAATAAATTTTCTATTTGATTTTTGTAAAAGTTGTACAATTTTAAGTTGTTGTGGATATCCTAATTCTTCAACACTCTGTAAATTATTTTTAGATACATAGGAATGAATAACTTCTTTTGGATGCCTAAGCAAAATACAATTCTCGCATTTTGTAATCCAATCTATATTTTTGATGTTAATTAAATGATGTGCCATATGTTTTTGATACCAAACGGTTTTTTGATTAGGTATTTTATCTAAAAGATGAGCGACAACTTTATCATAGTCTGTTTCATAGTGACTAATTATTTGTTCACGCATAGGGTGATGATTTTGAGTTTCTTTTAAGTAATATGCGTAGAAAGGTTCATCAGATATAAAAGTATCTTTCCTTGATGACCACGATCTCATTAGAGCCGTTGATATATTTCTTGGTCCGGACCAACAAGCTACTATCATTATGTATTAATATATTCTAGTACATGCTTGTTATATAGAAATCTTATCTTATTAGTTAAAGATTCTTTATTGGTCGATACCAAATTTCTTTGTTCGATTTTTGAAACTGGTATAATACCAGCAAATGTACCAGTGACAAAGGCTTCTTCACAATTTTTAATATCTTCAAAAGTAAAATTAGCTTCTTTATAGGGAATTCTACTGTTTTTACATACTAAAAGTGCTTTGCTTCTTGTAATTCCATTTAGGCAAAATTTGCCTGTTGAAGTCCATACTTGCTCATTTTTGATAAAGAAAAGATTCGTCGAATTGCATGTACTAATATTACCAAGAGGATCATTCATAATTCCTTCATCATAGTTAAGTTTATTAGCCTCTATGCTTGCTATAATACAATTTAGTTTACTCAAAGTATTATAATGCGTACTTAAAATATCATCAGAAGGTCTAATAATTTTTACTCTGCCAATAGTAATCCCATTTTTATAAACATTAGGATTAGTTTTTTTAAATTCAGGAATGATTACAAAATTTATTGGACCGACATTAGCATTTGGGTTTTGGTATGGTGTTATTTTATCACCCCTCGATATTATTAATCGAATATGAACATCATCCTGCATATTATTTTTTATTAAAACCTTTTTGATTTCAGAAATAATATCTTCTTTCTTTAGAGATATGTTTATTGAGATACCTTTAGCACTACTAAAAAGACGGTCAAGGTGTTCATCTATAAAAAGCAGTTTTGACTCATGCAGTCTAATACCTTCCCAAACTCCGTCCCCAAGTAAAAAACCACTATCAAAAACAGAAATTTTAGCCTCACTTCTATGAAATAATTTACCGTTTATATTGATATAAATTTCCTGATTTTTGGAATTTTCTATATATGAATGGCTGCTCATATGTGGGCCCACAGGGACTTGAACCCCGAACCTGCGGATTATGAGTCCGTTGCTCTAACCAATTGAGCTATGGGCCCTAAAAATAAATCATTATAATCACATTCATTTAAAAAAACATTTAATATTTTGAATGGTTCATTAAATATATAAATTAACTAATCATTTTAAGAAATATGAAAAAGAATTTTAATATTGGTATCGTCGGACTTGGATATGTAGGTAAAGCTTTATTAAATGGATTTAGCTCAGAAAACATCTATACTTTTGATACAACTGAATCATGTAGTGAAAAAACTTTAAAAGACTTATCCAGCAAATCAGATATTATTTTTATATGTGTACCAACTCCAATGAATGAAAATGGTTCATGCTGTTTGGATATTGTGAATCAAGTATTACGTGATTTAAATTCTTTAACAAACAATCAATCAGTTGTTATTAAGTCAACCGTTCCACCTGGTACTTGTAAAAATTTTCAAATTAAATATAAAAATTTAGACATTATTTTTAACCCAGAATTTTTAACAGAAGCAAATTTTTTTCAAGATTTTATTAACCAAGACAGAATAATTTTAGGTGGGAAAAAATTGAATTTAGCTGAAGAACTTTATAAAAAACATTTCCCTAAATCAAAAATTATAAAGCTAGACTATGCTGAGGCTGAAATGGTAAAATATTTTTCAAATAGTTTTTTAGCCTTAAAGGTTTCGTTTGCAAATGAAATACATTCTTTATGTGATAAATTGAATATAGATTATAATCAAGTTGTGAAAACGGCCATAAAAGATGTAAGAATAGGTTCTTCTCATCTAAGCGTCCCTGGCCCAGATGGTGAATATGGATTTGGGGGGACTTGTTTTCCAAAAGATTTGAGTGCTTTATTATCTGTTTTTAATGATAGTAAAATAGAGAGTATTGTTTTAAAAGCTGCATGGGAAAGAAATCAAAATATTGACCGAAGAAAACAAGACTGGAAATTATTGAAAGGTAGGGCTGTAGTTGAATAAACCTATTATTGAGGAAGGCTATTTCAATTTAACTAACTTGATGGTTTTTTTAAGAAAACATAGTGCAAGTTGTTTGAAATACTCGTTGTACATAACTCTGATATTTGTAGTTTATTTCTTTGCAAAAACTCCTACATATTCTTCAAAGATAACTTTCTATACAAATTATAATGATGTTAAACAGTCATCATTGCTGAGCCCATTTCTTGGAGACATTGCAAATCTTGATCAAGCAGGATTAAACTTTTCTATTTCAGAATATTTGCAATCTGACAGATTCTTGAAAAATATTATTCAAAAAAAATATATGATTAATGAAGAAGATATATCACTGATAGATTATTGGGGAGTTCACTATAATAATTATTTGACTTTAAACCCTTTTTCATTTTTAAAAACAATTAATAGAAATATAATGTTTGCTCACAATTTAAGCATTGAAGAAAGACGTATTTCTTTTGCTAAAGAAGTTTTATCCGGCAGTATTTTACATTCTGAAAATAGAAGGTCAGGCTTAAACACTGTTAAAGTAATTATTAAAGAACACCCTAGCTTATCTAAGCAAATTACAAAAGAAATATATTTTGCTGTATTAGATTATGCTAACCAAATCAATAATATTAAGGCAAATGAAAAAATTGCATTTATTGAAGATAGATTAGTTGAAGTCCAATTCAATCTTAAAAAATCTGAGGAGAAATTGTTAGAGTTTGAAGTACAAAACAAAAATTTTCGAACATCGCCAACTCTCTTATTAGAAAAGAATAGAATTCAAAGAGATATTAATGCTTATAATCAAGTATATTTAAGTTTACTAGATCAGTTTGAACTGGCTAAGATAGATTCTAAGGATAATACAAATTCTGTCTTCTATCTTGACAGGGAAATTCAAAATTCATCGATAGAAGGATTTGGTTTAATTCAAGGTATTTTGTATGTCTTTTTTATGTCCTACGTACTGTTTTTAATGCTCAAATTATATCGCTATAGAGTTCAATTATTTTTATAATGAAAAAATCAAATATCCTTTGCCACAGAGGACTATGGTCTAAAAAAAATAATCAAAATTCAATCGAATCATTCAAGAATGCATTCTCTGATGGTTTTAGTATTGAAATAGATATTAGGGATTATAACTCAAAATTAATTGTTTCACATGATCCTCCAAACGGTTTAGATAAATATATGTCATTTGATTTAGTACTCGACCTTTACAATGAATTAGACTGTAAAGAACAAATTATAGGCATTAATATTAAGTCGGATGGCATAGCAGAGCATGTTAAAGATTCTTTGTCAGAATACAATATTAAAAATTATTTTACATTTGATATGTCTTTACCTGAAATGATAAAATATATAAATCTTGATTTAGTATTTCTTAATAGAATAAGCGAGTATGAAAATCAAAATACTTTTACAGAATTATCAAGTGGTATATGGCTAGATGCTTTTAAAGATGAATGGTATTCGGAAAATTTTCTAAAAAATTTATTAAATATGAACAAAAACATTTTTTTTGTTTCATCAGAATTACACAATAGAGACTATAATAAACAATGGGGTCTAATTAAAAAACTTTTACCTAGTGATAAGGTTTTCTTGTGTACTGATCACCCTTATAAAGCAAAGGAGTATTTTAATGATTAAAGTAGTGATATTTGATTTAGATGGAGTATTAGTTGACGCTAGAGAGCTACACTACGAAGCATTAAACAGAGCTCTAGATAAGTATGATGCAAGGATAACAAGGGATGAACATTTATCTACATATGATGGTTTACCAACAACAAAAAAATTAGAATTGCTAACAGAGAATAAAGGTTTGCCAAAAAAAGTTTATGAAGAAATATGGAAGGATAAGCAATTTCAAACACAAAAAATAATTGATGAAGAATATGGTCCTGATGAAAGGATGATAAAAATTTTATCGAAGTTAAAGAAAGATGGACTTAAAATCTGCGTTTGTTCTAACTCTATCAGAGAAACAACTAGACTGATGTTATTAAGAAGAGGATTTAAAAAATTTATGGATTTTTTTATTTCTAACCAAGATGTTAAGAATCCTAAACCTAACCCTGAAATGTTTTTAAAGGCTATGGTAAAATATGGCGTGTCTCCTAAAGAATGTGTAATTGTTGAAGACTCTCATTATGGAAGACAAGCAGCTTTTGAATCAGGAGCTCATCTTTGTGCTGTAGAAAATTCTCAAGATGTAACATACGAAAAAATTCAATCTGTTATTGAAAAATCTGGATCTAATAATAATAAAAATAATTATACTCCTAAGTGGCAAGGCGGAGATTTGAGAGTTGTGATTCCATTAGCTGGCTCTGGAAGTTCATATGAAAGAGCTGGTTATAATTTCCCAAAATTTTTAGTGGACATAGCTGGAAAGCCAATGATTCAGTGGGTTGTTGAAAATATTAATGTTGAAGGAAAGTATATATTTATTTTAAAAAAATCTGATTTTGAGAAATATAATTTAAAATATATGTTTCAGTTATTAGTAAAAGATTTTGAAATTATACTGCTTAATGAAGAAACTGATGGTGCTGCAAGAACAGTATTAAAAGCTAAGAATTTAATTAATAATGAATATCCTCTAGCAATCGTGAATGGTGATCAATACATGAAATGGAATTCAAATGAATTCTTTTATGCTATGGCTGCCGATGAATGCGATGGAGGACTTGTAACTTTCAAATCAACTCACCCTCAATTCAGTTTTGTAAAAACAGGTGATGACGGCTTTGTTAAAGAATGTTCAGAAAAAAAACCCATCAGTGATGATGCTACTGCAGGAGTTTATTATTTTAGAGAAGGGAAAAGCTTTGTTGAAGCTGCAAATCAAATGATTGATAAAAAAATAACAGTAGATGATCAATATTTTGTTTGTCCAGTTTATAATGAATTAATTTTGGATGGAAACAAAATACGAAAATTTGATATTGAGAAGGTTTGGTCTTTTTCTGTCCCTGAAGGTTTGGAATATTTCATCAAAGACCTAAAAAATATATGATAGATATTGTAATACCCATGGCTGGAAGAGGTAGTAGATTTGTTGATGGAGGCTATAAAAAGCCCAAGCCGTTTATTGATGTGCTTGGTAAAACAATGATCGAGAATGTTTTAAGCAATTTGAAGGTTGATAATGCAAGATTTATATTGATTGTAAGAAAAGAACATATTGAAAATTTTCCCGATACAGTAGCAAAAATTAAAAATAAATATAATGTAGTATTTATTCCAATAGATATGGTTACAGAAGGCGCGGCTTGCACAGTGCTCTTCGCAAGAAAATATATCAATTCAAATAATTCATTAATAATAGCCAACTCAGATCAAATTATTGATATTGACATTGGTGATTTTGTCTCAGATTGTTCAGAAAGAAATCTCGATGGATCAATTTTAACATTTAAAGATCCTCAAAAAAACAAAAAATGGTCTTTTGCAAAAATTGATAGTAAAGGTTTGGTTGTGGAGGTAAAAGAAAAAGAACCTATTTCAGATATAGCTACCGTAGGGATTTACATGTTTAAAAAAGGAAAATTTTTTGTTGAAAACGCACTTGATATGATAGTTAGAAATGATAGAGTTAATAATGAATTTTATGTTTGCCCTGTATATAATTACTTAATAAATAATAAAAAAAATATTGGAATACATAATATACCATTTGATGCAATGCACGGTATTGGTACACCCGAAGATTTAAAAAACTTTATTAAAAAAAAATCAAAATGAAGTGCATTATTCCTCTTGCTGGACCAGATTTTTATAGAAAAGAATATGGTATTAAACCCTTAACAAAATACAATGAGGATACACTAATTAATTTTATTTTAAATTCGAGACCTTGGATTTATAATAAAGAAATTTTAAATGAAGACTTAATATTCATTTTAAGGGACACGAACGAATCAATTATTTTTGAAGATTATGCTAATAAATCTTATCCAGGCTCAAAAATTGTAAAAATTCCAGAAATTACTCAAGGTGCTTTGATGACTGTCCTATCTGGTTTATCTATTATAAAAGACTTTGAGGAGCCAATTATCATCGATTTAGTTGATATTATTTATGAAATCAAAAATTATAAAAGTATTGAATCTATGTTCTTAGAAAGCAATATAAATGCAATAATACCTTATTTTAAGTCAAATGAAGATAAATTTAGTTATTTAATAATTGATGACTCTAATAAGGTTATAAAAACAAAAGAAAAAGACGTGATTTCTGATAATGCATCAGCAGGAACTTATATTTTTAGAAACTTATCTACCTTATTATCTGCCATTGACTTTTCAATAAAAAATAAAGAAGAAGTAATGTATAATAACTTGTTGTTTATCTGTCCTTCAGTAAATGGTATTATTGATCAAAATAGTATTGTAGAACCATTAAAAGTTAAATTAGTCAAATCATTAAGCAGTTTTTTTCATGAATGAATATAAAAAAGTTCTTTGGTCTATAAACAAACATAAAAGTGATTATTATGACTTATCACTTTCTAAAAAAGATGTAAATCATACTAGAAGAATTTATAAATCAAAAAAAATAGCGCCAGAATCTGTTGAAAGCGTTACAGCAGCTTATATTTTAGATAGAAACTCTCTTATCCGTTTCATAATAAAGGAACTAGATATCTTACTTCAACCAAGCGGAAATTTTAAAATTATTTTTACATCAATGAAAAATCAAAGACATGCTTTGGGCATAAGATCAGTAATGCAAATAATGTATGAATTTTCAGTGTCCACAAATGGAAGATATATTTTGAAATCAAAAGAAGAAGGAAAAAACTTTACGATATTAAATTACATTAAAAAGAGCTCAACACTTAAAGAAAATGATTCAATAGAAAACTGGAGTTTTGGAATTATCACTAATGGACAAAATAATGATTCTGTAAAATCGTTAGTCGAATCAATTATAGATCAGAATATTCCAAATTTTGAAGTAAACATTTGTGGTCCAAGCCCATATGATAGTCAGTTACCAAATAATGTTTATATTTCAAAAGATGTTAAAATTTCACCTGACATAAGAGGTCCAATTTCTAGAAAAAAAAATACTTTAATAAAAATTTCAAAATTTGAGAATCTTTGCTTACTACATGATAGATATTTATTACCAAAAAATTGGTATTCAAATATGAAAGAATATGGTAACTATTTTGATTTTCTTGAAATACCTAATGTTGACATTTCTAAATTAAGAGCACCATATCATCAAGTTTATAATAATAATATTGCAGATATATATATGAGATCATATCCATTTCTGCGTTTAAAACAATCTTCTCCAAATCAATTTCTACAAGGTGGATCGATAACAGGTAAAAAAAGCATTATGTGTAAAAACTTATTTTTAGATCATCTACATTGGGGAGAATTTGAAGACGTACATTTTTCAAAAAAAAACTATCTAGATGGTTCATTGATATATTTAGATAAAAATAATTACTTTATAACAAATTCTAATAGATTTAAAGATTTAGTAATAAGGGAATCGTATCTATACAATTTATATTTTACTATCAAAAATTTTTATCTTTTGATATATATTTTATTAGTTCATAAGTATAATTCTTATAAAAAAAGTATACATTAATTATTAAGGGTGAGTAAAACTATTTATAGCAACTTTATTAAAATTATAAATAATGCTACTATAATGACTTTCCTAAGCACCTTTTCAAGGTTTGGCATTGGTATTGCTGTACTTCCTTTGATAATTTTAAAATTTAATTCTTATGAAATTTCTTTGTGGCTATATCTAACTACGCTTCTGGGTTTTATTAGTTTAGCTAGTTTTGGATTTGGTCAATCCATAGTAAGGTGTATTAATTATTTTCTTGCTGGCTATAATAGTATACCTAAATCAATAAATCAGTTTAATTACACATTTGAAAAATTAGATAATCACAAAATCATTAATAAAAAAGGTATTGGAGATATTCTTTTTTTAACCTCCAGGATATATATTCTACTATCAATTTTTGCAGTATTTTTAATTTCAACTTTAGGTGTTTTAATCTCATGGAACATTATGTCTCTTGGAAGCCATTCAATTGAAAATTGGCTTTCTTTTGGGTTGGTAGGATTAATTGCAATATTTAGAATTCTTTTTTCAAGATCTGTTTCTATAATTGAGGGTTTTAATTTTGTTGCAAAAATTAGATTATTGGAGACGCTATTTGGTTTATCAAAAATAATATTATTTACTATCCTAATCTTATTAGATTTTAATATTCTTCACTTATTTCTGATGGAATTATTATTGCAACTAATTGCAAACTTTTACTCTAATAGAATGATTAGTCAAATTATTAATAAAAAAAATATAGCCTATTCAAAAATTCTTAATCTAGAAATTTTTAATCAAATTTGGCCATCTACATGGCGTTATGGCTTAATGTTATTTGGTAGTCACTTTATTAACAATGGTACTGCACTTGTTGTAGCTCAATTATCTGATACTTCTTTGATTGCTAGTTACCTACTTACAGTAAGAATATTAGTAATTATAAGATCCTTATCTATTTCGCAATTTAATGCTAACTACCCTTCATTAATTAATTTGGTAGTTTCTAAGAATTTTTATAAAGTTAAAAAATCTTTATCTCTTATAATAAGAAATGCGATCTTGGTTTTGTGTATCACTCTATTTACTATTTTTTTAAGTGGAAATGATTTAATTAATTTCTTCTCTAAAGATATTAGAATTATTGATAATTATTTATTTATTATTATGTCAGTAGGAATTGTACTAGAAGCACATCACGGATTTCATGCGAATATATATCTTTCAACTAACCATGTACCATTTTTATGGCCAGGATTGATATCTGGATTATTAATTATTTTAATTTCATTCATACTTGTTCAATCTTATGGTTTATTAGGAATTGTTCTTACACAATTTTTTATACAGCTGTCATTCAATAATTGGTTTCCAGTTTATCTAAATTTGAAGCTTTTAAAATGGAATTTTAGTGAATACTCTTTAAATATATTAAATTTGAAAAAAGTATGATTGCATTACTTCCAATTAAAGAACATTCTGAAAGAATACCAAATAAATCTTTCAAAACTATAGATAATAAGCCTTTATTCTCTTTTGTAATTGATACTCTATTAAGTTCAAATTTCATATCAAAAGTAGCTATTAATACTGATTCCCAAAAAATTATTAGTGAAGTAAAAAAATTTTATCCATCAAATTCAATTGAATTTATTAACAGACCTAAAGAATTGATTGGCGATTTTGTTCCAATGAATGACATTATTAAATATGATATCAGTCAGTTTGAAAATAATTCATTTATTCAAACACATATTACAAATCCATTACTTAAGACCAAGACTATTGATAAAGCAATTTCATTTTATAAAAATAATACATATGATAGTATAGTATCCGTAAATGAGCATAAAAGTAGATTCTATGATAGTAAACACAATCCAATTAATCATGATGGCTCATCTAATATTCTTAGAACTCAAGACTTAGAGCCATTATATGAAGAAAATTCTTGTTTTTATATTTTTAGTAAGGATTCTTTTACTAAAAATGGAAATAATAGAATTGGTAATAAGCCTTTTTACTTTACAATAAATAAATTAGAATCTATTGATATTGATTATTACGAAGATTTACAACTTGCACGAGCATTATATAAAGGCGATGAACTTAAAAAATAAGATAAAAAATGGAAGCACGCTTGGGACTTGGATTACTATTGATCATCCAGTTATTTACCAGTCTATCTCCGAATATCCTTTTGATTGGGTATTAATTGAGCTAGAACATTCGGCCATTGATTTTAGTGGGTTACACCAAGCCATTTCTTTCTTCAAAAATACAAATATTGGATGTTTAGTCAGACCGCCAATTGTTGATAATATATATATTAAGCGTATAATGGACTGTGGGGCAGATGGTATTATAGCCCCTAACATTTCAAGTCTAGAAGATGTAAATGATGCAGTAAAGTTTATGAAATATCCACCTGAAGGTAAAAGAGGTGCTGGTCTATTTAGTGCGCAAAATTTTGGTAATAACTTCGATTCTTACTATCATAAAAATAATAAAGAATCAGTATTAGTTGTTCAAATTGAAAATTGTGATGCTGTAGAAAATTTAAATGAAATAATAACGGTTAAGCATATTGATGCGCTAATGATTGGGCCATATGATTTAACAAGTTCTTTAGGAATTGCAGGAGAATTCGAAAATCCACTTTTTTTAAATGAAGTTAACAAGATTAAGAATATTGCAAGAGAAAATAACATTCCAATTGGGATGCATATTGTTGAACCAGATCCTAAAAAGCTCATTGCTGCTAGAAACGAAGGATACAGTTTTTTAGGCTATGGACTTGATTTTAAATTCATTGTATCACATTTAAACTCATTAAAGGATATTATCAATGAAAAGTGATGTTCTTGTAATTGGTGGTTCAGGATTTTTAGGGTCTCATGTAATTAATCAGCTTTTATTTAAAGGTTGCAAAGTTACTAATCTTGATATTAATTCATGTAATATTGAAAGTAAAAATTTAACAAATGTGCATTCAAATATTGTTCAAGATCTTGATTTTTTAAAAAATAATAAAAATGAATTTGATTATGTTATCAATTTTGCAGGAATATCCGATTTAGACTATTGTCATAAAAATCCAAAAGAATCTTTGACGATAAATATTATATCTA
>CEOK01088808.1_pt1 | contig 15116 bp, 10 predicted proteins | sample 427001 | NCBI WGS metagenome assembly CEOK01 (sample SAMEA2591108, study PRJEB7988) | marine metagenome | isolation source: saline water (ENVO:00002010), including | reverse complement strand
CCGGAGGTCGCGGGTTCGAGTCCCGTCCGGTCCGCCACTTTTTGCAATATTAATGAGCCCCGCATAACTTCTGATTTTGGCTTCGTTGATTGTTTTCTTAATATTTAATCATAAAAAAAGGCCTATCCAGCAACTGTAGTTAGCCGAGACAAACTCACATAAAACCCTGATGACAATATGCGTCTCTTTAATTACCGACGATAAAAATAAAGCACCCAAGGCATTCAAATGCGTATTAACACTGATTGGCCATTCGAACCCAACAAACTGAAATTCTATTACGGTTGGATAATCTGGGTTGCCAGTGCGCTCGGGATTCTATGCACCATACCCGGACAGACTGTCGGTATTGCTGCTTTTACGGACTCTTTGATTACGGCGCTGAATATATCGCGCACTGAATTATCTATGGCATACCTTATTGGCACCATCGCTTCTTCATTTTACCTAACTTGGGCAGGAAAATGGTTTGACGTACTTGGTGCGAGAATAATGATCAGCACTGCCTCCCTCTGCTTTTCACTTTCCATTGTCTACTTGAGTTTTGTAGATAACATAGGTTCTCTCTTGGGCGGATCCACACTCGGAAATTTAAGCGTGATAACCCTTGGTTTTTTTCTCATCCGATTTCTTGGCCAAGGCGCTCTTACAAATTACTCGAGGAATGCTCTGCTACTTTGGTTCAATGAAAAGCGCGGATTAGCGGTTGGTATGCGCACCGTTATAATTTCATTTGGTTTTTCAACTGCCCCATTATTCTTGTCAAATGCCATCGAGATTGTAGGTTGGAAAGAGACACTATGGTATCTCGCGCTCATTGCGGGGGTTGGGTTTACAGCGATAGCTTTTATATTTGTTCGGGATAATCCTAAATCATGTGGGTTAGAGATGGATGGTTTGATATCAAACTATGGCATCAGAACAAAAAAAGAGGTCGAGAGTGCAACTCTCCTGCAAGCTAAAAAGAACCCCATTTTCTGGGTTTACTCCCTAAGCTTCTGCGCGCATGCAATGTTTATCACTGCAGTAATATTTCACATTACATCAATTTTTGCGGAGGCTGGAAAAAGCCCGGTCGAGGCTTTCAGCTACTTTGTTCCAGCAGCTATTTTTTCTACAACAACAAACATGGTAACAAGCTGGCTTTCCGATAAAATTAACCTAAAACCACTACTTATCTTGATGCTATTTGTGTTCGCAGCAGGGTGCCTGGGCGTCATTAATCTTGAAAAGGAATGGGGATTCTGGCTACTAGCCTTTGGCTTCGGAACAGGAAGCGGACTTTGGGGGGTTTTAACAAATTTAACGTTTATACGATTCTTTGGTCCCAATCATATTGGCGAAATTAGTGGTTTTAGCGCTTCGCTTTCTGTCTTTGCGAGCGCAATAGGACCCGCACTATTCAGCTTAGGCTATGATTTATTTGGCAGCTACACTGCCCCAGCAAGACTAAGCTTGCTGCTAATTATGTGCCTCCTGGGCGCATCTATACTCACAAAACAAAAAGAACCCGAGCGAACTTGTTAACCCTCATATAATCAAACACGACGGAATCAGATATCTGACCTGTGGCACTGCAGGTCTAGAGTAATTTGAAAGATTACAGGGTATCGTTTTGCATCATCGACCTTCATTAACTTCGAAACTAACAGATGAACCACTTCACACTTTAACTAATTTAACCTGATATAAGTTCCATTTTGCATCGAAACCTTTGAAATGATGCGCCCCAAAATCGCCAAACTCTATGCCCGAACCAAATACAAGGCTCTTTAACACCTCAGATACCAATACCTGTCCACCTTTTGCTAATGCCTGAATTCGAGCGGCAGCATTAACGTTTATACCACTAATGTCCTCATCTATCTTTTCGATTTCTCCCACATGAAGTCCGCTCCGAACCGCCAACCCAAGAGATCGAACTCCCTCGTTTATCATGCAAGCGCAATTTATCGCTCGGGATGGACCATCGAAAGTTGCTAGAATACCATCGCCCATACTCTTCACGAAAGTTCCATCAAAGCTCGCAATCTGCTCTTTACATAACCTATTAAATTCCAATATTTTTTCTTTCCATTGACTATCTCCAAGCTCAAATTGAAGCTGGGTAGAATTTACGATGTCGTTGAAAAGAACAGTCGATAAAACCCTGTTATTTTCCGCGACTGACTCCGGCGGCTGATTCTTTCCCACAAATTCTAGTATCTTTTCCATAATAAACTTCGATTCGTTCATGTAAAAAAGGTGACCAACACCATTAAGCTCAATAAATTCCGAATCCTTAATCCCATCCTCTAACTCACAAGCCCAGTCAAAAGGAACACGATTGTCATCCCTGCAGTGAAGGATGAGCGTAGGACATTGAACATCTTTCAAAAATGGTCTTATGTCTAGCAGTGCCGTAAGGTACATCATCTCACCGATTTTCTCGGGTGATGACGAAAGACTTTCGAACTTCTGAAGTTTCGTCCTAAGATCACCGTCAACAATAACTCTGGGCGGTAATGCCGTTTTGGCAAAGTCACCATTGCCCCAATTAACCTCGTACCGACGAGTACGCCTCCGCAAAAAGAAATCAATGGACATTTTCCTAAAAAAAGTAGGTATTTTGGTGCTAAAATCAAGATCTGGAACGTGAGAAAAACCACCAAAAATAATCAAGCGATCCACTCGGTCTGGGTGCATTGCAGAAAAAAGGGCGCTCAAGGAACCTCCCTCTGAGAATCCAAATATTATCGCTTTCTGTGAGCCCACCGATTCCATAATCAAACGCAGGTCATCCATGCGCTCTTCAAGAGTCGCCGCCTTGTCAATTTTTCCGGACATTCCGTTTCCACGTTTATCGAAGGTAATCACCCTAAAAAACCTTGCGAGTTTATTTATAAACGAAGAGTAGCCTGGCATCTCATGAGAGAACTCGACATGAGACACAATCCCAGGCACGATAATGAGATCTTGGGCGGCATTTCCAAAAACCTGATATGCAAGGGTAATTTCGCCGCTTGTCAAGAACTTAGTTTCGCTATCGATATTCATTTACAATCTCCTCAAATATCCTTAACAAAAATTGTAGCTCAGGAAAACCAAAAAGAAACATTGAAAATGACAACTTTTAGAAGCTTAATATCAATATAGTGAAAAGGATTAGCCCTTCTTAAAGCGTCAAGTGACTCAGACCCCTTACATTGAAAAGGAAACTCACATGCTGACCCGAAGAGAACCTAAGCTGGTTGTACTATTTTTTTCGATACTAATTTTTTCTGGTTCAGTGAGCTTCACTGATGCAGAAACAAACCCCAAAGAACATAGAAGTCTGGTCGAAAATACAAATTTTCATATACTCCGACTGGATGATCGGTTGGATACGATTGTTGGCGAAAAAGCGGTAGTCTCAAAGATAGCGGAAGGCTTTGTGTTTGCTGAGGGTCCCGTTTGGGATCGCAGATCACAAAGGCTCCTTTTTTCTGACGTACGAGATAATAAGATTTACGAACTCAAAGATAATGTGCTCAACAAATTTTTAGATCCGGTTTTTGAAGGAGAAATGCCGAATGGAATGAGAAACGTCAGTGCTAATGGACTGACGTTCAACGCCAATGGGGACTTAGTGATCGCTGAACATGGCAATCGAAGAGTTTCGAGCATTTCGATTAATGGTAAAAAAAGTGTCCTTGCCTCAAAAAAAGATGGTCGTCGCTTTAACAGCCCAAACGACCTGGTATATGACTCTCGGGGGAATCTTTACTTTACCGACCCACCCTATGGCCTTGAAGGATATGATACATCAAAAATTAAGGAGATACCTTATAACGGGATTTATAAGTTTACGAATGAGGGTAATGTTTTTTTGCTAAATAGTGAACTTACTCGCCCTAACGGGATAGCGCTGTCACCAGATGAAAACACCATTTATGTTGCAAACTCTGATAAAGAAAATAAGGTTATCATGAGGTATACTCTCACGGATAATTATATTACTGATTCAGAGATATTTTTTGATGCAAATCACCTCGAATCGCCCGGCGTCCCGGATGGTTTAAAAGTGGACTACTTTGGTAATGTATTTGCAACAGGTCCAGGAGGCGTATTAGTGCTTTCTCCAGAGGGAGATCACCTTGGGACAATTCGCACCGGCGAGATAACTGCAAACGTGGCCTGGGGCCAACCTCAAGGTGATCATAGGTGTAGCAGCAACACATTAATCATGACTGCAAGTACAAGTATTTACAGTTGTGAACTGCGCACGAAGGGCTGCGTTCCATAGATTTCGAACGAGGAAGAGATGTCCAAATTAAATCGAAGAACATTCGTAAAGCAAAGCACACTTGCAGCCACTTCCATCTTTGGGTCGGAGGCCTCAATAGCCGCCGTCTGGTCTAAACGCGTTCAAAATCTAGCAAAACCAGATCCTGTGAAGATCGCCATTCTAGGACTCGGGAGCTATGCCACGAACTGGCTAGCGCCTGCAATCCGACAAGCGGAATATGCTAAATTAACGGGAATTATTTCAGGATCACCACAAAAATATCCAAGTTGGCAGGAGAAATACCAGATACCCGATGCAAACATTTACAGCTACGATAACCTTGAGCATATAGCTAATAATTCCGAGATAGAATGTGTGTATGTCGTCACACCACCCGGTAATCATGCCGAGTTTGCAATAAGGTGTTTGAATGCTGGGAAGCATGTAATTTGTGAAAAACCCATGGCACGCAGTGAAAATGAGTGTTCATTAATGATCCAAACAGCCGAGAGCGTCCAGAGAAGCCTTCAAATCGGATACAGGTTATATTGGGATCCCTACACGGTAACATTTATAAATTCTATGAGAGACAAGGAATTTGGGGGCTGGCGGACAATGGAGACCGGATTCTCATCTCGGCCTGACGATTCTAATTTCTTAAGGAAAAAATGGAGGATAGATCGGGCAATGTCGCTAGGGGGGGGGCTAGGTGAATTAGGGGTATACTGTGTCCAGTCCGCGTTTTACCTTGCCCAAGATTACCCTACTTTTGTCGAGGCAAGAAGCTGGACAAGAAGAACCAACATCTTCAAAGAGGTCCCAGAACACTGGGAATGGGAATTAACTTGGCCTGATGGACGAAAGTCACATCATAATTCTGGATGGGGAGAGTACAGTCACTTCATTAATATGAAGACAAGGGATGGGTCCATGAGGCTTGAACCCGCTTATAGCTATTCAGGAAATAAGGGTTACACCCCAAAAGGCCAGTTGATATTACAAAATATCTTTCAACAAAAATTGCAGATAGATGGCCAGTGCCTGGCTATCAGAAACCGCCGACCAAACATCACCTCCGGAGAGATGGGGAGGAGAGACATCAGAATCATTTCAGCGATAATGAGGTCAGCAGAATTAAGCGAACCTATTCCACTAACCTAAGTTCAAGCACCAATGAATATTAAACTTCATAATCAAGCAAAGTTACTCGTAAAACTTACCCTTATTTCTGTCCTAGCGGGCACAGCAACGTGTCATGGAAGCGATACCAACTACATAATTATCGATGTAAGATCTAAGGAAGAATGGGAGAACGGTCATCTCAAAGACGCAAAACATTTACCACTTGGTATTCTCGAGGATCAGATTAAAAGTTTAGTGCCAAACTTACAAAATACGATATACCTATACTGTCGAAGCGGAAATAGGTCAGGAAAAGCATTACAAATCATGAACCGACTCGGCTATCAACATACCAAAAACTTGGGTAGCCTCAATGAAGCCAGTTATTTTCTCAGAAAGGCAATACAGAAATAATTGAAAAATGGGAATTAATTTTAGACTTCGAGGATACAAATCAGGTAAAAGCTCTCCTTCGTAATAAGGAACGTAAATAATTACAACGTGTCTGAATCTGACTCGGGGGAATAACTTTTGAAAAGCAAGCTTCTCGCCATCGTAATTTTAATTGGTTCGATTGCAATTGGATTCTATATGAATTCTCTCCGAGGAGCTCCTCCAAAGGTGCCTGCACCAGAGCCAGCAATTGCTGTAAAAACTCAAAAACTTTATAAAAGAGATGTGGAATTGTCCATAATTACTCATGGCACAGTGCAGCCCAGCACTCGCACAACACTCATATCAGAGGTTACAGGAACCGTTGTGCGGATATCGGACCAATTTGTTGTCGGAGGGATATTTGTCAAAGGTGATACTCTCATGCAGCTTGATACCGCTGATTATGATGTCGCTCTGCAAAGAGCAAAAGCAAAGCTAATCAGTGCCCAAGCTCAATTAGAGCTCGAACATGCTAGGGTATTCCAAGCTAAAAAAGAATGGGAAATCACCGGTCGTCCGAATAGCGAAGCACCTCCACTAGCACTCCGGCAGCCGTTTCTTCTGGAAGCTCAAGCAAATATCCTCGAGGCAGAGGCAGAAGTGAAATACGCTACCATCAAGTTAAATCAAACCACTGTACGAGCCCCTTATTCAGGCATGGTTTCACGCAAACTGGTGGGTATGGGGCAATATGTGACGCAAGGTTCACCGGTTGCCGAGCTGTTCGCAACAGATTTTTCGGAGGTAAGGTTGCCCCTTACTGATAGAGACCTGTCCACCATGGGTAATATCACAGAGGGTATCATCTCCAAGCGCAGTGTTGTGGAACTCCGCGGTTCCATAAACGGAGTCAATGCACAATGGAGCGGTCAAATAGTGAGGTCTGAGGGTGTTGTGGATCAATCCAACCGCGCTCAATACATAGTGGTTCAGGTTGACGACCCCTATAACCTCAAATCACAAAATAATAAGTCTAACTCGAGCCCGTTATTGGTTGGTACATTTGTTGAAGCTACACTTCCAGGTAAATTATTGAAGGAGGTATTTTTGTTGCCGGCAGGAGGTCTTCGAAAAAATACTCAGGTCGCGATCGTAGATTCTAATCACAGGTTAAGATTGAACCCAGTATCGATAACGTTTAGCGACGATAACTACTTTTATGTGAACTCAGGTCTAGAGGAGGGTGCTGAAGTAATCATAAGTGCACTTGGAATGCCGATTGAGGGTCTAAAAGTGTCCGTTACAAATAGGTCACCGTCAAATTTTGGAGACTATGAATGATCAAAAATGGCGGCCTCATAAACTGGTTTGCTCGTAACGCAGTTGCTGCGAATTTGATCATGATCTTGGTTTTTTTAGCTGGGGCTCTGTCGCTGTCGAATGTAAGTAAGGAGATGTTCCCCCGATCCGACACCAATATGATCACTGTGAGAGCTTCCTACCCGGGTGCTGCTCCAGTAGAGGTCGAAAAGGGTGTCATCCTACCAATCGAGTCGGCATTGGAGGGTCTTCAGGGGATTAAAAAAATCTGGTCTAATGCAAGTCGAGATTTTGCTTTAATCACCCTTGAAACTGAGCCGAATCAAAATGTCAACGAAATAATGTCGCTCACGGAGGGAAGGATAGATGGGATCGTAAACTTTCCTTCAGACATGGAAAGGCCTCAGATTCAACGAGTCTTGAAAAATTTCTGGGCTGTGGGTCTTTCGGTGCATGGCAACATGACTCAACAGGAGAAAAAGATACTTGGCGAAGAGATCTATGATGAACTGTTACAGCTACCTGAAATAAAAGAATTACAACTCTGGGGTGCGGGAAAGCACGAAATTTCAATCGAGGTGGATGAAGCGAGATTGAGAGCTTTTAGCTTAACCCTACAAGAAGTTGCGGATGCCGTCCGAGCATCATCCCTTGATCTGCCTGCAGGGATAATCAGAACCGATAACGGTAATGTTCAGCTAAGGACCGAGGGGAAATCCTACTTCGGCGAAGATTTTGAAAAAATAGTGATTCGCGGCGCAAACGACGGTAGCGAGCTTACAATAGCCGATGTTGCTGATGTTAAAGATGGGTTCATGGAAGAGAACACAGATAATCGCTTTGATCGAGCCAGCTCCTTCACTTTGGGTATTTTCTCCCTAGAGGGCCAAAATCTCCTGAAAATCAGTGAGCAAGTGCAACTTTACGCAGAAGAAAAACGAAAAACATTACCAAATGGCCTTAAGATGAGTGTACATAATGATGAAGCATATCACCTCAACGGTAGGCTTCAAATGATGTCCGAAAACTTATTTTTGGGAAGTATCCTTGTTGCCATAGTCTTGGCATTATTCCTTAACTTGAAGATTGCGATGTGGGTCATGGTAGGCATTCCACTGAGTTTTGCCGGTGCTTTTTGGCTGATGCCTCTTGGAGGAGTCACTGTAAATGTGATGAGTTTATTTGCCTTTATCATGGTCCTCGGAATAGTTGTTGATGATGCAATAATCATTGGTGAAAGCGTTTACCGTGAAATTACTGATGATTACAAAAAGAAAAAGGCTGAGGGAGAACTTCACCTTAACCAGTATACTGCCTCGATAGAGACTGTGGTCAGCGGTACCCACAGAGTCGCCATTCCCTCCACGATAGGCCTTTTAACAACAATGGCGGCATTTTTACCGTTAATGTTTTTAGGTGGAACCTTTGACGGCATCTCCAGGACCATTTCAATAGTGGTACTTTTGTGCCTAACTTTCTCACTGATCGAGTCAAAGTTAATACTTCCCTCCCACCTTGTTGGACTGAGATTGGACAAAGAAAGTGGTTCACTTCTATCTCCGTTATATTCCTGTCAGCAATGGGTTTCGAATACGCTCTATCGTTTTATTGATGGTGTATATGAGCCCATACTCCGGAGCGCACTTAACCACCGTTATGTGACGCTCGCAAGCTTCCTCGGCACATTAATATTAATTGTTAGCGTAATCACAAGTGGAATTGCAAAATTTGAGTTCTTTCCCAATGTCCCCGGAGATGACGTGCGCGCAGAAATCACTATGCATGATGGAGCCTCTCGAGAGAGTATTTCAGAAACAATCAACATCGTTGAAAATGCGATTTACACAGTAAACGAGAACTATTTATTGAATAACCCGAGCTCTGTCGGCCTCATAGAGCATGTATCTTTTCATGTAAAAGATGATTCTGAGATAGTTTTTCGACTTGCATTGACCAAGTCAGAATTTCGCGAAATTACCGCAAACGACGTTGAGAGATTGTGGCGCGATGAAGTGGGACTCCTACCAGACGTCCGAAAGCAAAGATACATGGCCAGTGAGGGTCCTGCTGGACCTAAAATCTCCCTTTCTCTCTCTGGTCCAGATCCTGATGAACTCTCACTTGCCGGTATTGAACTTCAAGAGTATTTAACACAGTTTCAGGGGGTGTACGATATATATAACTCTCAGGGTTCAGGTAATAAGGAGCTCTTGATCACTTTAAAACCCTCTGCGTCTCAAGTTGGCGTCCGTCTAGTGGATATTGCGCGGCAAGTGAGGCAGGCATTCCACGGAGAAGAGGCACAACGAATCCAACGTGATTCTGAAACGATAAACGTGATGGTACGTTTTCCGTATGCTGACCGTCGCTCCATTGCATCTCTTGAGAATATGTTGATTCGCACGAGTAACGGAGAGTCTATTGCGATAGGAGAAGTTGCAAACATACAGATGGGGCTTGGGGTAACCGAAATTAGTCGCCTGGATCGTAAACGCACAATTACTATTACCGCGGAGGTGCTCGAAAACAAGATCGAGAGCGGTGATGTAGTGCGTGACGTTAAGGCATCATTCGTCCCGATGTTATTGGAGAAGCATCCAAGCGTTGAGTTTCGTCTTACCGGAGGTACAAAAGAGCAAAACGACTACTACTCAAAAATGATCATAAGTGGTCTAACTTCTTTAGTGCTTATGTATGGACTGCTTGCTGTACCATTAAAATCATATCTTCAGCCGGTACTAATCATGTCAGTAATACCATTTGGTTTCGTCGGCGCCGCGATGGGTCATATGCTCTTGGGTGTAACTATGAATATGCTATCGATTATTGGAATAATGGCTCTTGCTGGCGTCGTAGTGAATGATAGTTTAATAATGGTGGACTTCGCTAATCGACAACGTGCCGACGGCCTGACTCCAAATAATTCAATCATAGCTGCCGGCAAGAAACGCTTCCGAGCGATCCTCCTCACTACACTTACTACCTTTGTTGGATTGTTACCCCTGCTGTTTGAAACGAGCGTTCAAGCACAATTCGTCATACCAATGGCATTATCATTGAGTTTCGGAATTGTTTTTGCATCCACTATTACCCTTATATTAGTGCCCTGCTTATACGTCTTCTCAGAGACAAATCGTCTTTTCCTTAGCACCTTTTTGAGCGTCTTGTTGGCTATTGCTATTAGTTACTTCATGACTTTTATAGGCCTTATTAGCCCGGAAATAATGGAAATTATGATAATGACGGCTGTACTCCTGTTAGCTTTTCTTGTACTAGCAAAAGCATTCAATCGTTTTCCGGAGCGAGACTTGGCTTAAGATCAGCATCTTTACTAGCTAAATTGGAAATGCCGACTCAGGTTCCATTGCCACCCTGTGGTTACTCTCAACCACTTCTGCTACGACAGTAAAACCAAAAAACAAGGATCTGATTCATGTGTAACCATATCCCTAAAAAGCGTACCCAGACTCCCGGCCCGCATCCCTCAATCAACGATCCACACAGTCGGCAAGACTGCATCTTATTGCGGCATTAGTAGTGTAATTAAAATCCTAACCAGGTAACGCAGTTACATATACCGTGCTATCAGGTCTCAAAAATGCATTTAAATCTCCAAGCTGGTGAACTCCCTTGGGGGTCACCTCTACGCTTGTGTGGCGCATAAAGTTTATCAAGCGCTGTTTTTCAAAATTTTCAGTCTGTGCCATCAAAAGCATACTTTAAATACTCTGTTTTAATTCTTATTCAAGACAAACCACAAGGTACTCAGACCCTTCAAGCGAACCCAACCCAGCAATGTCAGCAAGTGAGAGGTAGATAAACCCCTATTAAGGCGGAGTGATACCATTGTTTGATGAGATGAAAAGTGAGGCGATGACAAAAATTGCACTGAGTATCTAATTATCCTCATCTAAACTTATACCATTAATGCTGTTTAAGAGAGTTTAGCAGCGCCAACGATCACGGTTACCTACCCCCACTGCAGTCGCAAAAATAGTTCATTAAAAATCCATATTACAGCAAAAAGTGACAGCATTTGGGACAACTGTTAAAAAATTTAGTGACTGCAGGAGACAGCAGTTTAAGGGTTATTATACAGAGGCCAAAATATGTAGCTAATAAACTGCCTGCGGTCAATAACTGTATGATTGTAACACCCGACCTTATAACTTGACCCATACATGTCACTCTGAACGAAAACATAGCAACACAAAAGTAAACTTGCGATGGCAAAACGGAAAAATGTATCACTTAGCGGATATTACAATTAAATTATTTTTACCAACAAAATTGGTTGCAAAACCCAAAGTGAAGCCGCTGGGAGACCAAATAGCAATACAGCAAAGGGATGTCGAGAATTCATGTCTTCTCCGTAGTGTAAGTCAGCGCGTCCGGTAGTCTGTAAAGACTGTCGTTTCAAAGAGTCTCAAAGAACTATCTAATCATGGGTTAATCATTAACATTTCTTTCCATTTTAAAGTGAGGTCGCCGCAACCTTAAGTGGACTATAAGATTTAAAAAGTGTTTCAATGACGGAGAAGTTTATTGGTTCCGTCACACGACCTGACTCTGAAAAAGATGCCTCACTCAGTTACAAACGAGTAAAATGATAGAATGCTATTCAAAAAGTATTATCTGCCGGTAAAACAGCTCATATTTTTGAGTCTATTCGGGCTATGGATAGCGCGAGCTGAATCCACTCATCAGGTCGATTTAATACACCACAAACAAGCGCCAATTCAAGATTCCATAATCACTCAGGACGTTATTTTGGTGGGTAATAACTGGGATGGAACTATCGACATCTATGATCCTAATGGATTTAAACACATAAAAGTACTTGATGCAGTGCCGGATAGGATGCAGCGACTGGAAGAATTAAAAAGTCGCGTTGACAAACAGATAATGTCTTGGTTGATTAAAAAACTAATTGGGGAGGGTAATCATCAGCTTGTGGACGACATGTTTACCTCTAATGATGGAACAACAGTTTTCGTATCGAGACCGAGTTTTGCTGATGTTATCGCCCTGAATATTCATAGTGGCGAGATAATATGGCGGACCCCCATCGAAGGGTACCGATCGGACCATGCAGCAATATCACCAGATGGTGGGACACTCCTAGTATCCGCCTCCACCGCCCGAAAAGTTCATGCCATCGATACTGGGAGCGGTGACATTATCGGCGGCTTCGCCTCAGGTGATAGCCCGCATGAAAACACTTTTTCTCAGGATGGCAACTTAATTTTTCACGCTAGTATTGGCCGTGTCTATCTGCCAACATCCAACCGTTTACTCAACTACCTGAAGGGAGATCGATATTTTCAAATCGTTAATGCGACCAACTATGAAATACTACAGAGAATCGACATAGCCAAAAAACTTCGGGATTTCGGTATGCCGTGGCACGAGGGCGCAGTTCGCCCAATGGCAATCTCACCGGATGCAAATATAGCTTATCTGCAAATCTCATTCTTCCATGGGATTGTGGAGTATAACGTGAAGCAACAGCTCGTCTCTCGGATTCTGCGATTGCCGATACCTGCCGAGACAAAAGCTCTTCAACCAAGCCAATATAAATTAAATTCTGCTCACCACGGGATAGCGATTAACTCAGATGGAACAAAACTTTGTGTGGCTGCCACCATGTCCGGCTACGCTGCGATCGTTGATATCACCTCTTTTAAGTATCATACGATAAAGCTCGCAAACAGTAGTCTCGACGCAAAGCCCTACTGGGCTACGAAAAGTGCCGACGGAGAAGATTGCTATGTATCCGTGAGCAATCAAGATCGGGTTGCCGTAATCTCGTTTAAAGACGCCCGCGAGACCGCATCTTTGCCTGTGGGGCGTCATCCCCAGCGGGTAAGATTGGGAAAGATGGCACTTCAGATTTCAGAACATCGCATTCATTAAAAGTCGAAATATACTACTTCAGTAAAAACAAAATCAGTTTATACCACCTATGCATAGATACTTGATTTCAAGATAATCATCAATTCCATATTTAGATCCCTCTCGTCCGTTACCTGATTCCTTTACACCGCCAAAAGGGGCCATCTCGTTTGAAATTATACCTTCGTTGATGCCAACAATACCGTAATCAAGACGCTCCGCAACTCTCCATATCCTTGCGTGGTCCTGTGTATAAAAATAAGCAGCGAGTCCAAATTCAGTATCATTAGCCATCTTAATCACCTGGTCCTCAGTATCAAATCTGAATACTGGCGCAACTGGTCCAAAAATTTCTTCCGAAAAAACCCTCATTTCACGAGTGACATCTATGAGAACAGTGGGCTCAACAAAACTGCCCCTCAAGGAACTCATTCCGCCACCAGTTATACATTGTGCTCCCTTCGAAAGTGCGTCATCAATAATAGAACAAACGTCTTTGGCTGCGCTCGTGTTTATAAGTGGGCCCACTGTGGTAGCATTGTCGACTCCATTACCTACGACAAGATTAGCCGCCGCACTAGCTAGCATCTCAACAAATCGTTCATAAATACCGCTTTGAACGATTAAACGGTTGGAACAAACGCAAGTCTGTCCTGCATTCCGATATTTAGATGCCACCGCTCCTTGCACTGCAGACTCTAAATCAGCATCTTCAAAAACGATAAAAGGCGCATTGCCACCTAATTCCATAGAAGTTCTTTTTACTGTGCCCGAACAAGCGGCTATCAGCTTCTTACCCACCGGCGTAGATCCTGTAAAAGTGAGCTTCCGAACTAGCGGGTTTGACGTTAGCTCTGCTCCAATTGCTTCAGTATTTCCAGTCACAATATTAATCAGACCAGCAGGAAGACCAGCTTGATGAGCTAACTCGGCGAGCGCTAAGGCAGACAAAGGCGTTGCATTTGCCGGTTTGCACACCACGGCGCATCCTGCCGCGAGTGCCGGAGCTATTTTACGCGTCAACATCGCATTTGGGAAATTCCAAGGAGTTATGCAGGCCACCACACCAATGGGTTGCTTGATAACCACCAGTCTTTTGTCCTCCGAGGGTTGCGGAATAATGTCACCATAAACACGCTTAGCCTCCTCACTGAACCACTCAATATAATTTGCACCATACGTAAGTTCAGCTAATGCCTCTTTAAGTGGTTTGCCCTGTTCAAGGGTAAGTAGGAAAGCTAAGTCATCCTTATTTTGAACGATCAGATTGAACCAATCTCGCAAAACCACAGATCTGTGCTTTGCAGTAGCTAATGCCCACGAGCGTTGTGCTTGAGCGGCGGCCTCTATCATTCGTCTTGTTTCCAGAGCACCACAATATGGTACCGTGGTAATTACATCATTTGTGGCAGGATTCACCACATCCAGAGTCTCCAAGCTATCCGAATCTAACCACCGGCCAGCGGAATATATCTGCGATCTGATGAGCGACTTATTTTTGAGGACAAGTGCCATTTATGAACTCCTGGAGGAAATACATATAAAAATGTGAAAATATAATTACGTTTGTTTCAGGCATGAAGGTAGGATAAGCCAACATACCAATCAAGAGCTAAATTTATATTATCAAATGCTAACACGCAGAATTATGGTTTTCTAGCGATGGATAAGCATCATGTCTCGCTTGGTCGCAAGGCAGCACATATGCACAAAGAAAAGATCCACCAATTCGATATTGATATTTTCGAACTAGCCCCAAACATAAGAAATATAACGGGAGAAAAAATTGAAACAATATCACGGGACAACAATCTTATCAGTCCGAAGGAATAACTTTGTAGTTATTGGGGGAGACGGACAAGTCAGCATGGGCAATACGATTATGAAAGGTAATGCTCGTAAAGTTCGTCGCTTATACAAGGATCAAGTTATCGCTGGATTTGCGGGGGGAACCGCAGATGCGTTCACTTTATTCGAACGGTTCGAGGCAAAACTCGAACAGCATCATGGAAATCTAACCAGAGCGGCGGTAGAGTTAGCGAAAGACTGGCGTACCGACCGAATGCTGCGTCGACTTGAAGCACTTCTTGCTGTGGCAAACCATAGCAGTTCATTTGTGATAACTGGTAACGGTGACGTAATTCAGCCAGAAGACGAT
>CEOK01107196.1_pt1 | contig 15121 bp, 19 predicted proteins | sample 427001 | NCBI WGS metagenome assembly CEOK01 (sample SAMEA2591108, study PRJEB7988) | marine metagenome | isolation source: saline water (ENVO:00002010), including | reverse complement strand
TGATAAAACAGCTGATGCTAGTGCAAGTGATGCTAGTAAAAAACCTAACCCTTACGCAAAAATGGATCAAGCTGAAGTATCTAAAAAAGCGTTTGCTGTAATGAAAGAAATAAATGCGTTATTAGATAAAATGAATGAAGGTTTATCTTTTAAAAGTAGCATTGGAAAATATCTATTAGAAAATTCTCAAGTAATAAATGAAGCATTGTCTGCAGAAGAAACAAAAAAATTAGCAGACTTATTAGACGATTTAGAACAAATGGTTGCTAGTGGAAAGTTAGAAGGTGGAAATTTATCATTATCTAAAGACACAGTTGCTAGAGCATCATCTGCAATAGCTAAGACAACAAAATTATCACCAGATGAAGTTTTAAATGTAGATACAGATGCAATAGCTGCCGCAATTGAAAAGGCTCCTAAAACAGATATAAAAAATAACAATTCTACTGAATGTGACACGCTAAGAGCTTTTGCTAGTTCAGGCAAGGGCGGATTGAAAAACGATCCTGACGAAGTTGAAGCAGTTAAAGCATTACAAACACTACTAGGTGTTGCTGTTGACGGAAAATATGGTCCTGAAACTACAAGTGCAGTAAGAACATACCAAGAAAAAAATAACTTAACAGTTGACGGTGATGCTGGTCCAAACACTATAGAAAAACTATGTGGCGAAAAAGAAGAAGAATCAAATGACAAAGGCGAAGAAGGCTCAGGCGAAAGTTCAAATACTAATCTCCCTGAAAACTTTAAAGTTTATCAAGAATACGGTAGATACACTGTTGGATCATTAGATAACAACGCCACTTATATAATTATTGGTCCAGACGGCAAGCAATATCTCGATAGTGTTAGACAATCAGATGGGTCTACTGTAGAGCAAGGATATAAAGATCGTGAAGAATGCATCCTTGTTGCAAAACAATTAGCCAAAGCAGATCCAGGAGTTGATTCAGATGGTGAGGCTGATACAGATAAAGGCGATGGTGCAGGACAAGACAACGAACCAAATGCCAATGATGGGTCAGTTGACGCTGTAGGTAGTGAAGAAGATCCAGATGTAAATGACCAAGAAGGTGGTGTTGGCGGAACTGACGGAGAAGTTGCAGACGTTACTGGCGACGATGAAAAAGATGATCAAAAAAATAATAAAGATAAGTCAGCTGAAACTGATCCTAAAGTAGATGAAGGCATTGTTGACGATATTTATGATGCTGTTAAAGGTATAGGAACAGATGAAGATGACTTGTTTGCTGCGTTAAGAGCTATTAGAGATGCTAATCATTACAAAACAATAGTAAAAATATTTAAACAAAAATATCCAAAAGCAATTAATGACGATTATCCTACACTAGCCATTTGGATGAGAGACGATTTAGAAGGTTGGTTGTGGAACGGTGATGATGTTAAGAAGTTTGATAGAGAAATGAATAGACTTGGCATTAAAATTAATAAACCAGTTAATCCAAATGCGGTTAAAGGAATGACACCAGTATGGAATGACACTGCTACACCAACAGCTACATTCACAGATCTTAGTGATGCAATGACTAAAAAGAAACAATGCAAAAAAGGTGATATGGTTATGATTGGTAAAACCAAAGTATTGTGTGATTCAACTGATCAAGGCCAAATATTTTTTGTAAACAAAGATGGAACACCATTTGATGATAGTCAAAATGCAAAAGCTGATCCGAATGCAAAAGCTGGTCCAACTACTGATTTAGATACAGTCCAAAACTTTCTCAATAAAAAAGCTGGAGTAGAAACGCCTAAGACTGGAGTAGAAACGCCTAAGACTGCAGAGCTTCCAGGAGCACCGTATGCAGTGTCTGGACTACCAACAGGATATGTTACTCGTAAGCAAGGCAATCAAATACACATTTATTACAACGGTCAAAGAATATCGTCAGTAAGAGCAGGCAGAAATCATAAGGTTAATGTAAGAAACAGTGCTAATAAACATGCACAAGCAAATGGTGGGTAGACACATTGAAAGTCTTAGATATCTTACTGGAAAACGATTATTTCGAAAAAGGCGATATTACTGACTTAGAAAGTCTATTATCTAAATTTAATCAACAAGAATTTGAAAAAATAATAATCTATAAAAATAAAGATTACCTTGCAAAAAATTTTACATCACAAGATCAACGTAATCGTTGGGTATCTAGAATCACACGTGAAATAGGTATCAAATCTCAGCGAACAAATATTACTTACTATATTAGCGAATTAAATGACGCTAATATTTTAGGTCCAACTGATAAAACTCCACGCACATGGCAAGACATTTACAACTTATTAGAGAAATTATCTACTGAAGCAGCAAAAGCAAATCTTACTATACTTGATGTTAACAGCTCTAAGCCTTGGGATCCTGAAAGAAAGAAACTAGTAACAAGTGGATTAAAAAGTTTCTCAGATGATTTTATTGGATTGCCTAAATTATTTCAAATATTAAAAAGCAATATTTTTGATAAAGATGAATGGTCAGAAGTTGAATCTGATATGACAGACGTTACTGGCGATGCTGAAAAATTCTATAAAGAATCATTTAAAGAAAAAGATAATTTAAATATGGCTGGCTTTAAACAATGGTATCAAAAGGTTTCTGGTAAAAGTATCGAACAAGTATGGAGAGACAAAGGGTATGACGCTAGTACAGATATAGTTAGCAAGGTTGTACTTGATCAAGGGATTACAGGGGATAACTGGAAAAACTATCCTATGGCTACAAAAAAGACACTTATAAAGCAAATATTCCAAGAAGTTTTTAAAATAGGTGCAAAAGATGCAGCAGCTTTAAAACATATAGCTGATGATAGTACAGAAGAACATAAGAAGCTTCGTCGTGCAATAAAAAGAATAGATAAATTAGTCAAACAAAATACCACTCTTATTGGCGTACAATCATTCATTAAGGCTTCACTTGATGTATACAATAAAGAAGTTGACGCTGAATATAGAATAAACCTTACCAAATAACACAAAAACACTTGACTTAGTAGCTAACTTATAGTATAATACAAAGAACTATAAGGAGAAAACTATGAGTGATCGCACATACGGACCTGAAGAAAAAGCTAAACTAGAACGTTTGGTAAACGAAGGTGTTACCGTTTTACAAGAAATTGAAGATTTAAATGCAGGTTTAAAAGATACTGTAAAAGCAGTAGCAGAAGAACTTGATGTAAAACCTTCAATGATTAATAGAGCAATTAAAATTGCACAAAAAGGTGAGTGGGCTAAAGTTGCAGATGAATTTGACGACTTAGAAACTTTAATTGTTACTGTTGGTAAGGACAAATAATTTTGCAAAAAATAAAAGAGTTTTGGATCAATAGTTACAAAAGTGATAAGGTTGCTTTTGCATTTGAACTTGTCAGTTTTATTTTTACAGTTATAGCAAGTTTGACTTTGGCATTTAATGCTATAGATCCTAACATGCTAATTATCTATCCGTTCTTCTTTGTAGGATCGGTTACACAATGCTACGCCGCAGTACGTAGAGGAGCCGCTTGGGTAATGTTACTAACAGGTTACTTTGCTGTTATTAATGTAGTTGGTTATGGAGTTGCCGCTTTATGGTGGTAAACACTGTACCTGTAATAAATAATTATAACGCCAAAAGCAATAGCTAGGCATGTAGAAGGTTAAGTTGGCCATAAGCAACGAAGGAGATAAATGAGTTACGTAGACGCACTATTTGATCGCGATTCTGATATTATTCGTGTTGTAGAACGCAAAGATGGTAAAAGACATTACCATGAATATCAAGCAAAATATACTTTTTATTACAAAGATCCTAGAGGTAAACATAAAAGTGTTTACGGAGATCCTCTTACACGAATAGTTTGTAAAAACACAAAAGACTTTCGAAAAGAAGTTGCTATTAACAAAAGCAAAGAATTATTCGAAAGCGACATCAATCCTATCTTCCAATGTTTAAGTGAAAACTATCTTAATCAAGATGCTCCTAAACTAAACATTGCATTTTTTGACATTGAAACTGACTTTGATCCTGAAAGAGGATTTGCTGATCCTGCTGATCCATTTATGCCTATTACAAGTATAAGTGTATATTTGCAATGGATGGAAACTATGGTATGTTTAGCAGTTCCTCCTAAGACACTTACAATGGATCAAGCAAAAGCAGAGCTTGAAGGCATTGAAAACGTAATGCTATTTGAAAAAGAAAGTGAAATGATTGACACTTTTTTAACACTAATTGAAGACGCTGATATTTTATCAGGTTGGAATAGTGAAGGTTATGATATTCCGTATACTGTTAATAGAACAAGTCGTGTACTCAGCAAAGACGACACAAGACGTTTTTGTCTGTGGGGTCAGTTGCCTAAGAAACGTGAATATGAAAAGTATGGTAAATCAGCTGTCACCTTTGACCTAATAGGCAGAGTGCATTTAGATAGTTTGGAATTATATCGTAAATACACATATGAAGAAAGACATACATATAGACTTGATGCTATTGGCGAAATCGAAGTTGGTGAAAATAAAGTTCCTTATGAAGGCACTTTGGACCAGTTGTACAACAATGACTTTAGAAAGTTCATCGAATACAACATACAAGATACCGCACTACTGGACAAGCTGGACAAAAAGCTAAGATTTATTGATCTAAGTAACGAACTTGCACACGCAAATACTGTTTTGCTACAGACTACAATGGGTGCAGTTGCAGTTACAGAACAAGCGATTGTTAATGAAGCACATCACAGAGGACTACAAGTTCCTAACAGACCTAGACGTGACGACACAGTAAACACACAAGCCGCTGGCGCATATGTAGCATTTCCTAAGAAGGGATTGCACAAATGGATTGGGTCAATGGACTTAAACAGTCTATATCCTAGTGTTATTAGAGCTCTTAATATGGCTCCTGAAACTGTTATAGGCCAAATACGTCCAGACATTAGTGAAGCCCGTGTGCATGAAGATATGACGCTTAAAAAGAAGTCATTTGCAGGTAGTTGGGAAGGTCGCTTTTCAACAGAAGAGTATGAAGCAGTCATGGAGAAACGTAAAGACATTGCACTAACTATAGATTTTGAAAACGGACAGACAGAAGTACTAAGTGGTGCAGAAATATATAAACTAATTTTTGATAATAACCAACCTTGGATGCTCAGTTCAAACGGAACTATCTTTACAACAGAATTTGAAGGTGTTATTCCAGGTATTCTAGCCCGTTGGTATACTGAAAGGCAAGAACTACAAGCACAACTTAAAAAAGCAAAAGACGCCGGCAATGCAATTGAAATTGAGTATTGGGACAAGCGACAGCTAGTTAAAAAAATTAACTTGAACAGTTTGTATGGTGCTATTCTTAATCCTGGTTGTAGATTCTTTGACAAACGTATTGGACAGTCAACAACACTAACAGGCAGAACTATTGTTAAACACATGAGTGCAGAAGTTAACAAAACTATTACAGGTACATATGATCATGTAGGTGATGCAATGATATACGGTGATACAGACTCTTGTTACTTTAGTGCATATCCAACTCTTAAGAAAGACATTGATGCAAGTAGCATTCCTTGGTCAAAAGACAATGTAATAACACTTTATGAACAAGTTTGTGAAGCGGCAAACGAAACGTTTCCAAGTTTCATGATGCAGGCATTTCATTGTCCAAAGAGTAGATCAAGCGTTATTGCGGCAGGTAGAGAAATTGTTGCTGAGAGCGGATTGTTTATTACTAAAAAACGTTATGCGGCATTAGTTTATGACGTAGAAGGCTTTAGAAGCGACACAGACGGCAAACCAGGTAAAGTAAAAGCAATGGGCTTAGACTTGCGTAGATCAGATACTCCTGTGTTTATGCAAGAGTTTCTTAGCCAACTATTGCTTATGGTACTTACAGATGTTCCGCAAAAAGATATATTAGAACGTATTACACAATTTAGACAAGAGTTCAGTGAACGTCCAGGTTGGGAGAAAGGTTCTCCCAAACGTGCAAACAAAGTTGGACACTATCAGCGTCTTGAAGAAAAACAAGGCAAAGCAAACATGCCCGGACACGTAAGAGCAAGTATTAATTGGAATACACTCAAACGCATGAATGGTGACAAGTATTCGCAAGAGATTGTAGACGGTATGAAAGTTATTGTATGCAAACTAAAACAAAATCCGCTAGGATATACTAGTGTTGCTTATCCAACAGACGAGCTACGTATACCAGAGTGGTTTAAAGAATTGCCATTTGACGATTCAGCAATGGCAGAAACTATTATTGACAACAAGCTAGACAACTTAATTGGTGTTCTTAACTATCCATTACAAGATACAAAGCAACACAATACGTTTAATAGCTTGTTTGATTTTGGAGGTTAAGATGAAAATTAAAATGGAAGTAGAAATAGATACTGAAAATACTCAGGACCTAAATACTATTGAAGAATTAATTGCAGTGCTAAGAAATTTAGCAGAAAGCTATTACGAGGAGTAGACTATGAAAGTAGGATTCACATGTAGTGCATTTGATTTACTACACGCAGGTCATGTGCAAATGCTAAGAGAAGCAAAGGACCAATGCGATTATTTAATTTGCGGATTACAGGTTGATCCAAGCATAGATCGAAAAGAAAAAAATCCGCCTGTGCAAACAATAATTGAAAGGTACACTCAACTAAAAGCAGTAGGGTATGTAGATGAAATTATTCCTTATGGCTCTGAACAAGACCTAGAAGATATTTTGAGTCTGTATACTATACACATTCGTATACTAGGTGAAGAATATCGCGACAAAGAGTTTACTGGTAGAGATATCTGTAGGAAAAGAGATGTTGAAATATTTTTTAATAAACGAGATCACAGATTTAGTTCTAGTGATCTAAGACAAAGGGTAACTAAAAATGAAAGTTAGTATTTGTGGTTTAGGAGCAGTTGGTCAAGCACACTATGATTGGCTTAAAGATTTATACTCTATAGAAGTTTACGATCCACCAAAAGGTTATAATAAAATATCTAAAGACATTGATTGTGCAATTATATGTGTTAGTACTCCTAGTTATAAAGATGGTTCATGCTTAATGGACAATGTGTTTACTACTATAGATGCGTTACCTGATGTACCTATACTTATTAAAAGTACTATAAGTGTAGAAGGTTGGGAAATGTTAACAGATGCATTTCCTAATAGATCAATTGTATTCAGTCCTGAATTTTTACGTGCCAACACTGCTCTTGTAGATTTACAAGATAGTAAAATGATGATACTAGGTGGTGAATACAAACCTGTTGAATTTTGGATTAACTTTTTTAGAAATGTAAATGAAAATATGTATTATCAACAATGTTCTCCAAAAGAAGCAATTTTAATAAAATATTTTAGAAATAGTTTTTTAGCAACTAAAGTATCTTTTTTTAATCAAGTGCATGATTTATGTGAACAATTAAATATTCCGTTTCATACTGTACAAAGAGGCATAACTGATGATACACGTATTGGGCTTAGCCATTCTAATGTTACAAAAGAAAGAGGTTATGGTGGTCACTGCTTTCCCAAAGATGTAAAAGCTATTATACAAACAGGATTACGCAATAATACTAATTTAAGTATTTTAGAAGAAATTGATAGATACAATGAAAATATTACTAACAGGAAATAAAGGATACATAGGATCCTGGCTTGAAAAAAGGCTAGAAGAAAAACACGAAGTTATAGGTGTTGATATAAAAGCTGACTATGACTTACTTACAGAAACACTGTTTGCTGAAGATAAGTTTGATGCAGTAATACATTTAGCAGGTAAAAGTGGTGTACGAGAAAGTTTAGAAGACCCTGCTAGTTATTGGTACAACAACATAGAAGTAACAAGAAAAATATTTAGTAGATTTAAAAACACTAGAGTAATATATGCAAGTTCTAGTTCAGCATATGAGCCTGAACTTAACCCTTATGCAAATAGTAAATGGGTTATGGAACAACTTGCATTAGATCATTCAAATGCTTTAGGAATGAGATTTCACACAGTTTATTCAGAGGAGCCACGTAAAGGTATGTTTTTGGATAAACTTATAAATGGAACGTTAACATATACAACGAACCATTTACGTGATTATATCCATATTGAAGATGTCTGTGATACTATCATTCGATGTCTTAATAATGGAGAAAAAGGCGTAATGGATGTAGGCACTGGCCATAGTATAAGAGTCCGCTTTTTAGCACCTCACTTACCAGTTCGTCTAAATACCCCATACGAAAGGCAACACACACAGGCAAATACAAAACGAATGACGGATTTAGGTATATTACCTAAATATAACATAATAAAGTTCTTGACAAACAAGGGCTTTGAGTATAAAATAAAAACATAACCTGGAGAATAAGGCAATGAAAGACATTTTACAAGACATAGTATCGCATACACATGCGTTAGGATTTTTGAACTTAACAAAAATTACTAGTGGCGATACAACAACTATTGAGAGTATGGCTGAAGATCGTTCAGTTATCCTAACAGCAACAACAAAGGAACCTGTATCAGAATTTAACGGTACGTTTGGTATGCCTAACTTAGATAAGTTAGCACTACACTTAAAAAATCCTGAGTATCAAAAAGATGCAAAGATTGAAGTAGTTGAAGCAGAACGTAACGGAGAAGTTGTTCCTACACACATTCACTTTGAAAACACAGGCGGTGATTTCCAAAATGATTATAGGTTTATGAATAAACAAATCATTGAAGAAAAACTTAAAACTGTTAAGTTTAAAGGTGCATCATGGGACGTTATGTTTCAACCAAGTATTGCAAGTATTACAAGAATGAAACTGCAAAGTGCGGCACATTCTGAAGAAACAGTTTTTACTGTTAAGACAGAAAAGACTGGTGAAAAAACTGATTTACATTTTTACTTTGGTGATGCAAGTACACACGCAGGTAGCTTTGTTTTCCAAACTGACGTTGAAGGTGAACTTACACATGCATGGAGTTGGCCTGTAGCGGCTACACAAGCAATTTTAAATCTTGACGGTGATATTGCAATGAGTATTTCAAATCAAGGAGCAATGCAAATTACTGTAGATAGTGGCTTAGTTACTTACGATTATATCCTGCCAGCACAGAGTAAGTAATATGTGCCCAGCTTGTTATATAAACGGATTACTATTTTTAATATTCGGTGCTTCTGGTGCCGCATTGGCAAACGAACCTTGGGTCATTGCATTAAGTGTTGTACTAACTATTGCAGGGTTCTGGTGGATGTATAAAGCATACAAAAAGAACAATGGCAAAGGCGGTTGGAAAACAAATCTAAAAACAACTGTAATTTATTTGCTTATCTTTGCAGCTGGTTACGCTACTGCGGCATATACAACTCACGAGTATTTTAAATCTAAATATGAAATACAATTGGAACAACAATAAATGAATAAAGACTTAACCGCAGAACAAAATGACTACGCAGTATTTTTACCTGCACTAAGTGGCTTCTATGCAACTTATGTGGGCAAACAACGTTATGATGAATATGTGGATAAGTCCCGTATTCCAAATAATTTAACTAATGGCGTAGAGAGCTTAAACTATCTTAATAAAAACGAAGGTGCATTTACATATAAATGGACACTTTATTCAGCAGGACATGCTGACTTAGATACTACTAAAGAAGTACCTAAAGAAGATATGGTACGTAATAGAGATAGAGAAAACACTTGGTTGTTAGGTGACTCAGGTGGTTTTCAAATTGGTAAAGGAGTTTGGGAAGGCAACTGGAAAGATCCTAATTGTCCTAAAGCACAAAAGAAACGTGACGGTGTATTGCGTTGGATGGACTCTTACATGGACTATGGAATGATACTTGATATTCCAGCCTGGGTAGCACGTTCACCTGAAGGAGCAAAAGCAACAGGCATTGATAACTATCAAGACGCTGTAAATGCTACACGTATTAACAATGACTACTGGATGAAACATAGAACAGGTGCTTGTAAGTTCCTTAATGTTTTACAAGGCGAGAATCATGCTGACGCAGAAGATTGGTATCAACAGATGAAAGACTATTGTGATCCTAACGTGTATCCAGACAATCATTTTAATGGGTGGTCAATGGGTGGTCAGAACATGTGTGATGTACATTTGGTTCTTAAACGTCTAGTTGCATTGAGATTCGACGGACTACTGGAACAAGGTGTACATGATGTAATGCACTTCTTAGGCACTAGTAAACTAGAATGGGCTGTATTACTTACAGACATACAAAGAGCAGTTCGTAAGTATCATAACTCAAACTTTACAATTACATTTGACTGTGCTAGTCCTTTCTTAGCAACTGCTAATGGACAAATTTACTGCGAACTAGAAACTGAAGATAGATCTAAATGGGTGTATCGAATGGTGCCTAGTATTGACGATAAAAGTTTTTCTACAGATACTACTGATTTTAGTAAAGCCTTTGTGCGAGAAGGAAAACATTCATCGTTTTTAGAATCTCCAATTAGTAAAGGCTTAAAAGCAAATGATATTTGCATTTATGGTCCAGGGGACTTAAACAAAATAGGCAAAGAAGGTAAAACATCTTGGGACAGTTTTTCTTATGCAGTAATGATGGGTCACAATGTATGGATGCACATTAATGCTGTACAAGAAGCTAATAGACAGTATGATAACGGTGTTATTCCAAATATGTTAGTAGATGAAAGATTTGATAGAGTTGCTTTTAAAGATATTGTAGAAGCAATCTTTATGACAGATAATAGAAATGAAGCAAATGCAATTATAGAAGAATTTTCTAGATATTGGGATAGTATTATCGGCACTAGGGGTAACACTGGTAAACGCATTGTAAATGCACAAACACAGTTTAATAACTTATTTGAGGTATAAATGAAAAGAGATTATGCAGAAGGCACATTAGAAACACCTACTATGTTTACAGGTGTTGAAGTTGAGAAAACTCCTGCTTACGGTTTGCAAACACTGTTTGTAGATGGTGTTCAAGATATAAAAACTATCTTACAATACTACAACGAACACAACTGCAAACATATTTTCTTTGGTGCTAATCATAGTTTTAACCCCGGAACAAAGTTTCCTGAAGATGCTAATCAATGGACACCTTGGGAAGATATGATTTTAGAATTCCTTAAAGAAGGTTACTTGTGTAGTTTGGATATTCCTATTGCACTTGCTGACGCATTTTTAGAATCAGGATTAACTGAATATGACAACTTTATTCCACAACTTCGCATTCCATTGCCTTATGTGAAACAGTGGAACTACAACACTATGTTGAAGATCGATGATAAAGATTTTAAGGCAACTAATCCAGGTGTTTGGTGTCATAGTTTGCATGACCTTTTGGATAGAGAAAAGTTTACCAATTGGAGCAAATATGGCCTTGACAAAGTTATTAAATGAAAGTATACTATAAACAATGCAAGAACGTTATTATGATTACATGGGACGTAGAATGAGAGAGGAAGATGCAAAAATGAATAAAGAAAATGCACTAAATAATGCTGAGAGAAGCATATGGGTTACATTCAAAAAAGAAGGCATTCACAAATATCCGGCAGCACTAGATGATCCAAAGTTGGCAACTGGTGACTGGGATGACGTATCGTTTCTTGGTTATCCTCATCGTCATATTTTCCATTTCAGGGTGCGGATTGAAGTGCGACACAACGATAGAGATATCGAGTTCATCCAATTCAAGCGATGGCTCGAAAGACTCTACTCAGGACAAAATACTGAAGGAAGTAAAGAACAGAGCACAACCAACTCTGAAGTGCTTATTTTAGATTACAAATCATGTGAGATGATCGCAGATGATCTCTATGAAGCTATTTCTACAAAATACCCTGGCCGATTTGTAGAAATTGATGTCTCCGAAGATGGAGAAAACGGCTGTACAATTTTTTACCCTAGATAGACTATGAAAAAGAGGATTTTAAAATGTCAACAACTTTTCCAAAAGTTCAGCAAATTTTTGACGACTTGGATGAATATAGGGACTTTTGTCGCTTCAACGGCAAAGTATTTAACGAAAAAGACTTGTATAAGGAATCAAGTCGTATATATAAGGAGTTCCTTGCTTTTAAAGCAAGGGGTAACAAAAAATATTATAGGCGCAAGTAATGACTGTTTATATTGTAGACATTGAAGCAGTAGATACACGTTATACTAAGCAATGGAAGGAATATCTTCCAAAGCAACTAAAACGTTCTACTAACGAAGACGTTCATGTTATTAGTGGAGGTGAGACACCGCAGGCTACAACGCCTGGGGCGTTCCTTAATTTTGGTGGTACAAATGTTTACAAAAGCAAACAGTTAGAAAAAATTGGACAAATGTTTTGTGATGGAACTGTTAAGGACGGTGATTATTTTCTCTATACTGATGCCTGGAATCCTACAGTGGTACAACTACGCTACATGGCAGAACTATTAGGTGTTGATATTTGCATTGGTGGTTTGTGGCATGCAGGTAGTTATGATCCGCAAGATTTTTTAGGTAGACTTATAGGTGATAAACCTTGGGTAAGACATGCAGAGCAATCAATGTATGAATGCTATGATGATAACTTTTTTGCAAGTCAATTCCATATAGACTTATTTGCAAAAAGTTTAGACATAATGCCAAATAAAACACATCGTGTTGGATGGCCTATGGAGTATCTAAAGAGCAGTTTACACAGTTATTCTGATATGACAAAAAGAGACCTTATACTCTTTCCACACAGAGTTGCTCCTGAAAAACAAGTTGATATCTTTAGAGATCTTAAAGAACGTTTACCGCAGTATGAGTTTGTTGTTTGTCAAGAACAACAACTTAGTAAGAACGAATATCACAACTTACTAGGCGAAGCTAAAATGGTGTTTAGTGCTAACTTGCAAGAAACATTAGGTATTAGTTGGTATGAAGGAGCATTGGTAGATGCTATTCCAATGGTTCCGGATAGACTTAGTTATAGTGAAATGGCTTTAGATATTTTTAAATATCCAAGTGTTTGGACAGAAGATTACGATGCGTACTTACATAACAGAGATAAGTTAATTAAACAAATTGTTGAATATATGGAAAACTATAACGACTTTTTACCAAATATTAAAAAACAAGTGGCAAAACTTAACAAAGACTTTTTTAGTGGTAATGAAATTTATGAAAGGATTAAAAATGAACGATAGTAATTATACTTTTACCTTAGACTCATCTACACCTACAAGTACAATTACCTTAGATAGTAATTATGCATACGACATTAATTCAAGTTGGATTAGTGACAATATTGATACGGGTCTTAATGTGAGTGGAGATTTAACGGTCAATGGCGTAGATGTTATGCAGACTATTAAAGATATGCAACGTGTACTAGGTGTTGTAGGCAGAGACATTGCTAAAGAAGAAAAGTATGCAGGCTTAAGACGTGCCGCAGAAGCATATGAACGTGAACTAGCAAAAATTAATACATTTGAAACAATAAAAGATAGTAATTAATGTTTGAGTTTTTAAAAAATAGAAAACGTGTTATTCGTGATAGAGATAGCAACGAGCCTTACTTAGTACGTTGGTATTTGTTTTTAAAAGACAGAAAGAACTTTCCGTTTAATGTCACACTACACAAAGTTTTAAAAAGTGATGAGCCTGTATTACATGACCATCCTTGGAATTGGGGTGCTATTATCTTAAAAGGTGGATACTACGAACATATTCCTATATATTCTAGAGAAGGTGCAGTAGTAGGTGCAACAAAAGAATGGCGTGGACCTGGACATATTAGATTTAGAAGTGCAAGTAACCTACACTGGTTAGAACTTGCAAAAGATAAAAATGGAAAAGAGATTCCATGTTGGAGTTTATTCTTTATGGGTAGACAACAAAAAGACTGGGGCTTTGTACGATTTGTACATGCTACAGAACATAACTGGCAAGATGCAGGTTATAAATGGATATCTCATAAGAAATATCTTAAGGAGTAATGTATGAGTCAATATGACAATGTAGTAATGGAAAGGAAATTAATATTAGAAGCTGAAGAATGGGCATCTGGAGTTAGAAACTTACACGCCTTTAATACTAAGGTTTTATCATCTATGTGGTATGAAACAAAAGAAAGTGTTAAAGATGGAAGTGTTTGCGATATCGAATATAACGACGGACGAATTGAAAGAACAGTAAATTCAACTGGAGTTAAGTATAATCTTAGAGAAGGGATTTCAGGCAAAAAACTAGTAGAGATATATGAAAGGGGTGGATTTTAATGACTGTAAGAAATACTATTAAAGATGTTGTTGAAGAACAAGTACAAGAAATTGTAGAAGCAAAAAATCTTGTACCAAAAGCAACACCTAAATTTGATCTTAGCTGGTATGTAAAATGGGTTAGTAGTTTCTTTATACTAGTTGCAGTAGCATGTAGAAGTGTTGGCGGCGAACTTGTTTTATGGGATTTAATATTCAGTGCAATAGGAACACTTGGTTGGTTATGGGTTGGATTGCTTTGGAATGATAGAGCATTAATTATACTTAACGGAACGTTGTTTACACTATTAATAAGCGGTCTTTTAAAAATAATTGTTGAATTAAGGATGTTAGGATGATAAAGAAACATTATTACACTTGGAAACATATTGAAAAAATGTGTATTGATATTGCTATGCAAATGCAAAAGGATGATTGGAAGCCTGACTATATTGTTGGACTTACAAGAGGAGGCAATATTCCTGCAACTATTTTAAGTAATATGATGGATGTAAGGTGTGAATCACTTAAAGTTAGTTTACGTGACGGCGATAGTGAAAACGAAAGTAATGCTTGGATGGCCGAAGATGCATTTGGTTACGTGTCAGAAGAGGATCGTGTAAAAACTAAAAGTCGTTGGGATATTGGTAGACGTAAAAATATTCTAATCGTAGATGATATAAACGACACTGGTGCAACATTTAATTGGATTATAAAAGATTGGCAATCAGGTTGTTTACCATCTGAAGATTCGTGGAATACTGTTTGGGGACGTAATGTAAGATTTGCAGTATTAACAGACAATATGGCTAGTGAAACTATTGCACCAGTTGCTTACACGGCACATGAAATAAACAAAGCAGACGAAGATGTTTGGTTAGTTTATCCGTGGGAAATAGTAGGTAAATATGA